>Ga0209088_10002948_pt1 | contig 10179 bp, 7 predicted proteins | sample S_140625_EF_Meta_FD_187324 | JGI IMG/M metagenome (GOLD analysis project Ga0209088, IMG submission 187324) | Freshwater microbial communities from Lake Simoncouche, Canada to study carbon cycling - S_140625_EF_MetaG (SPAdes) (version 2) | ecosystem: Environmental > Aquatic > Freshwater > Lake ...
TCGCGTGCGATAGATACAGGATCAGTAAGGTCTCCATAGCGAATGGTGGCCCCCTTCAGAGCGGACGTGACTTGGTTTTCTGACCCGCCTCCCTTTGCAGCTTGGCGAGAACGAATAAAACAAACAAGATCATGCCCAGACCTAATGAGCGAGCGTGCCGTGGCCAAGCCAACCGTCCCAGTTGCGCCCAGTAAAAGTACACGCATGGAAGGGCTAGCTATCGACGGCAAGGCTAACCAAATGGTCCATTGAGTTCAATAGTGGCGGCATTTAAAAACCCGGCCGTCGTGACCCAAACCAAATAGGGCAACAACATCAGACTAGACAACTTGGACAGACGCCACAAACCAATGATGAGCAGCAATACTGAGGCCCATAAAAAATACAACTCCGTCATGGCCCAATCAGGCCGATGCTGGTTGAAGTACAACCAACTCCAGAAAATATTGAGCAACCCGTTAAGGCCAAATAAAAAATATATACGTAACTTATCTGCGCTGGTTTTAGAAACTCGCCATGCGCCCCAGCCGCTGAAAGCACACAAACAAAAAATAGTCGACCAAATGATGCCAAAAGCTGCATCAGGCGGTTTCCATTCCGGTTGCTTCAGCGACAAGTACCACGGCCCGATATCTGTAAGCCAAGCGCCAATGGATGAAACAATTAAAGTACAGCCGAATGCGATTGCCAAACCAACAAATCGGTCAAAAATGCTCATGCTTTAGCCATACCAAATAGGTGCGCCAAATCTTTGAAGAAGATACGCACATGCGCCATTGGTTTTTTTCTGACCAGCACTTTGTTCATATAAGACTCAAAAGTGAGCTGTTGCACATCCTTGTCTTCGCAGATCGTGACGAATTTTTCACGGCGCTTGTCATTCTGATACCAAAAATATTGCATGATGCCCAGCACCCAAAACACCGTACCGTGCTGTTTCATAAATGTTTTACGTGCTTTCTTAAGGCAAGACACATTACCGGTCTTTAAGGTCTCTTCCACTGCATCAGCAGCCATCCGACCGCATGCCATTGCATAGTAAATGCCCTCGCCAGAAGCAGGCGCTACTACACCTGCAGCATCACCCGCCAAGACAATATCTTTTCCGTTGTCCCAATAAGGCAAAGGCTTCATGGGTATCGGCGCACCTTCGCGACGTAGCGTTTCAGCTTTGTCTAAGCCTGCTGTGTCACGTAGCCTTTTGACTGCACTTCGCAAAGAAAATCCTTTGTCTGCGCTGCCAGTGCCAATACTCATGGTATCGCCGTGGGGAAATACCCAGCCGTAAAAATCTGGCGACAAAGAGCCACGGTAGTAAACATCACAACGGTCGGCGTCGTAATTTGCTTGTTGCGTTGGGGCACGCACGATCTCGTGATACGCAAACACATACTTGGTGCGATCAGCGCCTTTGATGGATTGGCGTGCCACCTCAGACTTGGCACCGTCCGCACCAATGACAAAACGCGCCCGAATACTCTTGGTTTCCGAGGTGAATGAATAATTGCCAGGTTGAGACGGTGATTGCAACGCGATATGAATGCGTGACACGCCATCGTCATCACGGGTGAGTTTTTCGAATGAGCCACGTAAACGTTGCGCCCCATGCGATCGCGCTCTTTCTCTTAACCACTCATCGAACTCATCGCGGTTGACCATACCGACGAACCCGTTCTCAATCGGAATATCCACTTGGTTGTCTCGGGGTGAAATCATTCTTGCGCATCGCGCTTTAGCTACCAACAAATGGTCTGGTATCTCAAAGTCTTTGATCAAACGCGGTGGTATCGCTCCGCCACAGGGCTTGGTTCGACCTTGACGGTCTAACAACAAGACATTCCATCCTCGACTTGCGAGATCATCTGCAGCAGTAGATCCAGATGGACCGCCACCAATCACGACAACATCATATGTTTCAGTACTCATGACTCAAACCCTTTCTATGACCAACAACCAAATTGGGGTGGTGATGCTCTGCACTTTTGACGTCATAGCGACCCACCCAAACAGCACACGCTGCAGCTAACACAAACATGACAGTTTCAAACCCGAACACACTGGCATACGCTGTGCCTTGTTCTCCTAGGAGGTAATGCGCTAAGTCGCTAGCAGCAGTGCCCAACAAACCGCCGAGACCAAACGCAATAGCTTGTGAAGCGCCCCATAGCCCCATGCGTGTACCGGCGTGTTGATCACCGCCCAGTGTGGCTAAACGCATCATGGTCGCAATCGCTGCAATTGAAAAACTGCCATTGGCAACGCCCAACAAGAAAACATTGGGTTTCAATGGCCATGGCGGACCATAAGCCGCCGCCATGCACAACCCCAACATCGCCACGCCGGACACCAAGCAACCGCCCACCATCCAACTTTGTATAGATCCCAAGCGTCCCGCCACGCGGCCACTTCCTGCCACGGCGACAGCCAACATGCCACACAAAACAGCACTGTGGTGTAAGCCTGAAAGCTGCGTGGTTTCACCAGGGGTCAGACCAAACAAGGCGCCTGCAAAGGGCTCCAAGATCAAGTCTTGTGAGCTGTAGGCCAGCATCGATAAGAAAACAAACACAGAGAAAGCCTTGGCTTGCGGCTCGGACCAAACCAAGTGCAAAGTTTTCTTAAACCCTTGCTTCTTAGCAGGCTGAGTCTCATCAAGCACCTGGGCTCCCACATGCCCTTCTAATTTCCATAGACATAAACATGTGAGAAGTACTACTACCAAGCTGAGGCCACCACTGATCTCGAGCAAACGCTCTGGTGAATAGGGTTCCAGCAACTTACCGACGGTGATGGCTGTGACGGCAAAGCCAACAATCATCATCATCCACACAGCAGTGGCAGCTGGTGCGCGGCGCGAATCATCCACGCGCTTGGACATCAAAACCAACAACGAAGTGCCGCATGCGCTGACACCAAATCCAATCAACATGAATGCAAAGATGGATAAGGCAATTCCTTGACTCAGTTCTTGCGCCATCCAAACGGTTGCAAGGCTAGCCAAAAAACCTCCCAGCGCTAAGACAGCCATGCCCCCTAGCATCCACGGCGTGCAGCGTCTGCCTTGATCAGCGCCAAACCCCATACGGGGGCGCACCATTTGGACGAGGTAGTGAAAGCCAACCAAAAATCCAGGGATCAAAGCAGGTAGCGCCAACTCAACCACCATGATGCGGTTGAGTGTCGAAGTGGTAACCACCACCACCGCGCCCATACAAGCTTGGATTAGGCCTAAGCGTGCGATGTGCAACCAACTGAATGGCTGTAATGTGTTCATAACGCGACCTCTTGAAGTCCCCTTAAGGACCAAGCACTCACCATCATGCCGCTGACAAACAAGGGCACGCCAAACGCACTGACACTCAGCGCTTTTTCAACGGGACTTTGTATAAATCGCAGCATCAAAGGCAGTTGGCACATGCTTAACAACAGCACAGCAAGGGCGGAGTTGGGTGAACCCCACTCCAGCAATAAGATCGCGACAGCCCATTGCGCAAACAACATAAATCCGCAGGCGGTGCAGGCTGCCTTGATGACACCCAGTTGAACAGGCAAAGAGCGCACACCCATCTGCGCATCGCCCTCTACCGCTTTGAAGTCGTTCAAAGTCATGATGCCATGGGCCCCAAAGCTATAAAGCAAGGCCAACACGATGGCGTTGTAAGAAGGCATCTCGCCGCCCAGCATGACGGCAGCACCGGTCACCCAGGCTAAGCCCTCGTAACTGAGAGCACATGCTGAATTACCCCACCACCCATTGTTTTTCAAACGAATAGGGGGCGTGCTGTATGCCCAAGACAGCAGTAAACCTAAGGCTGTAGCGGCAAAACCCCAAGGCCCAAGTGGCCACGCCCAAAAAATGGACAACAGGGTCCACAACACTGCAATATAAAAACCCCAACGGCCTGGCATGCGTCCCGAAGGGATGGGTCTATTGGGTTCATTGATGGCATCGACGTGTCGGTCAAACCAATCGTTCACCGCCTGGCTGCTGGCACACACCAATGGGCCCGCCAACAATACGCCCCAGATGATCAAAATCCAATTGTCTGTAAGAGACTTTCCAGAGGACACAACACCACATGAAAAAGCCCACATCGGTGGAAACCATGTGATGGGTTTTAAAAGCTCAGCGACTGTAGAAAGTTCTGGGCGTTGCATATGCGAATTCTGTTAAACCTTCAAAAACATGTGACGGATGGCTTCATGGGTGACATCGATCTGCCCACTTTGTGCATGGTGAAGTTCTCGCAAGGGTCCGTTCAACATTTTTTTCATCAAGCCCATGGACAGAGATTCCAAAACTGCGTCTAAATCGTGGCCCTTTTCAATTTGTTTTCGCGCTTTGCTTAATTCGGCTTGTCGCCACGCGTCTGCTTGTAAATTCAGTTCGCGAATCAAAGGCACGTCTTTTCTGTGTTCAAGCCACGACATGAATTTTTGAACACCTTCATCGATGATCACCTCGGCATCTAATACAGCAGCCTGCCGATGTTCTTGCCCACTTTGAATAATATCTTTGAGGTCGTCTACTGTGTACAAATAGACATTGCTCAACTTTTTGACTTCAGGCTCGATATCGCGTGGAACAGCGAGATCCACCATAAAAATGGGGCGATTTTTCCTTGCGCGAAGCGCACTTTGCACCGCGCCTAAACCAATCAAAGGCAAAGTGCTAGCCGTGCAACTGATCACCACATCAAATTCATGCAACCTTTTAGGAAGGTCTGCCAACGCAATGCACTTGCCGCCATGCAATGCAGCCAAGGCATCCGCCCTCTCTGCAGATCGGTTGGCAATGGTGATAGAGCGAGGCGACTTGGTCGCGAAGTGCGCCACACACAATTCGACCATTTCTCCTGCACCCACAAACAAAATATGGGTGTCTTTGATATTTTCAAAAATTCCACTCGCCAGTCGAACGCACGCAGCTGCCATGCTGATGGAATGGGCGCCAATTTCAGTGGTGGTCCGAACTTCTTTGGCAACCGCAAATGAGCGTTGAAAAAGTTGATTGAGTGTGGTGCCTAGTGAACCAGTGTCTGTAGCCAACTTAACCGCATCTTTGAGTTGGCCCAATATCTGTGACTCCCCCAACACCATAGAGTCTAGGCCGCTGGCAACTCTGAAGGCATGGCGTGCGGATGCATCACCTTCTAGTCGATAGGTATGAGAAGCTAACTCATCGATTGGGGTTTTACCCGCTTCTGCCAGCCAAGCCAGTGTTTGGGGCAACTGTGTTTGATCGCCTGCGCAGTAAATTTCGGTTCTATTGCAGGTCGACAAAATCGTAACTTCTTTGTGCGATTCAAATTTTTGACGCAAACCACTCAAACAATGCTCCAATCTTTCAGATGCAAAGGCAAAGCGCTCACGCAAATCAATGGGTGCTGTGCGGTGGTTGAGACCCAAGGTCCAAACAGCCATTTACACAACCCTTCTTAAGTTGGCGGTGGCCTGTTGCGTCACCGGCCACATATCGTCAATGCGCTTTTGTATACCAGTTGCAGTCAAACCATATTGCTGCATCAACACGCTTGGATCACCGTGCTCGGTGAACTCGTCTTCAAAGCCCAAGACCAAAACCTCTCTTGAGATTTTCATGTCTTGCAAAGCCTCGAGTACCGCTGAGCCAGCTCCGCCCATTCGCGTCCCGTCTTCTAGCGTGACCAGTCGATGGTGGGATTGAACGACCTCTTGTAAAGTTTGTATATCAAGGGGCTTGGCCCAACGCATATTGACTACCGTAGCGTTCAATGATTCCGCCACTTTGAGTGCTTCATACAACAACGGCCCAAAGCACAAAATTGCTAAGTCTTTACCCTCACGCACGACCTGCGCTTTACCAAACGGCAAAGGCGTTAAATCTTTTTGCACTTGGACACCAACACCAGCGCCTCTGGGGTAGCGCACCGTGACCGCATGGTCTTGTAAGTAGGCAGTGCTGAGGAGTTGACGACACTCGTTTTCATCAGCGGGGCATGCCACGCTCATGTTTGGAATACACCGTACAAACGCAATGTCAAACATGCCGGCGTGTGTCGGACCATCGGCCCCGACCAACCCAGCGCGGTCCAATGCAAAGACCACGGGTAAGTTTTGCAAGGCCACATCGTGAATCAGTTGGTCATACGCGCGTTGCAAAAACGTAGAGTAAATAGCCACCACTGGCTTCAAGCCCTCACACGCCAAGCCCGCCGCAAAAGTGACGGCATGCTGCTCTGCAATTCCTACGTCGTGGTAGCGATTAGGGAAACGCTGGCTGAACTCGACCATGCCAGACCCCTCACGCATAGCGGGCGTAATGCCTACCAAACGCGGATCTTTAGCGGCAACATCACAGAGCCATTGACCAAAGACCTGAGTGAATGTGACTTTTGTATTGGCGGCACTGACCAAGCCTACAGAGGGGTTGAATTTTCCAGGACCGTGGTAAGTCACAGGGTCAATTTCAGCTCTTTCGTAGCCTTTTCCTTTACGTGTGACGACATGTAAAAACTGAGGCCCTTTTGCCTTAGAAAGTTTTTCAAGCGCGTCCACTAATCCGTTCATATCGTGACCATCTATAGGGCCCACGTAGGTGAAACCAAGCTTTTCAAAAATAGTGTTCGAGTGGATCAGCGTCTGCGTTTGTTGTTCGATATGTCTGGCTAAGGCAAACAAGGGCGGCGCGTTGCGTAGCATCTGCTCGCCTAATTTTTTAGCCTGCGCATAGAAACGCCCAGACATCAACTCTGCCAAGTATTGGTTCAAGGCACCGACTGGTGGACTGATAGACATGTCGTTGTCATTCAAGATCACCAACAAGTCGCAATTGCTTGTACCGGCATTGTTCAGAGCCTCATAGGCCATACCCGCGGTCAAAGCACCATCACCAATGATCGCAACAGCCTTGCGCTGACTACCCGTGATTTGAGCGGCCTTTGCCATTCCCAAAGCCGCAGAAATACTGGTCGAAGAATGCGCGGTTCCAAATGCGTCATAGATACTTTCCTCTCGACGCGGAAAACCACTCAATCCCCCTTTTTGCCGGATGCTGCCCATGCGCGAGTTTCTTCCCGTCAAAATTTTGTGCGCATACGTTTGGTGACCGACATCCCATACAAGTCGATCTTCAGGCGTATTAAAAACGTAGTGAAGCGCTATGGTCAATTCAACGGTTCCCAAATTGGAACTGAAGTGCCCACCCGTTTGCGACACTGTTTCGATCAAACGCTCGCGCAAATCATTGGCAAGCCCTTGAAGACTTTCACGCGATAGCTGTCTCAAATGAGAAGGAGATTGAATCCGCTCTAATAAGGTGTCCATGTTGGCTTGAATCAAGGGTTGACCAAGCTTTAATTTAGCGTGTTTAAAAAAAACGTCAAGTTAAATTGACACTTTTGAGCATATTTTTAGTGACAACACCTAGAAAACTAAGGTTTTCCCTATATTTAATAGCTCATTAATTGGATTTATTAACTAAAATCTACGCTGCTAATACCTTGAGGCAGCGCTATAAAGTTAGAAGTGTAAATTTAACTTGACAGTTTGCTAGCTCTTTTGGATGATCGCATCTGTGAACTCATCGGACTAATAAAAATCAGTTATGGCAACCACGTTTCCTTTTGCAGCCATCGTCGGTCAAGACGAAATGACGTTGGCCATTCAAGTTGTCGCCATTGACCCCACCGTTGGCGGAGTTTTGGTCTTAGGAGATAGGGGCACCGGCAAATCAACCGCCGTCAGAGCTTTGGCTGACTTGCTACCTCCCATTCAAGTGGTCAAGGGATGTCCTTATAAATGTGATCCCACCAAACCAGCACAGGCTTGTCCCGTATGTCAGTCGCACAAGAGTTTGAATGCAGGTCAAACGGTCAAGTTACCTACAGAACGTAGGCCAGTGAGCGTAGTGGACTTGCCATTGGGCGCCACAGAAGACCGTATTGTGGGTGCGCTCGATTTAGAAAAAGCCTTGTCGCAAGGCGTCAAGGAATTTTCACCAGGCTTGTTAGCCCAAGCACACCGCGGTTTTTTGTACATCGACGAAGTGAATTTGTTGGACGACCATTTGGTCGATCTGTTAATTGACGTTGCGGCCTCTGGCGAAAATCTGGTCGAACGAGAGGGATTGAGCATTCGACATCCTGCTCGTTTCGTTTTGGTGGGTAGCGGCAACCCCGAAGAAGGAGAACTTCGCCCCCAACTTCTGGACCGTTTTGGCTTATCGGTTCAAGTCAAAACGCCCCAAGATGTGGCGCTGCGCGTGGAAGTGATCAAGCGAAGAGACGCATTTGACAAAGACCCCGATGCCTACAAAGCCCAATGGCAAAACGAGAGTGACAAACTTCAAAAACGTATTGTCAAAGCCCGCAAACTTCTAGATTCAGTCGTGGTCGACGACGACATGCTTACGCTGTGTGCAACGCTATGCCAGCAACTTGGTACCGATGGCTTACGCGCTGAATTAACGCTATTGCGGGCCACGCGCGCGTTGGCCGCCATGCAAGGCAATAAAAAGGTCAAGCCCGAACACCTCAAAACCATCGCGCCCTTGGCCTTGCGCCATCGCCTGAGACGCAACCCGCTTGACGATACCGATTCCGGTGAACGCGTCAACAGATGCCTTCAAGATATTCTGAACCCTTGAGTCTTGTGCATGGCAGATGACTTGAAAGGTCTTGAAACTTGGAACGATGCCATGACATCGTTGCAACTGCTGCAAATTGATTCGCATGGCTGGGGAGGCATTTGGTTACGTGCTCCATTTGGGCCCGTGCGTGAACTCTGGTTAAGACACCTTTCTGAAACGGGACTGAACACCGTCAAATTGCCCGGCAATATCGATGTAGAACGCTTATTGGGTGGCATTGATTTGTCGCGTACGCTGCAATCTGGCCTTTTGCAGATGCAAACGGGTTTGTTGCAACAAGCGGACCTTGGTCTAGTCTGCATCAGCATGGCAGAACGCTTTCCAACAGCCTTGATTGCCCCCATGACTCAAGCCATGGACACGCAGTCATTGCCACCTTTGAAAATCAACAATACAGAATCCTCGGTTCGAACGCAATTTGGGGTGGTGGCATTGGATGAATCCATGGCAGATGATCCACCCATGAGCCCCGCCCTTAAGGAGCGTTTAGGCTTGTGGTTTGACCTGCAAGACATCGCGCCTTCAGATGTATCAGATGTCTCACTGAACACCCACACAGACGAAAACGCGCTGGACGTGGTGGGCATTCAAATTGCACCCGAAGCCTTGGCACGCATGAAACAATCATTGCCCCATATCCAATGGACCGACGAACAAGTATTGGCTGTTTGCAGTACCGCTCAGGGCCTAGGTATTGACTCCTTGCGCGTCCCGACCTTGGCATTGCGTGTGGCTTGTTGCCACGCCGCTTTATATGCACGCAGCCATATCGCAGACGACGACTTAGCCTTTGCTGCGCGGCGCGTGTTAGCGCCTCGCGCCACCCAACTACCTGCACCTGCTGAAAATACTTCAGATGCAGAACCTCAAAACAGTTCTGATTCTTCAGCAGAGCCAGACCAAGCGCAAGAGCAGAGTTCCAACTCTCTCGAGCCGACTGAGACGCCTAATTCGTCAGAGTCAGCGAAGGACGAAGAAGTTACTTCTTCAACCGAGACATCTGAAGAAGACACAAATACGCAAGATGAAGCCCCTTCAGACCTACCTTCTTCTGAAAACCTTCAAGAAATGATGATTGCAGCTGCATTGGCCAGTCTTCCACCCGATGTGTTGGATGGTTTGCTGACCAAACCAGGTCGCAACCTTGGCAACACCTCTGGAAGATCTGGACGATTTCGATCGGGCATGCAACGCGGAAGACCTTTGCCACCCAAAACAGGCCGTCCAGGTGGTCATGCACGTTTGCATATCTTGTCCACCTTGCGAGCCGCAGCGCCTAAACAGCGCTTGAGAGGCAATACGCAACAGGGGCGCGTTGCCATTCGGTCTGAGGACTTTCATATTCACCGTTACCAGCAACATAGTTCAAGTTGTTTGATCTTGGCGCTCGATGCATCTGGCTCAGCCGCACTGCAACGGTTGGCGGAGGCGAAGGGCGCGGTGGAGCTTTTGCTCCAACAGTCCTACGCGCGAAGAGACAGCGTTTGCATTGTGTCTTTCAAAGGTGCAAAAGCCCAATTGCTGCTTCCTATGACACGTTCATTGGTTCG
>Ga0209088_10002950_pt1 | contig 10172 bp, 9 predicted proteins | sample S_140625_EF_Meta_FD_187324 | JGI IMG/M metagenome (GOLD analysis project Ga0209088, IMG submission 187324) | Freshwater microbial communities from Lake Simoncouche, Canada to study carbon cycling - S_140625_EF_MetaG (SPAdes) (version 2) | ecosystem: Environmental > Aquatic > Freshwater > Lake ...
CGCTACCGCATTAGCAGCTCGAGGCGACCTAATCCTGCCACCGCCAACAATCGAACCCGCAGAACGCAAGGATGCTTTTATGCGCGGCATCAAGTCATCCTCCAATATTGTAGGTTTTGCGCAACCAATCCACAGTCAAAGGCAAACCCTCGGCAAGCGTTGTCTGTGGATTATGCGACAGGAAACCCTTAGCCCGAGTAATGTCAGGCCGCTTGGACGTCACATTGTGCGCATCGAAAGACTGATAGGTAATTAGGGCAGGGTCAGCACCGGTCAAGGATAGCAGCATTTTAGCCACATCCGAAACGTCAACAAACTCCTCACCGCCAACATTCACCGTCATACCCGAAATGAAATTATCGGCAGCATTCGCCAGCGTAGGAATAAAATCCCCCACGTACATGAACACGCGCTTATAGCCGTCAAAAACGGTGATCGGCTGATTAGTCAACAGGCGGTAAGCAAACAGGCACACCACCGAACGATAATCATGGTAACGCTCACCCGGGCCGTAGGCGTTAAAGAATCGAAGAACCATCGTGTCCGTGCCGTAACGGTCACCGAAATTTTTAATCTGCATTTCGTTGACACGCTTTGATATTGCGTAGTCGTTTGTCAACGGCGGTTGCGCATTTAACTCGAGCAGCGACTCGTCAATCGTGTCGACACCGGACTCACCATAAACTTCCGATGATGACGCGAACACATGCTTGAACCCGAGTTCCTTTTGAACCTCAAGAATATTCCGCGTGCCGATGACGTTGGTCCGCCACACTTGTTCGTAATGGTCCTCGCCATTCATGCGGCCAAACTCGGCGGCCAAATGGTAAACGAGGTCCGGGCCAATATCGCGCAAAATTGTACTGATTTGGCGATAGTCGGAAATGTCGGCGCGGAACGTTTGAGGATCGGAATGATGCTGCAATTCGATACCGTAAACCTCGTGTCCTCGAGCACGCAGCTCCTCGACTAGCGGGCGACCAAGCGTACCGGCGGAACCGGTGACAGCGATTCTCATAATGTTTCCTTAGCGCAGTAGGGGATTAAACGAGGGACCAAAACTTGGGGGGCTGTTCGGTGAGAATATTCTTGGGGTCGCCGGGTTCGAGACGGCCAACGAGTCGAGAATTTGTTATGACCTCGCATCCGGCAAGGGTAGCCTCGATAACGGTACGCGGGCAAGCGTCAAATTCTTTCGGCAAATGAATGAACCATTGAGCGCGTGACATATGCTCGAGCACTGTTGCCCGGTCAACATTCGATAATTCGATGAGTGGCACATTCATTTCCGCCGCTTTGATGCGTGCATTAATTTTTCCCTTCGCCGGGTGATTACGTGCGGCGAATAAAGCGAAAGGTTCTTTGATGCCTGGCTTGACCTCATCGACGTCCCACACGGGCGAGTGAATAAAATGGTCGGATACTCTCGACCATCGGGCTTCGTGTGCCTGATGAAGTATAGACATGGTGATGAACGGGGCAGCATGCTCAAATAAATGTTTCCGTGCCCCGTTGGGGGCTTGTGCGTGTTGAATCCACACGAGTGGGGACTTAGCAGCCAGCGCGACCATAGCCTCCTCAGTGAGCCTGTCCGTGCCGGTAATAACCACCCTGTCATAGTCCATCGCCGTGGCCCAATCGTCCGGGCCGATCACGTCAATATCGAAACCGGCAGGGGCGTGGGAACGCATGACCGCGTCATTAAGTTCCGCACCGCCCGCATACAACCCCGGCAACAGGGCATCCGACCGCTCCTCATCCCTCACGAGGTGGTGAGTCACCCAAGCCAGTTTCATGACTTAGTCATTAACTCGAGAGCCGGTACCCAATACGTATCGAAAACGGTGTCACAGTCATAACCGGCAGCAAAAGCAATAGCCTTTTCCGATGTGCCGTTACCGTTTTGGTAAGCCTGCTCGAGCGCGTCAACAATCGTATTCACGTTCGGGGTTATCCACCATGAGCGTTGCATCGGGTCCCAGTCCGGTTGCCCGTCAACAATCCAGCCGTGACCCACAAGCTCAGGCTGTGCAGTGTAATCCGAAACGATTACCGGTGTCCCGCACGCTTGCGCCTCCGGGACGTGCACACCGAACCCTTCACCCTTCGAGCACGCCAGAAACACGCCAGCCGCCGAATAGCATGCCGCCAAATATTCGTCACTCAGCGGGCCCCTATATGCGTACTGATCGACGAACCTCACTTTGTCAGGCTTCAAATCGATAGCGGACAAAAGGTCATTCAAATTGATTCCGCCCATGGCGCCACTTTGCTCAGTGTGCAAATACAACACGGCATCATCGTGCAGGTCGGAGAACATGCGGAACGCAATAAGGTTTTCGGCGAAAGCCTTACGTGACGGATACACACCTTTATTGGCGGCAGCGAACATGACAACAAACTTGTCATCACTGAACCCCATCAAATCGTGGCCCGTAAGTTTCTCCCCCTGATCGCCGATAAGGAAACGCGTCGGCTTGAAAACTTTAGTGTCAATACCGTGAGGAATATAAATAGATTCCAAACCGATTTTTTGTAATTGGTCCTGCCCAAACTTAGACATCGCCAGCGGGGTCACGTTAGGTTTGGCAAGCCATCGAGCGACTTCGGCAGGACACGGCGCATGATCGACAGGCACCCATGACGCGATAGGCCAGTTATCCCATTGGGCTCCCTTGAAAACCCACACATCATAAAGGGTGATCAGAAGTGGATTGTCTGACTGGGAGCGTTGAAAATGTTCCTGCATTTGGGCTGGCGTCACATCGTTGGAATATTGTTCGGTGCCGCGTGGCCACACGCGCATCCCATTCCATTCCGACGGCGCACCCTCTAAACCGTAGTTAGCAAAAATGCCAACGTCATGGCCAGCAGCTGACAGTCGAGAAGTTACTTGTGCAGTTTGTACACCGTAACCGGTCGCAGCCCAGGGGGCGTTGCTCACCCATCCGATGGCGAGAGGATCGGTCGCAGTTTTTGTGTGAGTCGCTGGTGCTGTGTTGCGGCGATTCTTTCGAGAAGTTTTGTTTCCTTGAGTCACTTTGTTTTCCCTTGCGCAGTAGGGGTGTGTGCGGTGTTGCGGGTCTCGGCGAACCTGCGCGTGCACCGAGACCCGCAACGATTAATTTATTCCGCTAACTAGGAAGCGGCACCACGGAAGAACTTAACATGCGACGACTGCAAAAGGTTACCGTCGAGACGGACCAAGCAGCGGAGCGTGATCAGATCATTTTGAAAAGCGAAATCATCTGATCGTGCAACCTGAATACCGCCGACAGTTCGCGTCATGTATGACGGGAAGTGACCGGCGATAACAGACTTAGCAGAGGTGCCAGTGGAGGCCATCTGCGGATTCTCGATCAGCGGATACCCGATGAGGCGATCAGGGGTGGTCGCGTCAAGAGTAGGCGTGAACAGGTACTCGCCCGAGGTGCTGGCCTTCAGCTTGCGAACGGCACCGATCGAGGCACCGTTCATCATGATTCCGAAACCGGGCAAACGACGCGCGGCGCCGTCAACACTGTAAACGAGATCGATGAGGTTGTCGCCAGTGAACGCACCCGTGACAGCGGTACTGCCGGTGACACCGGAGCCAGCCGCCGAAACGATACCGGTTGGCTGAACAACACCCGTGCCGGTGGTGAGAACGCTGTTGACCGCGTAGCCGATTGCATTACCGGCCTGCTGTGCAATAAATCCGAGAATGTCGACGGACGAATCCTGAGCCATCTCGGAAGAAATCTGCGTCAAGAAAGCATACTTGTAAGCAGACAATGTGACCTTGCCGAAGCCGGGATCACTTTCATCAATCGAGCCAGCTTCACCCTCGAAGAGTGCAGTGGACCACGTCGACAGTGTCGGGATTACGTAGTTCTCACCCGAGGTCGTGTTCATGACCGTGACAACGTTCGGATCAAGCATTGGCCCAACTAGGCGTGCCTGATCGAAAACGGTGTTAGCAAACGTCTGCGGAACGGGGGCGTTCGTTGACGATGTGAGAACGTCGCGGCGTTCGAACGTGGTGCCACGAATTTCGCCACGGAGAAGCGAACGGAGTACGTCAGCATCCGAGGCTGCGGGTGCGGCAACAGTTGCGGACGGACGAACGGCAGTCTCCCGGCCTTCCATTGCCTTAGCAATGTCGGACTCGCGAAGTTCAGCAGCCTGAACATCCTTAATAAACTGTGCACGCTGATCGAGATCAGAGTTAATCCGATCGTACTTTTCGCGCTCCTCGCCGGTTAGGTCCCGGTTCTCGGCAGCCGCGGTGTCGAGCATTGCACGGGCCTCGGCCCAGGCATGCTGGCGTGCATCAATCTGCTTTGAAATAAAGTCAGACATGTGTTACCTCCAAAAGAAATGTTTGTGTGAGTGCGCAGGATTTATGCGTTTGCCGCGGCTCCGCAACAAACAAATTCTAGTGCGGCTCCGCACCAGAAAAATTAGAGTGACTTATATGTCAAATCAATCATGTCTTTCAACACGGCGAGTTTCACTTTGACATCAAAGTCGGTGACCAATTCTTGCACAGGTTCCGCGTCGGGTGACAACGTGTCGACAACACTGGCCAACAATGTTGCCTGATCACGGGTGAGAGTATCGCCAGACTCAAGCGCGTCAAGAGCTGACGACAGCACGGAGGCGTCGGCTCCGATGCGGTCCGCGAGCACATCGAGGCTTCGAACGGATGCGGAAGTTTTTGCGTACGCGGGGAATGCGACCACACTAACCTCGTGCAATCGGACCTCGACAAGTTCACGGGTCATGCCGTCGGCTGACCATATGTCGCCATTGCGCGGGACACTAAATCCGAAACTCATTGAGTCGACTACGCGGGCACGCAAAAGTTCGGACACGTCACGGCCTAGGCTCGTTTGGGGCAAATCGGCTTCCACCATGAGGCCTCGAGTGTCTTCATAAAGTCTCATCGTTTTTGATCGGGTCGAGGCGAGTGGCTGGGATGTGTCGTGGCTCCACAGCATCATCACATTGTTTCGGGACTTTAAGGATTTGGCGAATGCGCCAGCCCTAATCGTTTCAAGAAATGGCAAAGGTTCTGACGGTGAGTCGAATACGGCAGCGTAACCGGCGAAACTCATACCATCGCCGCTCTCGCGAATATCAAAATCATTGATAGTAACGCGGCGGGTTTCTATTTTGTTTGTCATGTGTCTACCGTTCTCCTCGACATTCATTACCTGAGTTTCTGCCCAATCCATGGCGCGGCGGGATTCTTGCGCTGGCCATCCGCCCCATAGGGCGTGAGCCACCATTCCCGCCGTAGGGGGGTCAGTGTTGCGGTCGGTGCCGGTTAAGTCGCTCATGTGTCGCGCGAACCATGGGCCCATTCGTGCGGCCTTGTCTTCACTAATAATGCCGCGTGACATTTGCCGCGCTTCACTAATTGTTTTATCCGTGACACCGTCACCGGCGAATCCCTCATTAAGCCAGTCGAGTCCGCGGCGCGCGTTGTCCTGCAAAAATTGTGGCACGTCAATGGCACGCGCTTCCGGCATCACATAAGTTTCTTCACCGTCGCCACTGTTCTCGTCCGGCTGCCATGCGTTGCAATAGTAGGCGCCGTCGACGTAATCATCCCAACGTTCACACCATGCTTTGTCGCCTTGCACATTTGACTCGTCATAGAAATAACAGTTGCCGCACGCGCGGCCTTCGGGGACGTCGGGAGATAGGGCGGGCCTGTAGTTCTCGGGTAGGGCACGGAGTGCGTCCGCACGCTGGCCCCCGGGCTCGACACCCTCAGCGAGACTGGCGGCAACCATGTGATCGATCGCGTCCTGCTTATTTGTGTGGCATCCGACAATGTCGCCGTTTTCTTTAAGCAAGGCCCAACCCGAACAACCGACAACACCCGTGTCAATAAAATATGGCATCGGCTACACCGGGTAAGCGGCTTGAGGATCAGCCGGATCGATAACGGAGATCGGTTGCAGCTGTGCGGACGGCAAACCGGTGTGGCCAATGTCCGGCAAACCGAGCGCGGTCAAAACTTCCGCCGGATTAAAACCGGTCAACACGAGACGTTGAGCCATTAGAGTGCGGCGATCCAACTCGACTAGGTCCGCCGCCGTCAGACTCACGTTAGCCAACGGCACCCGGACAACGTCGCCGCCGTCAACAGACACCATGTCTTCCAAACGGCGCACATCATTCACCGACATAAACCCGGATTGTAGCCCGGTCGAATATGCGGAGAACCTTGTTTGAGTATCGCCACGGAGCAAACTATCAAGATTGAATTTAATGAACGCTGTCGACGGTAATAGTTTCCCGTACGCGGCCTCGAGCCTGTTCACGATCGGGACAACCGAGAACCGTACCCATTGAATAGCGTTCTGTTCGACGGAGGCGTAGGACATGGCGCCGGGTGTGGTGACCCCGATCATGTGGGGCGGTACACGAAACGCGCGGCACACGTCCTCAACAGCGAACGCGCGTGCCGCCAAAAGTTGAGACTGTTCCGGGTCAATACCTATTTTGTTTATTTTGGCGCCGCCGCCGAGAACACCCGGACGGTGAGCCTTACGGATACCGCGGTGGTGTTCTTCCCAACCGTCGACAAGTTCCCGGGCCTGCTCACGGGTCAAGTTACCCGGCGACTCGATAACAACATCGGTGATCGATCCCGAACCGAAAAAGCGTGAACTAAATTCCTCGAGGGCTTTCGCAAGCCCGAGAGATTCTTTCAAAGAGTCGACGCGGGACACGCCACGTAAATGCCCTGGCTTACGCATTTCAGTAATGTGAAGAATATCCGTCGACGATAGAACCATTCTGTGGTCATACACGTACTCAATTTGTCGCAGCTCGTTACGGCGAATTTGTACACGTGACGGATCGAGAGGGGTGAGCGCGACCACGTCACCGTTACCGCCGCGCGAGATCAGGACGAAAGCGTTTCCGTCGAGCATTAGAGAAACGAGAACCTGAACTAAATGGTCCTGACGTGACACGTCAATGTCAGGTTGATCAAGCCACAACGGTCGAGGGTTATAAGTGAGCCGCTCATTGTTGTCAGTGTAGAAAGCGCCCATCGGTAACGTCGACACGGTATCTACATAGATACGCACGCACGCATAAACGGCAGAAAGTTTGAGCGCCTCATCCTGAGACATGGGCGTGCCAGCAAGGGTCGTGCCGGAAGAAAAGTCGAGACCCGCACCCCAAACACTTTGATACGACAGGGCACGCGATTCGCCACCGGCACCAAACAATTTGCCTAGCATTATTCACGCTCCAATGCCACACCAAAAAGGACACAACACAAACCGAAAATGACACACCCCAGCCAAGGCGTCACTAAGAAACCGCCAACGCTAAGCGAACACGCGCCGAGAATTTGCAAACCTAAAGACAACTGACGGCGCATAAGAACCTTCCTATAAGCATACGATGATGCAATTTATACGGCAAAAAAACTGGCAACCTTTTCCGCCATCGGTTCCTCACGTCGAAACGTAGCCCGATCGAAAGCAATAACGGCAGAAACGGCGGAGTCAATTTTTCTTGGACTGCCCCTGTGTTCTTTCACAATACGCGGCCCAAGCCTGTCGACTTTAGTAGCACAGTTATCGAGGTGCCGTGTCAGCACCGGGTTACCGTCATGCGCAATTTGTTTCGACATCACCGCATCATAAAACTTTGCACACGCCGACACCATGCGTGCCGGTGACGTCGACGGATATTCGACAATGGGAACACCGTCCGCCGCCAGCGCATCCATAGAACGTTGCCAGCGGAACGGATCGAACGCAACCTCGAGCACGTTGTATTCACCGCACGTGCGCATAATTTTTTCTTCAACCTCGCTAATGTCGACGCGCCAATCATCACGATCCGTGGGCACTTTCTCCCACACGTCAATAATCCACACTCGAGGACAATCCTCGACAGTGGCCGCGACAATGGCAGTGCAGTCGCCAGAAAAAGAACCGTCAACACCGAGAACGATAGAAACGTTTTCTTCCGGGGCTGGCACTACACAAGTTTTGAGTGCAGCCCATGCCCCGTTAGGAAGCCAGGACTGTTGAGACGAGACAAAATTGTTTAGGCGTTTAGTTCGCCATTCATTTTCTGGAGTCCGTTTAACAGCTGCTTCGAAATCTTCGGGGTCCTGTAAATCACCGTAGGCAGGGTTCGCAGTTTTCCACACGTTCGGGTCGCGGTGGTCGGCTGCCGAATCGGCCTGCCACCATGCGGCAAAAAATGATGGGTCATCAATTTCGCCACTGGCCACACTTTTCGCATATTGGTAAAGGGTGTACGCGACGGAGTCTTGCCCTGTCTGATCGGTCCTGACACCGGCAGTGGTGATTGCGAGTGTGAGCGCGTCATAGCGTGCCGCTTGAGCTAGGGCCATAACGTCCCATAGTTCACGGTTCGGCGCCGCATGCAGCTCATCGTAGATTACGAGTGTTGGGCTTAGTCCCTCTTTTGTGAATGCTTCGGAGGAGAGGCAGCGGTAAACGGAACCTCGACTCGGGACCTCGAGCGCATCCCGGTACGGTTTCACGACGGCAGAAAGTTCCGGAGACAATTCGACCATTGCCTTGGCGGAACCGAAAACGATCCGCGCCTGATCACGGTCCGCTGCACAGGAATAAACTTCCGCGCCTCGAGGGCCGAGAAGTAAACCGTGCAATGCGATACCGGAACCGAGAGCGGACTTCCCTGACTTTCGCGGCAATCCGATGAGAGCCGTTTTGTGTTTGAGTCTTCCGTCGGCACGCCTAGCAAACAAACTATTTAATAGTTGTTTCTGCCATGGCCGTAGCGCGAGAGGTTCGCCAGCGCGACCGCCGACAGAATCCTTCACTTGCATACACAGGGCCTCGATAAACGTTGCCACGTCGGGGCCTTCAGAACGTTTCAATTCTTGGGCGTTTACGGGGGTGACAATGGCCGGTGGCCATCCTTTAATTTTTGGTGCCATCGCAGTTGGCTCCCGACTTTCGAAACTATTTGTTGTCGCGTTTAGTTTGCATTTTCTCCAAAACGGATTGTGCCTTAACTTCCGCGAGACCGAGACGTGAACGCGCCGCCGGATCGAAACCCAACATCGAAAGCCATTCACTAATTTCTTTATTGATGTCACGTAATTGTTTACGCGACTCACTCGAGGCTTCAGCGTGAGCAAGTAGGCGGGCCCGTTCCTCGAGCGACTCCCTCAACATCGATAGGCGAATCGAATCCGTGATCGCAAGCCACGACGCGCCAGCATCCATGATGTGCCGAAACACGTCGGCAGCTTCCAACTCATATGGTGAAAGGTCGACAGGGGAAACGGCGGCTAACCCAGTGCGAGAACCGTGGCGTACTGGCTGAAATGTCCCCGTACGTCGGTGCTGTTCGACGGGTTTGGGAGGGCGACCGACTGGCAAAGCGACTCCAATGATTCGACAACGTGAGGAAGATTAGTGAGCATAGTTGAGTAACCGCGAACACGCTTCCCCGTCACTGTCATGTATCTGCCAGTGCCGTAAATTTCGACGCCACCATCCGCATACTCCCATCGGCGACCGAGAGTGACGGAACCGAAACCCCAAACGTGGAGACCCTTACCGGACGGAGAAACTTCGACATAGGTGTCGGGCATTAGCAAAAGAATTTTTTTTGCCCAAGGCTTAATTCGTCCCGCGTCATTGATCGCGTTGTCGAGGTCGACACAAATTACGCCATCGCCGTTGAGTGCGAACCCGAGACCGACGCCAGCGCGGGACGCGGCAGCGTCATCGAACGTTGACCACGTGAGCGGGTTAGTGCTCGAGGCGGTGCCGTTGCCGTCGGAACGTAGCGGAACCTTATTTGTGGAGTGGCGTAGCCAGCGGTCACGGTCGCGTAGCTCGTGGGGGATGCGGTCGCGGTCGCGGGAGGCGTAAACGCGGCACACGTCGGAGCAATATAGGGCGTCGGACCTCGAGGGATCAAACGACTTGTGGCAACGGCGGCAGCGCATAAGCCAAGTGTAGCACGAAACTGTTACGGGTCGGCATCGGGTCGGAACAAAATCAGCCACGGTGAACGCCTCAAAAACACGAGGCCAGGACTCGACACCCCCAAGGAAACGATCGCAGCTTGACAACCCCGCTGTGGCCCGCATAATGCGAATGTGACGACACCCCGCCGCCATTTCGCACGAGAATATGCAAGGC
>Ga0209088_10002956_pt1 | contig 10162 bp, 4 predicted proteins | sample S_140625_EF_Meta_FD_187324 | JGI IMG/M metagenome (GOLD analysis project Ga0209088, IMG submission 187324) | Freshwater microbial communities from Lake Simoncouche, Canada to study carbon cycling - S_140625_EF_MetaG (SPAdes) (version 2) | ecosystem: Environmental > Aquatic > Freshwater > Lake ...
GTCGCGGGAAGAAACACTCAAGACGCCCCCGTTAATCGCAGTGCCACCGGTGTAGGTGTTGACGCCAGAAAGCGTGGCGGTGCCGGAACCGGATTTGGTGAGTGCCGAACCGGATCCAGCGAGGATGGCAGCGATAGTGCCGCCGGTCACGGCGTAGGAGGACCCGCTGAGGGTTCCGTTGGTGACGGTGCCACCATTGATGGCTACGGCACCGACGGTGTGGCTGAAGGTTCCAAGGTTAAAAGTGCCGCCGTTGATAGTGACCGCGCCGGTGGCGGCCAGGCGGTTACTGCCGGCGCCGAGAGCGAGAGTGCCTGCATTAACTACGGTTCCTCCGGTATAGGTGTTGATGCCGCGCAGGGTCATGGTTCCGTTGGCGTTGTTCTGCCTCACCGAGACTGTGCCGGTGCCCCCATCGGCGATCACGCCCGCAAGAACCACGCCGCCTGTCCCTGTTCCGACGTGCTCGATGACCTTGTTGTCACTGCCGCTGCCGCCGGTGATGGTTGAGTTGAAGGTCAGCAGGCTCGAGGAGTTTTGCGAGAGGAGCAGCGAGTCGTTCAGGATGAGCGCCACGGCTGTGGCCATGGTGACGCCGCCGCTGCCCGAGGCGATGTTGATCTGCGAGCTGGCGCCGTTGTTGTCAAAGGTCAAACTGACTGGGGCTGTTCCGTTGATGACATACGCTCCGGTGCCGTTGGGGTTGCCGATGTTGAGAATGCCGATGGTCTGGCTGGTGGTGCTCAGCGACACCGTTTTGCTCGCTGCGGTGTTGGCCACGGTGATGGTCGCAGTGCTGCCGGCACCCGAGGCAGCAGTGCTGTTGCTCCAGTTGCCGCCAGTGGCCCAGAAGGAGGTGGTACTTGTATCGTTCGTCCACGTCCCGTTGCTTTGGGCAACGGCCGTACCCAAGGACAGACCAAGCCAAGCCATGACTCCAAGAAGGTATTTTCCTAGAAAAGACCAACGCAAGGAGCGATGGGGATTTAGTACATTCATTTTCTTGCTATAAGTTAATTGTAATTCCCTTTTTTACAAGGGGTTGAATTGCGGATCGTACTTAATGAATTTGCGACACACTCTTTTGTGTCTGCCGAGTAATCTATCCCCTTCTTTTATCAGCTCTCCCGACGAGGGAACCTGCGCAAGACGATCAGCGAAACCAATCCGATCCCCATCAAAGAAGAAGCCGAAGGTTCAGGAATAGCATTCAGGTTTAAAGTCGTCAGGCCCCCCGCACTTCCAACGGTAACTTTAAACTCCCCCGCAGGAGTCGAACTGGAATTAGGCAAATTAGAAATTCCCGATGTTGTGATATTAAACAGGCTAGTAATATCTGTACCGTCTACGTTCGAAAAGCCGGATGTGCTGGCGGCCTGGGCAAATACATAGCTGTAAGAGTTTGAGTCAGTCCAACCTGTGAATCCAGAGTCTGCCGTAATCACCAAGTTCCACTTACTCGAGCTGGTCACTCCTGTCATATCTAACAACCCATTGACACTCAGAATATCCCAGTTGGTGCCTGCTGTTCCCGTCAAAGCCGAGATCTCCCAGTTATACGTCGATCCACCTAAGACCGTCGCCGAACTTGCTGTTAAGAGCCCAGGACTATTACCGGGTGATAACAAAGAACCACTCCTCAAAGTTAAGGCACCTACACTACCCGAACCACCCAAACTCCCTCCTGCGTTCACAGTGACGGCGCCTGCAGTTCCGTTCACTTTTAATAGCCCCCCATCCACGAACGTTCTGGAGCTACTTGCAATCGCGCCACTGCTCCCCACCAACAAGGTTCCTGACTTAAGTAAAGTGTCTCCCCGATAGACATTCGTCGCATTCAGGCTCAACTGCCCGACCCCTGTTTTGGTCAACTGCCCATCACCGCTGACTGAGCCGTTCCAGTTGTTGGTAGTTGCCGCGGCTGTTTCGAAAGTTCCGCCGGAAGCTCCGAGGGTGGTAGAGCGGGAATTGGTGAGAGTGGTGGTGGTAAGCAGCGTGCCACCGTTGAAGGTGACGGAGTTGGTGGCATTGCCCAAGCCAGTGACCCGGCTGATGGAGACCACGCCTTGATTGATGGTGGTTCCTCCGGTGTAGTTGTTGCCGACCGCGCCGGATGCCAAGACTAGGGTTCCGGCGCCGTCTTTGGTCAGACCGCCGGTACCGGAAATGATTGCGGTACCCCAGTCGACGTTGAGTCCTGTGCCGACGCGAATGGTGCCACCTCCGGCATTGAGCGTGGTGTTGTTGACCGAGGTGAACCCGGAGATATTGGCGGTAGCTTCGAGGGTGCCGCCGTCAAAGGAGAGCAGGCGGTTGGCGAAGTTGTCGCGGGAAGAAACACTCAAGACGCCCCCGTTAATCGCAGTGCCACCGGTGTAGGTGTTGACGCCAGAAAGCGTGGCGGTGCCGGAACCGGATTTGGTAAGTGCGCCACCAGCGAGGATGGCAGCGATAGTACCGCCGGTCACAGCGTAGGAGGAGCCACTGAGGGTGCCGTTGGTCAGGATACCGCCGTTGACGCTAACCGCACCGACGGTATTGCTAAAGGCACCGAAGTTGAGGATACCGCCGTTGACGGTGACCGCGCCGGTGGTGGCCAGGCGGTTGTCCCCGGCGCCTAAAGTCAGCGTGCCGGCGTTGACCGTGGTGCCTCCGGTGTAGGTGTTGGATCCTGAGAGCGTGGTGGTGCCGGCCCCAGATTTGGTAAGTGCGCCAGCGCCAGCGAGCACGGTAGTGATAGTACCGCCGGTCACTGAGTAGGAGGAGCCACTGAGGGTGCCGTTGGTCATGGTCCCACCGTTGACGCTAACCGCACCGACGGTATTGCTAAAGGCACCAAAGTTGAGGATGCCGCCGTTGACGGTGACCGCGCCGGTGGCGGCCAGGCGGTTGTCCCCGGTGCCTGAAGCCAGCGTCAGGGTTCCAGCATCGACGACGGTGCCTCCAGTGTAGGTGTTGGTGGACCGCAGATCCAGGGTTCCGTTGGCGTTGTTCTGCCGCACCGAGACAGTGCCGACAGCTCCGTTGGCGATGACGTTGGTGATGCGGATGCCGCCGGTGCCGGTGCCAGCGTGCTCGATGACCTTGTTGCCACTGCCGCTGCCGCCGGTGATGGTTGAGTTGAAGGTCAGCAGGCTCGAGGAGTTTTGCGAGAGGAGCAGGGAGTTGTTGATGGTGTTGGTCAGCGTCGAAGCCAGAGTCACGGCGCCGCTGCCAGAGGCAATGTTGATTTGCGCACTCGATCCATTGTTGTCGAAGATCATCGCTCCCGTGCTCAAAGTGTAGGCACCGGTTCCATTTGGATTGCCGATGTTGAGGATGCCGTTGGTTTGGGTGGTGTTGTTAAGGCTGATGGTTTTGCTCGCCGCGTTGTTGGCCACCGTGATGGTCGCCGTGCTGCCGGCACCCGAGGCGGCAGTGCTGTTGCTCCAGTTGACGGGCGTGGCCCAGAGGGAGGTGCTAGATGTATCGTTCGTCCAAGTCCCGTTGGTTTGGGCAACGGCCGTGCCCAAGGACAGACCAAGCCAAGCCATGACTCCAAGAAGGTATTTTCCTAGGAAAGACCAACGAAAGGAGCGATGGGGATTTAGCACATCCATTTGCATACTTTAAGATAATTGCGTCACATCTTTTTGCTAGGGGTGAGATTGCGGATGATTTTTAATGGATTTGCGACACACCTGGTTCCGTAGCGCCAGACCTGATTGAGGGGATATATGCACCTAATCCTGCCCCATGGGTCAGATTGTATTTATTAAATTCGAATGATCAGATTAGCTTCCTGACGGATCGTTCACGCAAAGCAGCGAATTTCCAATAGGGCGGCAGGCACGTTTGCCGATCGTCTTTTCATGCAAAGCTTCAGTTCTCGTGTCTCAACAGGATTCGCCAATTCAAGAATGACCCGCGATTGATGGTTTTCCCGAACCGTGGCAATCACCTTCCCTTCCTCATCCTTCCAATCAAAAGAGGAAAGACAAAAGGGCGTCACTCGCTCAGGGTGTCCCATCAGCACCGATTCCATGGGGTGATCAAAATCACCGTCCAGCACCATTTCAATCCGCCGAATCCGATGTTTCTTCGGCCAAATGAACCGTAACTCGGGCGACGCATCATCTAAGGCCGCCACCCAGGCATTAGTCTGACCCGTGGGCCGACCGATTCCATTACGAATGTTTTCCACCGAAAACGCTTTCAGCGGAGGATCGATCGTCAAAGCAAGGTTCTTGCCCCCCGGACGTCTTTCTGGAAGCCAGAATTCGAAGCTATCGAACCCAATTCCTTCGGGAGGATCCTGTCTGGAGGATTTCGCCACTGCCCCATTGAATTTTTGCCAGACAGATAGAACCCCAGTCAGACGATGTTCGCTCAAATGAACCGAGATATCCGGATTGGCCTGGAGGCAAACGAACCCGTATCCGTTATGCGGGATTTCCCGAGAGAACTGCAGGTCGACGGCCTGGTCTTGCCCAGCGGAAATCTGCCTCCGCACCGTTTCAAGAAGGACGTCCGGGGTGTGGTTGTTCGGACGAAGACTGACCATCAGCCGTGCCTCCAGCATGGTTTCCTTCTTGGCATCCACACGAAAAGTCACCTTCGGTGGGGAGCCCTTAAACAGGGGGATCATCATCGCACCTGAAACATCCAGGCTACGAACGCCACCTCCAGAAGGTAGTTCCTTCAAGACCAGCTCACTGCTTGGTATTAATTGAGCGGAAAGCACCAGATCTTCCGGATCCTCCAAACTCACTTCGGGAATAAATTGACCGGTACGCAATAGGTTGCGCTGCAACTCCGGCATGGCCGTGTTCCCCAGTTCTTGGGGAGAGAGATTCTTTTTCACACAGAGCGCCGCAGCCATGCCAACCGCCTGCCCACCTTGGGCGCAGGTGGCCATAACCCGGGTGGAACCGAAGGCCACATGAGAGGCGCTGATGATCCTCCCCGCCAGAAAAAGGTTTTTAATATTTCGGCTGTAGAGACAGCGGAACGGAATTCCATAGATCCCCTTGGAGTGCCACTGGGTACATCCAGGAAGAGCACTGAAAACACCATCCGAAGGGTGGAGATCGATGGCCCAGCCTCCAAAAGAAACAGAATCCGAATGGGACCTTTGTTCCACAATATCTTTTTGGGTCATCATGTAGTCGCCCTCAAAACGGCGGCTTTCCCGTTTTCCGGGAATCGTCCCCACCCATTCCAGCGTTAGGTTTTCCGCTTCGGGAAATTCTCCCGAGTTTTTAATGTGGTTCCAAACCCCATAGACCACGCGCCAAAGTTCCCATTTGATTTTTTCCGATTCATGAATGGTATCCAACTTCCCACCCCATTCGATCCACCAAAGGCGGCAACCGATATCCTTGGCATTGAACTGACGGAACCGCGGGATTTTTCGGATATCCTGGAGAGCAAAACTTGGAGGGATGTAACGCACCGGGCGACCCACATCTTTGGAGTAAAAATAAATCGTATGACCCAACATTTCCTGATTGGCCTGTTCTGGAGCAAACCCCTCCCCGAACTCATTCCTACTTTCTGCACCGATCCGGAAGGCGGCTCCCGCCAAAAATCCCACCACCCCGTCGCCAGAAGCATCACAAAACAGCGGTGCCGCCACCTCATACATCGTGGAGTTCTGGGAACAAAAAGCTCTGACCGAAGCAATGCGGTCCGGCCCATCCTTGTCCACCTCAAACACCGCCGTGTTCAACAAAAGCCGGAGGTTTTTTTCTTCCGAGGCTTTTTCTAAAAGCAGGGCATCCAAAAGAATTGGGTTGCCCTCTGGATTCCGAAAAAGGTTCTCCACAAGGATTTCGTCGATTAGACCCCCTTCCCGCGCCCAGCGGTTGTTGTTTCCCATATGACTTGTCGCTCCCAAAATCCAAAGGCGTACTTCCCCAGAGGCATTGCCTCCCAGCACCGGCCGATCCTGCAGTAAGGTTACCTGAATTCCCGCACGGGCTGCCGTGATGGCGGCTCCTAGCCCCGCTAGGCCTCCTCCGACTACTACGAGATCACAGGAAATTTTTTCCGTTTGGAGAGTCCGAGAGGAGGCGGGTGCTTGGCGGATCATCAGGGTCCTAACTAGACGTCGGAAGCCAGACCGATTCTTGGCCCACCTATTTTTTTCAATACGCCCCAGAAAATGAGAGGAACCACAGCTAGATGGAGAAATGCCGCGATCCAGAACCAAGTGGCATAGGATGAATGAATCAGTAGCTTCGCCACAAGATCGTTCATCAGGATAGCTCCGATGGAGCTACCGGATGCGACCAATCCAAATACTTTACCCAACGATTTTTCAGGCACGACATCGACCACTAGAGCACTGATGTTGGCCAACCAAGCCAAATGAGCAAAAACCACAAGAGAAGCAAAAGTCAGAGATCCCGAAACAGAAGGAGACAAAGAGACTAATGGTGAAAGAGGCATAAAGAGAGAGCATCCAGCGAGGATCCAAACTCTAACCGCTGCCGGAGATCTTCCCCTTCGGATCAGCCTGCCTGCAAGCCAACCCCCTGCTAAACTGCCAAGACTTGCAGCTAAAAAGATCACCCAGATGATCCGCACGTCAATCTGAGTCAATCCGCGCTCCGAAACTAAATATTTTGGATACCAGTTCTGATAAAAATACCAGATCGGGTCGGAAAACATCCGCCCCAGTAGAAGGGCCCAAACGACAGGTTGCCGCAAAGCCTCTCCCCATCCCCAAGAAAGATTGTCAACGGATGTGGGAAGCAAACAGTCTTGGCTTCTATTGGAAATCGCCTTCTCCTGCGAACGACGACTCTCCCCCTCTCGATATAGAATGAACCAAGGGACCAACCAAACGAGCCCGAGTAAACCAGTGCCGATAAAGACAAAGCGCCAGTCCCAAATCTGGGCCAACCCGATGATAAACAAGGGCGCAAGGGTCATCCCAATCGGCGTCCCGGCTGTGTATATCCCAATAGCCAATCCCTGCTCCTTCGGCGGAAACCACTCGGACACCGTTTTGGGTGATGCGGTCCAATTCCCTGCTTCACCCAACCCAAGCATAAAGCGACATCCTGCCAAGGACACAGCCGAGCGAGCCCACCCAGTTAGAACATTGGCCAGCGACCACCATCCCACAAAGAGCGCAAGGCTGATTCGTGGTCCCAACTTGTCAACGATCACCCCGGAGGCAAGAAGCGCAATTGTGTATGCGATCTGAAAGGCGTTCTGGATATTGGCATAGGCCTGATCAGAAAGGGAAAGATCCTTCTGAATACTCGGAGCCAGAAGAGCGAGGGTATTTTTATCAATGTAATTCAGAACTGCAGCACAGAAGAGGAGTCCAGTGATGCACCAACGGCGTGAAAAGAAAGTGCTCATAAGACAGTTGGTTGCGAAATAGCGATGCATGCACAACCCGTATTTTGCCAATTGTAACGAACCCAGAAACCCGACAATGCGAATCTGGAAATCTTAACATTCCAGACCCACTGCCCCGCTTTCCGTAAAACCTCGTGGGAATATCTTTCATTCGATGTGAACAGGTAATTCACCATCCTGGAAAACAACTCGATTAAGAAAACCAGACTCACAGCGTCCAAACCTTCTGAGAAATCATGTGTATATCCCTGCCATAGTTCTGTTTTTTAATCTAGACTAAAAAACGAATACTGTCTTATCTTTTGCGACATGGTGATTTCGATAGCCCCAGAAGGCTCCTTCTAGTGAAACAATGCCCCACCAAGAAAAGTAAAGCTGTTGGTATTCTTGTAGAAACTTCTACGAGTTGGGGGCGGCGAATTATTCAGGGAATCAGCCAATACTCAAAGGAACACGGCGCGTGGAACCTTTTTGTGGAGCCCCGGGGAATGGAAGAACAGTTACAACTTCCCTCCCACTGGCAAGGAGATGGCGTGATCGCACGCATTAGCTCTACGGAGATGGCAGCAAGAATGGGGCGCTTGAGAATTCCCGTGGTCAATATCTCCGGCATTCATATTCCCAAGTCGAAATTCCCAAAAGTCACGACGGACGACAACATGCGTGCGAGGCTTGCCATCGAGCATTTTTCCGAGCGGGGCTTTCATTCTTTTGCGTATTTCAGCCTCCGAGGTTTGAGCTATGTCGCCGCCCAAAGGGACGCCTTTGTTCAAGCTGCAAGAAGAGTCGGTGCAGGTTGCCCTATCTACGAGGTTAAGCCACAACACGGGGCCGAGCCCGCTTGGAACACAGAAGTAAAAAAGATCGGTCATTGGCTAAAGTCCCTGCCGCTACCAACTGGAATTATGACTTGGAATGCTGGTTGTGGTCGCAGCCTTATTCTTGCAGCTAAGGAGGTGGGTCTTCTTATTCCTGAAAAGATCGCCATCCTCTCCGGCACGGACGACGACCTTTTTTGCGAGTCCACTCAACCCCCATTATCCGCCGTCCTTGTGGACGCTGTTTCCATTGGGTACCAAGCTGCTCAGACTCTCGATCAGAAAATGCGCTTTGGGAAAGAGCCTCCAAGCATGCAACTCGTTCCACCGTTACGGGTAGTTCTGCGCCAATCCAGCGACAGTTTGGCCATTCGTGACATGAGTTTAGCCAAATCTATGATTTTCATCCGTGCCCATGCCACTGACCCCATTCAGGTCGACGAAGTATCCCGCTTTGTCGGACTGTCTCGGCGTGCCCTCGAACGAAAGTTTCTTCATACTCTAGGACGCTCTCCCGCAGAAGAGATCCGGCGTATTCGGCTGGAACGCGCCAAGGAACTTTTACAGGACACAGTTATTGATATTCCTACCGTGGCCCGCAATGCTGGATTTTCCTCTCCAGAATATTTTGCGTACTACTTCAAGTCTCAAATGCGAGTCACTCCACTCCAGTTCCGTAAGAAATCATTTTTACAGCAACACCCCTCCAAAAGACCCGAGGCAACTGCCCGGCGCCCCCAATCTAAACCCATTGAGGTATGACGAATGATCAATATTTCCCATTCGAACAAAAACCGATGCTCTGCTTCTTAAAGAATCACTTTTTTCCAACTGAGAGCACCTCGCGCTTACGGAATGGTGGCATCTGGACCGAGTCTCCTTCTCCAAGAAGGATCAGATAGCCGTCATAAATTAACTTCGCACCCTGCTTTTCACGGCTTTTTGAAATGGCTTCCTTCACGGTAACAGGCACTGCGAAGGGTCGGTTGGAAGTCTTAGGGAACCATACGGACTACAACCAAGGCCTGGTGCTGGCCATGGGCGTGGGTTTCGCCTTGGAAGTCCGTGGGAAGACGAGAGCCGATCAAAAGCTACTGCTCCAGGCTAAGGATCTCGGTCAAAGCTGGGAGGGTTCCCTCGCCGATCTTTCCCCCGAACCGCAAACAGCTTGGGCCAACTACATCCTCGGGGTTTTACAAGGCCTCAAGGACGGAGGGGTCACCCTAACCGGGCTGGAATTGGAACTTTCCTCCAATCTGCCGATGGGTGCGGGTCTAAGCAGCAGTGCTGCCCTTACGGTGGCTACCCAGCGTTGCCTGCAAAAACTGTGGGGATTCACGATGCCTCCTCTGGACATGGCCAAAATCTCTCAAGAGGCGGAGCACCGTTACGCGGGGGTAAAATGCGGTCTACTCGACCCCATGGCCATCCTTCATGCCAAGAAAGATCATCTGGTCCTGATCGACTTCCGCTCCCTAGAGGTCACGGCCATCCCCTTCCCCAAGGAGGCCTTGTTTGTGGTGGCCTCCTGCGGTGAGAAACACACCCTGGTAGACGGGGAGTACAATGAGCGTCGCCAATCGTGCGAGGAGGCCGCCCGCCTTCTGGGTCTTTCCTCCTTGCGGGAGATTGGGCTTAACGAACTTACAAAAAGAAAGGGGCCACTCCCCGATAGGATCTATCGGCGCTCTCTCCACGTGGTCGGAGAGACCGATCGTGTGGAACGGGGCGTCGCCTGCCTAAAAAGAAATGATCTGGCGGGATTTGGGAAACTTCTCGATGAATCCCAAGAGAGCTCGCGCGTTAACTTTGAAAACTCGATCCCAGCTTTGGATAAGCTTTGCAAGGCATCGAAACATTGCCCTGGCCATCTTGGAGCCCGCCTCAGTGGCGGCGGTTTCGGTGGTTCCACTCTTCACTTAATTGAAAAGTCCAAGGAAAAGGAGTTTCTCTCCTTTTTTCTGACAGAAGCCGAAAAGATACTACAC
>Ga0209088_10002958_pt1 | contig 10156 bp, 7 predicted proteins | sample S_140625_EF_Meta_FD_187324 | JGI IMG/M metagenome (GOLD analysis project Ga0209088, IMG submission 187324) | Freshwater microbial communities from Lake Simoncouche, Canada to study carbon cycling - S_140625_EF_MetaG (SPAdes) (version 2) | ecosystem: Environmental > Aquatic > Freshwater > Lake ...
TATAGTATCGTAAATAGATGGATGGGCAAATGTTTTGAAAATCAAATAGTCGAAAAAAATATGGCGAGACTCTCCTTTGATATATGCCATTTTATGTAAAAGATCGCCTAAATGGAAATGATTCAAGACTTCTTGGGCACAATTTAATTTTTGTGTATTCTTAGAAAAGGGGAGAGACAAACGGGTATTTGAACTCTTGGAAAAGTCGGATTGTAATTGTGATATTTTGGATTCTAATTGGTCTAAATTTTCGGACGACCTGGTCATATGTCCATATCCAATATTTTGCATTATCTCTATAGTTAGTTGAAAAAATAATTATATATCTTTTACATAATCATTTTTCTCATTTTTCTCATTTTTCTCATTTTTCTCATTTTTCTCATTTCTATTCCATTATCTCAGCACTAATATTTTCAGACCCTTCGTCATTTGCAGCTACACCATCTTGTTCGGGACCTTCGATCAAAATGCGAATTTGTTCGTCCATTTCTTCTAAACTTTTATTGATATCCATGGTAAAAGTTTGCAATTTCATAAATGCCTCCTTTAAATCGACGATTTCTGTAGCCAACATCTCATAACGATGATCGAATTCTTCCACGTGTTCTTTGATCGATTGTTTAACAACTTCAGCCACTGGTGGTTGAGAAACCCCTAAAGAACCACCGGTCTTAATGTCGAGAACCATTTTTTCTAAATTGAGAATTCTGGAATCGAATAAATAAATGGCGTCTTTCAAGGCTAACGATCTGGGTTGGGCCATACTTTCTGCCATTCTTTGCATATCTTGTTGTTGTTGTTGTTGAAAATTGGCTGCTTGTAATTTAGGTTGTTGTTGTTGGTTAGGAGCTGGTGCAGCCCCTTGTGTAGGAAAAGCTGCTCTTCTTTTTTTTAAGGCGGAAAGTGCGGCGTTGTTCATATTCAAGAATATATATATTAAAATGAAATGTCTAAATTCTTTTTAACGCGATTTAAGGTTTATCCGTGTTTTTGTATCCGCAAACTAAATATGTGTATGGATAGAAAAATGTGGATTGCCTATATCCAAACAGACTCGTGCATAAATATATTTATGCACGAATAGAGATTAATCTACATCCGGGTATAAATGTATTTATCCCCGGGTTTTAGGTCTCTCAAAGAGGGTGGGTGTTTTGTATCCAAACACATATTTAGTTTGCGGATACAAAAACACGGATAGACCTTAAACCGCCATTTTCATTTTTATGGTCGGATGAAATCGATAAGGTTCTAACCATTCAATATCATCGATACCATATTCCGAGATATCACCATTTCCCTCTATTTTCTTGGAAATTGCGATTTTCGGAAAATCAAATAATTCTTCTCGACGTTTTAGTTGCATTCGAAGTGCATCAATATGATCTTCATAAATATGGCAATTGCCCAAAAAATAAACAAATTCATCGGCTTCTAAATCGCAATGTCTCGCTAAAAGATGTGTCAAAAAGGAATAGGATGCAATATTAAACGGGACACCTAAACCTACATCCCCACTGCGTTGATAGAGAGCGCATGATAAAAACCGTCCTTCACGCACATGAAATTGTGCTAAAACATGGCATGGAGGTAGTGCCATTTCATCTAATTGATTCGGATTCCATGCAGTCATTATGAGCCGCCTGGATGATCTCCCTTCAGGTGTCATAAGTTGCTGAATAATCTCGATCAATTGATCTCGTCCCTGTCCTGAATAATCCGTTTTGCAATCTATGTAGGGAGCGTCAAAATAACGCCATTGAAAACCATAAATGGGTCCTAAATCACCTTCTTCGCGATCTGTCAAACCACGACTGTCCAAGAATTCGCGAGTAGAATTTCCATCCCAAATATGTACCCCGCGATCTTGGAGTTCTCGATTATCGGTAGATCCTCTCAAAAACCACTGTAATTCTTCAAAACATGTCTTCCATGCCACACGTTTTGATGTTATGAGAGGGAGAGTTCCATCGCGTAATGAAAAACGCATAGATCTCCCGAAAATGGATAAAACATTACCACTTCTCGAAGATTCTTTTGACCCTTTGTCCAAGATTTCTTGGATAAGATCCAAATATTGAGTTTCTGGATGGGGGTTCGACATTTTCTTATTTTTCTTATTTTTCCGGTTTTATCTTTGGATCATTTGCACAAAAGATTATTTCTACTGACAAATATATAATACCCCCTAAATAATGGATATTTTACATGAATCGTTAGACCTTAATAAAAAAACGTTTCTTGGACACGTTTTCTCAACGACGGAGGAGGGGAAAGCCGAAGTGTTGAATGTCGTCCAATACGCGGTTTTAGGCATTATTCCGATTGTCGTTCTCAATAAATTGATCCAGCGATTTATCCCCGAACCGGATTCCGACAAGTCTTCGATCGAACTTTTAGTCGAAGTTTTCATTCAATTAATAGTAATGTTTTGCGGTATTATTGTGATCCATCGTGTCATCACTTATATTCCCACATATAGTGAGTTTAAATATGAGAGTTTAACATTGACCAATGTTATCTTGGCTTTCTTGGTGATTGTTCTCAGCATCCAATCAAAATTGGGTATCAAGGTGAATATATTGATCGATCGCCTTTCCGAATTATGGAATGGACCTCCACCAAATGAAAAGAGGTCCGGGTCGGGATCGGGATCTTCGCGTGGTCATAATATAAGTCAAGCTGATTACTATGACAGTGTTCCTACACATATGGAGCTACCTGCACCCATAGCAACGTCTAAGCCTGTTTCTGTCTCGACACCATCTCATTCACCATCAATTTCTGATTACGGAAGTTATTCGGGACCCGTTGCTGCCAATAGTATGTTGGGTGGTAGTTTTGGATCACTTTTTTAGATAGTAGATAATTTCAATTATTTGTATTTTTTATTCATCAATACAAATAATCTAATGGAAAATATGGTACCATGATCTTTCAAAAAAATGTCCCTCAGCCGGATTCACATGATGATTCACTTGACCAATTAATTGTTTGTAATATTCATATGTTCGTTTCAAAATATATTCCTTTCTAACTGAAAAAATACCATGCCAGAATATGTATATTGGATTAGGAAAGTCTTTATTTACCCATGTGTTAAACCAATCTTTAAATAAAATGGGTATATTATTTTTATAGTTATCCTCCAAAAAATATTTGCCTTCTTGAAAATTCCAGTTCCACCAACAATATGTACATGTTTCGTCATGATAACATGGATACGATTTTCCATTAACAAATGCATCATTTTTGATACCAAGTAAATAATTTATATCGTTAGACCCTCTATGATCTGAAATGTTAGCTTGTGTAAAAATTATAATATCCGGCAATTGATCATAATTGTCAATGATATACCTTAGATATGTTTCACTTTCGCGTCCAAAATTTTCTAGCATGATTTCATTATTCAACCCCAATGCTTCACCTTTATTGTAAATGATACAATTGTCCATTTCATTATTTAACCATTCAATATTTTCATTATATCTTGCAACAATGATTTTATAAGACATTGAAATAATTGAAATAAATTATTTTATGTCTTTTTGCATGAATAATAATTATTTTCGTTGAGGGTCCATTTGATTCACTATATTCATTTGTGCTATAGATCGCTCTAATGCGCGTTCTTTTTCTAAACCGCGGAATAAATATTCTGTCTTGGGTGCCTCCTCATTTTTCTTGATTTGTTTATAAACCTCGCCGATTTTATCAATCACTGTTTTTAATACTTGTTTATTGGGTAAAATTTCCACATTCAAGGAAACCGGTTCCGTCAATAGTCCCACCGCATAATAGAGCATATAACGCCGTTTCTTACATGCAGCAGTAGTATATTTTATACAAAAAAGACGCTGTATGGCCGAAAGACATTTCTCCAATAGGGGGTTTTTAAGCAATTCGCAATAATGGATCAATGTATCCCAAAAAAGCCAAATGATATCCATTTGGAATTTCGGTTCAACCTGGTATCTCACTCGCCGTTCGCATTTACATATTTCTTTGCGTTTTCTACAAACATTGTCGAATTCAATGACCCATTCAATCCAATAACATGCCTTCATCATATTGGCATTTTGCCGGTCACTTACGCAATATGCGAATTCATTCACGGCGATAAATAACTCTTTCGGATCTTTCGACTGAAAGATCGGAGCGGCAAATGACATATCGGGAGCTTTCAAACGGTCCGTCATTTGGGTCATATCAAATTCTTCTAGACGGTTGATTTTAATGGGTTCAAAACTGGGTTTTTTATTCGATAGTGCCAGCGTACATATAATCTCGGCAAATAATTTGCGCATTTTTTCATCGTTTCGGAGTCCGAGTTCGGTAGGTAGAATATTGTTTAACATAATATTTCGAAAAACGTTATATCGCATTTCAATATAGATGGGTAGTTTCGGATTTCCTAAATGTATATGTTTGGCCATATAATAGGTAATCATTTCCCATATATCTCCATAATGACCGGCACATACTAATTCGGCACACCAGTAACAAGCTGGTTCTATTTTACCTTTGTGTATAGAATCTATGAATTGGGCACGAACATCGGCTTTTTTATATCTGGAAAAAGAGAATCCTTTGAAATCACCGGGTGATCGAATATCATTAATATCAACTATTCCCTTTGTATTCGATTGGGGTAGCGACGCTGTCTCGTTTTCTCTAAAAAAATTCAATTGGGTGGATATATTTGTCGGAAGATCGGGTAAAGTCGGATTATATTGAATAGGGGAAGGCAATAATATATTTTCTAGATCCGGATCCATTATATTATGGTTTTCTATATTGTGTTTGATAAAATAAACACACGTGCAAAAGTATAAATCTATTTTGCAAAACATATTAAGGTTTTTATACCTATTAACGTATGTATTTGTAAGAATTGACAATAATTTATATCAGTCATTTTGCATAATGATATTATTTTCCGATATTTTTAATAAAATAATAAACAATTCGAATTCGAATTCGAATTCAAATACCATGAAATTGTCTGAATGCGAATATTTGTTTAAAATATTTATAACTGATTCAAATGCAATGGAACAGTGTAGAAATATAATAAACGATTCTAAATATGAATCTGATATAAGGATAAAAAAAATAATTCGAATAAAATATGAAACGCTTGATAAAATATTTAGTAATCAATTTATTCACGAATATAAAAAACCGGAAATCTTGAATATTTTCGGTAAATTACAAAGAATATATTGGGCATTTACCAAATTGGCTAGAATATGGAAATTGTCCAAATGGCCAATTCAGGTTGATTATGATATGTGTTTGACACCGATTAATCGGAATTCGACGCCTCATATAATTCTTTGGCAGATGGGTGCTGGATATGTTTTCAAAATTGCGGATTTACTTAAAATATGCCATTCAGCTCTAATTAATTGCCCACATTTTTTTGTGGATCCATTGGAACCGAAAAATCCGTATATAAACAAGCCATTTAACCGCGCTGAATTATATGAGATATATTATGCCATTCGAAATAGGTCTATGTATAAGATTCCCCATTTGTTTCAATTATTTTATGAATGCGAATTTGATATGCAACGTTTTACATATGAAAACGAGGCAATTATTCGCGATGAATATATAAAAGAATTTACGAAAAATTCTACCTCTGGGGAATTGTATCCATATATACGAAGAATGTTTCGCTATTTGAAAATAGACAGCGAAATACGAATTCATAAGGATTTTCCCATTGATAAATTTGTGAATATTATGCGGCCTTATGTGTATTTGTATTTATTTTATATATATTCATTATCTACGACCGATAAGAAGTATAGTTCATTGTACAAATTACAACGTAAAATGAACGAATTTATTGAATATAATCCCATGTTTGGTAGAAAAATGATGGTTAAATGTAACAATGCATCATTATCTTTTGCGGATGCTTTTAATGCAACTGTAAAATACCGGTCCGAATTTAACGATTCACATCCCATATTTATTTATTCGGATGCTTACAATGTTGATATTTGTTTTGAACCTGTCTCAGAAAATCGTCAGGGAATACATCATTATGATAATGACACAATGATGCGTGCGGTAGAGGATGTTCTCGCGGCATCTCGTTTAATTGAAGAACGCGAGGGTGAAAATGATGGAGTTGGGGATGATGATGGAGAAATGGATATGTAATATTACTTTTGTTTCCAAAATGAAATACCATTATACATATGTGTTAAACAATTTTCATGTAAAAAACTTGGAGACGGATTCATATAAAATTCATTTCCCGCCATTACACAACCAATCCAAAATGTTTCTTTGTCACCCCATACATATTGATATGTTTGAGGATAGTATTCATTTAACTGGTAAATATATTCTATCGATAATTTGTGTATTTTTTTATTAATAAAAACAACTCCAGATTCTTGATACGCTTCTTTTACATTATTTGGTGTTTCGTCTTCATATATATAATTCCATTCAGATGGAAATATGTTTGTTTTTATAGGTATAAGTTTTCGTATAAACATCCTCCGTTTAAGATAAAAAATAAGGGACGAAAATTTATTTTCCTGTTCAGATACGAAATTCGATAATTCTGTAAATTGCCATTTATCCAAATCTCTGAAAAAATATGTTCCTGTGCGAATATAATTTTCATCCTTCCAAATAATTTCTGGATTCTTAAAAAAGGTGACGTCAGCGTCTATTATTATACATTCCTCTATCTGTGTATAATATAACGCAAAAACCTTTATTTGAAACCCTTTCCAAAAATGGGGATTGTCACAATAATCTGCCACATTCTTAAATTGAACATTATTGATCTTACTTAGTTCATCTCTTACAGATGAACTAATTTCTACTCCTGCTTCCCAAATTTCAATAAGACAACTGCATCCGTAATCACGAATATTTTGTATATTTGATAAACATATATTTTCGTATTTTGCTGGACAAGGAATAATAATACCTTTCATAATTTCGTACCTTTTTATATAAAAAACAGAATTTCCTATATACTTTTCGTGAATAAATATATTCACGAAATCTTTTTGGAATCGGATAATCAATAAAAATAATTGTAATGTCTTTCGATATAGATATATATTTGAATAATTATTCCACATAAGGATCCAGGTGTAATTTCACTCGGTAATCAAACGTGGTACTACATTGATCGCCTGTAATTCTTGTGACATTAATTTATATGTATAGGGAATTTCTACCTTGGCAAAATCGGTCATATTATTACATGTTTTACATAGATGCACCGTGAAATCGTCTTTGACATAGTGGCGCTTATTGTCCCCCTTAGCTCCGTCATTGTATGATGCAATCATACCACATTTTTTACATACAAAGACGCTGTATTTATCCGATGAATCATATAGACGTTCTCGGCAAAATCGCGACATTCCATGAGCCAGCATGACATCACGTTCCATCTCACCAATACGGAAACCACCATCGCGACTACGACCTTCCGCGGGCTGTCTCGTCAAATTCACCATGGGACCAATGGATCGACTATGTTGTTTGTCATTCACCATGTGTTTCAGTCTCTGGTAAAAGACGGGTCCGATGAATATATTTGTTTCCAATTGTTCGCCGGTTAGACCGTTATAGAGAACTTCATTACCGTAACTTTCGTAACCCATCTTTTGCAATTCCTGTGTGATCGTTTTCACATCTAGATTACCGAAACTCGTTCCATCCCCAAAGAGGCCGAGTTCTAGAAGGACCTTACCCAAAAGGGTCTCCTTCAATTGTCCGATCGTCATGCGAGATGGAATTGCATGAGGATTAATAATAATATCGGGGCGGGTTCCATCCTTGGCAAAAGGCATATCGCACTCGGGAATGATGTTACCCATCGTGCCTTTTTGCCCATGTCGACTACTATTACCTATCAATAGACTCGGACTATGAGTAGTTTCTCTCATATAATATAGATGCGAACTTGGCATTTCAATACAATATACATTTCCTTGGTAATCAATGAGTTCTTCTTTGTTCGATTCGTTTGTTTTTTTATTTATCCAGGGTTGATTTTGTTTTCGTATTATACTAACTTTGTAATATGTATGTTTTTGCGTGATGGTTACTGTTTCACCTGCACGAGATCCCAAATTACGTTTTCCAGTTCGCGCAATACCAGTGGGTTCTTCCGCAATCTTAACAATTCCTGACCATCCACAATGAACACAAAGTCTGGAAATATCATTTGCCAAACGCATACTTATGGTTCCATATCGACTGAATTCATCTTCACCATTGTATTGCATAGTATGTCCGTCTCCTTGTAAGAGAGCCTCTAACAATACAATGGATTGTCTTTTTGATAAATTCCAAACATAATCAGGTAAGAATTTATTAGCCGCACCAACACCAAGTGGTAAGAAATGTTCATATATTTTTGGGTATTTCGATTGTGCTCCTGAAATATAATATACACCATCTTCGTGATAAGAATATGTAATTTGCAATTTTTCCAAAATTGTATTAATAAATGTCCGTTTTCTATCCTTTATAGCTGCAATATATACTCCATTGTTATTTGTATGCGTGCTACCATCGGAAATAAACATTCCCAAAAACTGTAACCATGCATCCATATCATATGAAACTCCACCAATATCAATTGTGGGAATATCCGGATAGACATTCTCCATGGTCTTTTGAAACCGGACCATTTTACCCATTGCATCGCGAGCTTCCATCAACTCATACGTTTTTCTTGATCGTTTCTGCACATATAGTTTGTGATTGAGTGTGCAAATAATTCGCAATTGTTTATTTTCTAGAGAATATAATTTACCATCGGATTCCACTGTAGAATCATGATCATATACAAATTTCGCAGAAGGATATTCATAACACATTTTTCCAGCAATATCCAATGTCGCGACCTTATGTTTGGTAATATCAATATGTTGGATCTCCATCCATCCGTGATCGGTTAAAACTTGTTGTGTTGGAAGCGCACAACATTTATCCCCCAAAACGGGTTTTCGCAAAATACGGACGCGGACCTTGGCAAAATTGTATCCATCGCCATTGCGACCCGTATAGTTCTTATCAATATAGGTCTCCTCCGTCGTTCGGAATGTCTTACTTTGGTCCTCGTATTTAATTGTTTTCGTGGGGTCATTCCGATTCTCCTTGATAGGAACAATCTTCGCAATAAGGACGTCGCGATTCTCGACCAAACTGTTTTCGGGAATGAACCCCTGTGTATTGAGTTTTTCATAATTGCCGAATTTCACACCCTTGGTCTTGAGGGGATCGGGTTTGCATCGGATAATCTCGTCTCGGATAATGTTCTTGTCTTCGTCTTTCTCCGTATGATAAATCGTGGTCATGAAGAGTCCGCGATCAATCGACCCCTTATTGATTAACACACTATCCTCCTGATTATAACCCGTATGTGACATGATTGCCACATGGATTTGGCACCCAGAAGGAATCCGGTTGAGCTGAATAAAATTCATGAGCCGGGTATCGACCAGGGGTCTCGAAGGATATACCATGACATACGACGTCTTATCCATGCGTTGATCGTAATTAGTTGCATATACACCCATGGCCTGTTTTGCCATAGCACACTGATATGTATTTCTGGGTGATTGATTATGTTCCGGGTAGGGAATACACGACGCCAATACACCGAAAATCACACTTGGATGGATCTCACAGTGAGAATAGGATACTTTTGCACCCGGATGATGCAAGTAATCCTGCTTGGTTTTCATGGCAACCATTGCATAATCCTGTTCGTCTGGATCGATGTATTCAATGACCGACTCGGGAATACGGCAATTTGTGAGCAAATCATTCCATGATAATTCGCGCGATGCTAGACGATCGATAATATCGCGAGTGAGGATTGCGCGATTATCGCGGACTTTGAGAACGGGGCGTGTCAAACGCCCTCCATCGTTACAAATGCGGATCTCACCTTCCTTGAAATCGAACACGATCGATGTATAAATATTGATGATACCGCGATATTTCTTGTCTTTCATGTCATTGTAGAGAGTCATCGGATCGTCAGTGACGCCGACCCAGCATCCGTTAATAAACACTTTTACCTTTCCATTGAGATCCTTGGGCGAGACCTCGGTATCGACCTTGCGAACTAGGGGATAAACATATT
>Ga0209088_10002959_pt1 | contig 10150 bp, 11 predicted proteins | sample S_140625_EF_Meta_FD_187324 | JGI IMG/M metagenome (GOLD analysis project Ga0209088, IMG submission 187324) | Freshwater microbial communities from Lake Simoncouche, Canada to study carbon cycling - S_140625_EF_MetaG (SPAdes) (version 2) | ecosystem: Environmental > Aquatic > Freshwater > Lake ...
TTAATATCTTCACAAGTGATCGCCGATCCATCTTCAAAAGTAACTCCATCACGAAGAGTGAATTCCCAAGTCTTATTTCCGTTTGATGAGCGACCAGTGTCGGTTGCAAGGTCGGCTACCACAGCTGAACCAGCAGAGCCTTCGGCGCGTGCATAAGCGGTAAGAGTGCGGTGCATAAATGAACCAAACCATGCAATGTGTTGTCCGGTGTAGTTACGATTTGGATCAGCGTGTGTGAAAGCTTCTGAGTGCGTCAGATAAGTGATCGTTCCACCCTTTGCTGAACCGCTACTGCTCATCTTTGCTAGCCCACCCACAACAACTGCAGCCGCTAGAACCGCAACTATTGCGATGCTAGTTGACTTTTTGACTCTTGCCATTTTGTCTCCCTTTTTGGCTCTAGTTTTAACTTTGTTCAGATTTTGGATCTAGTGCATCTCGTATTGCATCCCCCAATAAATTGAAAGATAGAACTACCAAGATTAACGACAAGGCTGGAACAAAGAAATAGGTTGGCTCACTTAATATGTACTTAGTTGAGTCTGCGATGATCAATCCCCACGTGGCTGAAGGGGGTTGGACCCCAACGCCTAGGTAAGAGAAGACCGCTTCGGCTGCGAGATAGCCCGGCAGCGAAAGTGATACATAAACAATCACTGGAGTCCAAAGATTCGGTAACAACTCTCTAAAAATAATTCTGCGGTTTGATGCGCCAAGTGCTCGAGCCGCAGTCACATAGTCACGTTCACGTAATGAAAGTACTTGTGAGCGAATAATTCTTGAAAAATAGGGCCATCCAAAGAAAGAGAGAATAAGAATCAAATAGAGAATGCGAGCACCGTTATCACGTGCAATTCCAGATTTTTCAATTCGCTGGATCGTTGGGACGCTCAGAGCAATAATCATAAAAAATGAGGGAAATGAAAGTAGGAAATCTGTGAATCGACCAAGTATTGAATCTACTTTTCCACGATAGTAACCAGAGATAATTCCAATAAATAAGCCAACAGCAACAGTTACAAATGTTGAAATAACTGCAACCATGAAAGAAATCCGCGAACCGTACATCAGTCGAGCCAGCAAGTCATAACCAATGCCGGGTTCGACACCAAGTGGATGGTTCCAACTTATTCCACCAAGAATTCCAATAGTTTCACCACGCGCAGTAATTGCATTTGCATCGCGTTCAGTTGGACTGACATTTATTATCCAGGCGAGCACGGGTGCAAAAATTGCGATGAAGGCAACTGAAAATGAAGCGACGGCAGATGGTATTGCAATTTTATTTGCTCTGAACCGGCGCCAAGCAAGTTCCTTAGGACTTCTACTTACCAGGCCAATATCTTGTGCCTTAATTGACTGCATCCGTCAAAGAGTAACCATCTGATGATGCCTTTACAACGTTAGCTGAGCCAATCTTGTAGCCTTGCGCCATGAATACAACTGTCCGAAAACTTGAAGTTTCAGATAAAGAGAGATGGCTCGAGCTTTTTAAGGCATATATTGCTTTTTACGAATCTGAACTTTCACCCGAACAATTCGAATTGACTTGGCAGCGAATTCACTCGGAGTTCAATATGAATTGCCTAGTGGCAGAGCAAGATGGACTAGTTATCGGTCTCGCCCACTTTATTTTCCGGCCAAGCACGTGGGCGGTAAAAGACTTTTGTTATTTAGAGGATCTCTTCGTAGATCCGACCGTGCGCGGAACAGGCGCCGGTCGAGCACTACTCGCGGCACTTGAAGTGATCGCAAAAACCTCTGGGTCAAATCGTCTTTACTGGACTACTGCGCCAGATAACACCATAGCGCGGCGACTGTATGACAAAGTAGCAACGACCAATCGAGTTCAGTACAGGATTGCACTTGATTAACAGACTTTCGCGGAAGCCCAATTTCACATAAGGTACGCGAGTGAATAAAAATGTAGATGCAGATTTTCTAGCCCTTCCGTTAGCAGCCGTTAGCGATGCCGCGATCAGCACAGCGAAAGATGCGGGTGCCTCTCACGTAGATGTGCGAATCGAACGCACTAGAAGTGGGCTGCTTTCTTTACGTGATGCTCGCCCCGAAACTCAAAGTGATGAGACAGTTGCTGGTGTTGGTGTGCGCGTCATAGTTAATGGCGCTTGGGGCTTTGCCTCATCTCCTGAGATTTCAGTCGATGTAGCCAAAAAGCTGGCTCTCACTGCAGTTGCAATGGCTAAAACTTCAAAGCCGTTGTCAACAGAGCTAGTTTCACTCGTAACTGAGCCGGTCTATGCAAACCAGACTTGGGTATCAGATTATGAAATAGATCCATTTACAGTTTCTGATATAGAGAAAAAGGATCGCTTAGCTGATTTAAGCAATCGCTTGCTCAAGAGCGCCGGAGTCAATCACACATCTGCAACCACGATGTTTGTTAAAGAACAAAAACATTATGCGGATTCTTACGGAACCAGCACCACCCAACAGCGCGTTCGCATACAGACACAAATTGAAGCGATTTCAATTGGCGCACATGGCTTTGAAGCAATGCGCACGCTGGCGCAACCAGCTGGTTTTGGCTGGGAGTGGATGGGTAACACACATTGGAATTGGGACTCAGAAATTGCCGAATTACCTGCTTTATTGGCCGAGAAAGTTGCGGCTCCTTCTGTTGAACCTGGTCGCTATGACGTATTAGTCCACCCATCGAATTTGTGGCTAACTATTCACGAGTCAATTGGTCACGCAACTGAATTAGATCGCGCAATTGGTTACGAGGCTAATTACGCTGGAACCTCTTTTGCGACGCCGGATAAGTTAAATAAACTGCAATATGGATCGAAGTTAATGAATGTGACTGGAGATCGCAGTACTTCACACGGACTTAGCACCGTGGGCTTTGATGACGAGGGCGTAGCAGCACAGCGCTGGGACATCATTAAGGATGGACTTCTTGTCGGCTATCAATTAGATCGCCGCATCGCTGCCCGCGTAAACCGTGATCGTAGCAATGGTTGCGCCTTCGCAGATTCTCCTGCACATGTTCCTATTCAGCGCATGCCCAATGTTTCATTGCAACCAAATCCAACTGGTCCGACATATGAGGAAATGGTTTCATCAATGGAAGATGGAATCATTATCAAGGGTGATAAATCTTGGTCTATTGATATGCAGCGCTATAACTTCCAATTTACCGGACAACAATTCCACCGCGTTAAAAATGGCAAGATTATTGGTCAATTAAAAGATGTTGCATATCAAGCAACGACAACTGATTTCTGGGGATCAATGAAGGTGGTTGGCGGTCCATCAACTTATGTTCTTGGTGGCGCCTTTAACTGCGGTAAAGCCCAACCAGGTCAGGTTGCAGCAGTGAGTCACGGTTGCCCAGCGGCAATTTTCGACAAAGTAAATATCCTTAATACTGTTGCGGAGGCCGGAAAATGATTTCTGCTCAAGATCTGATTGAAAAGATAACAACAGCCGCAACGTGTGATGACTGCATTGTTGTGGTGCGCGATAAAACTCAAGCCAACCTTCGTTGGGCTGGAAGCACGCTCACAACTAATGGTGTGATTCAAGAGCGCAGCGTTACCGTTATCGCTTTTGTATCTGTTGACGGCGGCATGGCATCTGGTGGCGTAACCCGCACCGATGTCTCACTCACTGATATTCCCGCACTTCTTGAAGCAGCGATTTCATCTGCAAAGGCGGCAGGACCTGCAGATGATTACGCACCATTAGCCACAAGCGTTTCCATCGGTGACTGGTCTGCGGCCCACGTACCAACTGGCCCTGAAGTATTTTCTAAATTTGCACCTGCTTTAGGCGATATGTTCTCGCGCTCTGTTTCTGACAAGATCGAACTCTTTGGTTATTCCGAGCACACAAATGAAACTACTTGGGTGGGATCAAAGGGTGGACTACGCCTGCGTAAAGATTCACCAGTCGGCCGAGTAGAAATGACTGGAAAGTCTCACGATCGCTCTCGTTCCACTTGGGCCGGTGTTGAAACTCACGACTTTACTGATGTATCAGTTGCAGATATTGATGCGCAGATTCGTCAACGCTTAACGTGGCAAGGCACCAAAGTTGATCTACCAGCTGGGCGTTACGACACAATCCTTCCATCAGGATCTGTCGCAGATATTTTCACTTACATGATGTGGGTATCAACTGCCCGCGATGCACACGAAGGTCAATCTGTATTTTCTAAAAAGGGCGGCGGCACGCGCATTGGTGAGAAACTTGCCAATGTTTCCTTGCAGTTCTTTAGTGATCCTGATTTCAAGCAGCTGCCAGCATGTAACTTTGTCGCGACACCAGTGAGTTCTCCATTCTCATCAGTCTTTGATAACGGTCAACCGATCAAGCGCGTTGACTGGCTTAAAGACGGCGTTCTGCAATCTCTTATTCAGACTCGTGCATCAGCAAAGCTAACTAATTTAGATTTTACGCCATTGGGCGAAAACTTAGTTATGAGCGTTGACGGAGCGAGCGGTTCACTAGAAGATCTAGTGAAGAAAGTAGATAACGGGCTTCTTCTTACAACGCTTTGGTATATCCGTATGGTTGATCCCAATTCACTACTTCTCACTGGATTAACTCGCGACGGTGTTTATCACGTCAAGGGTGGCGAAGTTGTTGGTGCAACCAATAACTTCCGCTGGAATGACTCACCGATTTCAGCCCTTTCGCGCATCGCACACGCTGGTGCAACCGAATGGACTCAACCACGTGAATGGGCTGGTGATATGTCCAATATGGCTATGCCTCCACTAGTAATTAAAGATTTCAACATGTCAACGGTGAGCCCAGGAAGTTAAACTACGGAGCAGTCAAAGGAAGGGTCCCCCTTTCGGCCTGCTAGCAGAGAGAAAATCAGAAGATGAAAAAGCTAATTCTTACGATAATTGGCGCGCTCGTACTATCAGGTTGCGCAACATCGTCACAATCAGGCTCTGAATTCAGCGCAGAAGACATCGCCTTTGCTGAAATGATGATTCCCCATCACGAGCAAGCCATCAAAATGTCTGAAATAGCACTGCTTAACACGACCAATCCTGAAGTCTTGCAAGTTGCTCAAGAAATTAAGGATGCGCAATCCCCTGAAATTGAGTTAATGATGAGTTGAGCTGGGGTTAAAGTATCAACTAACGCCGGCCATATGATGAATGGAATGTTGAGCGAGGGTGAGTTAAATGATCTTCGTAAAACCAAAGGTCAAGAATTTGATCGCCTCTTTCTTCAAGGAATGATTAAACATCATGTGGGGGCTATTGGGATGGCCCAAGATGTTGCAGCCTCGAAAAATAAAGTTGTAGCAGATCTAAGCGCCTCCATCATTAAAGCGCAGCAGTTAGAAATTGCTGCGATGAAAGAGTTGTTAATTAAATCCTAAATTTGAGAATGATCGCTCTATTAGCTGGGGCGGGTAGGATTCGGGAATGACTAAAGCCAAAACTTCAGTAGAAATTCACGATCTCATTGCAGAGCGTCGTAGTCCTCGTTCACTAGATGCAACAGCAATAATTGAAAATCAAGATTTATTAGCACTGCTCGAAGCTGCTCGTTGGGCGCCATCAGCTAACAATCTCCAGCCATGGCGATTGATTGCAGGCAAGAGAGATGACTCAAATTTCACAGCGCTGCTTGAATGTCTTGTTCCCTTTAATCAAAGTTGGTCAAAGCGAGCAGCAGCCTTTATCGCAATCGCTGGAACGCCAGCACAAGCAGATGGAACTGCAATTCCAACATTTATGTATGACTGTGGATTAGCAGCAGCACAACTAACGATCGAAGCTCATCATCGCGGGTATGTTGTTCATCAAATGGCTGGCTTTGATCATGAAAAAGCAGCAGTGTTATTTAATGGCGCCGTCCCTATTGTGATTATGGCTGTTGGTAAGCAAGCTCCTGCAGAACAACTAGAAGGTCCTGATTATGATCGCGAAGTTGCGCCTCGATCACGCAAAGAACTTTCCGAGATCGTTATTGCAGGATTGCCTAACTAAAAAATAGAACAGAAAAGAAGGGTCGCCCCATAAGCCGGAGGCGACAATTTTCCAGTCAGTTGACCGCTGCGAGAAATGCCCCAATTACTATCAGAAGCAAGCCAATCCAATTTATCTTCGAATACCTCTCGTTGAGAATGATTACAGCCAAGATCACAGCAAGTGGCATGCTGAGCTTATCTATTGGAGCGATTTTAGAAACGCTTCCAATTTGAATGGCTTTGAAATAGAAAAGCCACGAGACGGCACCCGCAATTCCAGAGGCGCCAATCCAAAATAGCGGCCATCCTCTAACGTGCAAAACCTTTGTGCTCAATCCAGAGATAACGAGAACCCCAACTAGAAATCCAGTCATAACGAGGCTTCTGATCGTCGTCGCTACCGTGGAATCAATTTCGCTATTTCCACTCAACCCAACTTTTCCAAAGATAGCCACGAGGGAAGCGGCTACGGCAGAGATTAACGCGTATACCAACCAACGGTAATCTGTCATTTGACGAGTATATCCGCAGCAGGCCATATAAAACTTCTACAAACAAAAGTAAGAAATGTGAGCACAGTTTTAACCTGCGCCAACCTAATTAGAAGAATAGTCGCCATATAAGCCTTAACTTTCTTCACCTTCGACGAAATCGCTATGGTCGCCCTGGCTTGTTATATTTCCTAAGCGATAAATAAATGTAAATGCAGATAGTGAGATCAAAGTTGTTGCGATGCCGCCGACGATTAAAGGTATGCGCAGGCCACTATGGGCAATTACTCCACCGGTGAGCGCGCCAATTGGCATGACTCCCCATACGAAAGTACGGCGAGCTCCGTGTATGCGTCCATATAATTCGGCAGGAATTAATGCTTGATAACAAGACATCAACAAGATATTCCAGTTGGTGATCGCAAATGAGGAGATAAATCCAATAACTCCAAATACCCATACATTTGGGCTTAATCCTTGAATCAGAACTGTGATTGATGAAATGAAAATTGCTACCGCCAGAATTGCCCCGCGGCCGAATTTCTTCGATAATGCCGGTGTTAGAAATCCCCCTAAAACTGCGCCCAATCCACCGCTGGCCATGAGAATGCCAAAGTATTTTGCTTCGACTCCGAGTGTTTCAGTAATAAAGAGAATAAGGGTTGATGTGCCCAGAGAGAAGAAAAACCCCATTGACGATGTGGTAGCAACTAAGCGTCTTAATGGTCGGTCGTTCCAAAGATAGTTGAGGCCAAATTTAATCTCACTAATAAATGATTTCTCCTCTGTAGAAGGTGCATCTACAGAGGAACCGTGTGAAATTAAATTAGCTGGAATCATAAGTACGAAAATGGCAGCGATCAGGAAGCCAAGGCTGTTGAGAATAAATGGCAGGACAATTGATGTGGCATATAGGAATCCACTCAATGGCGCACCAATAAAGTTTTGGATCACCGTCTCGGCAATGTTTATACGCGAATTGGCCTTCTCAAAATTCTTCTTTTCTAGAATCACTGGAATCAATGATTGTGCTGCCGTATCAGTTGCAACCTCACATGTGCCAATCAGAAAAGTTGCCAGAAGCAGCCAGTAGATCGTCATAGTATCTGTGGCGATTGCCAGTGCCACTAGGCCAGCAGTAATGAATCGAATGGAATTTGTAAAAGTAATTAAGAGCCGTTTATCTGAGCGATCAACAACTAAGCCAATCGGAATTGCAAAGAGAAGCCAGGGCAACATTACAAATGCACTAAGCATTGAGATAAGGACTGGATCCTTTGTTAGAGAGATCGCCAAGAGGGGGGCGGCAACAGCTAAGAGTCCATCTGAAAGGTTACTAATTACACTTGCGCTAAAGAGGCGATTAAAAGCTGGCCCTAATTTCTTAGACATATGTTTCGACTTCAAATGCCCACAGATCTCCTGGTCTCGTGAGTGCGGGTATTGGAATAATCTCTGCAACTCGCCATTTGGGATTTTTTGCATAAGCGGCAAGAGCATCCTCGGGTAGAGATTGAAGGTGCGTGATTGTCTTCGCACTCGCCCAAGCCGTGTGAGAAAGTATGCGATTCATTGAAATAGCCATACCTAACAGTAATACAGGATTTAAGAGTGAAGATGAGCCACCATATAAACCAAATTATTTAAGGCTCTTAGTGCGCGTATTCGGTATCTCCAACTGCCTTTCGTGGCAAGAAGAAGGTAATCAATAAGAAGAGTGAAACAAGTCCGACTTGAAGCAGCAACGAATTCCTAAATCCCTGGTCGATTTGGCCGGAGGTGACTCTGTTAAAGAAGATGGTTCCAAAAATTGCCACACCAACAGATGAGCCAATTGACTGAACGGCGGAGAGAACACCAGATGCAGATCCGACCAACTCATCTTTGATTGCAAGCAAGATTGCATCAAAAAGGGCTGCAACAACAAGACCAGTACCAAAGCCAGAAACCAACATTCCTGGAGCGATGTGCCAGAAATTAAAAGACTGCATATCTGGCAGTGCGAAGAAGAGAAGAAGGGCTCCAGTAATCTGAGCCATCGCACCCATTTGAAGAACGCGGGTACCAAATTTTTCGGCAAGTACCGCTCCACTGAGGGCACCACCGATAGCAGTACCTAGTGCAATTGCAATATTCGCAATTCCAGCTCCGCGCGCAGAGTAGCCCTCACCAATCTGCAAGAAGAGTGTGATGATTAAATAAACTCCGGTAAAGCCGGCAAAGAAGGTAAAGATTCCAGCAAGGCCCAAGTTATAAGTACTGGACTTAAAGATATCTGGATCAACAAGTGGAGTTTTATTTCGTGAGATAACCCAACGTTGCTGAATTGTGAAAATTCCAAATCCAATCAAAGAAGCGATCAGTGAAACAAATGTCCAAAGCGGCCACCCTGCTTCTTGTCCTTGAATTAATGGCAAGAGAAGAAGACCCGAAGAGACAATAATCAAAAGACTTCCGAGAAGATCAATGTTGATTGAATGATCTGAAGCACGCTTAGGAAGGTACTTCCACGCTAACGCAATATTGATGATTCCGATAGGTATATTTACTAAGAAAACTGCGCGCCATCCAGTAGACGCAATATCGCCATCAATGAGGAAGCCACCAATTATTGGTCCGAGAATTCCGCCAAGGCCAAATACAGGTCCAAAGATCGCAAACGCCTTACCTAACTCTTCAGGTGGAAACACATCTCGAATGAATCCAATAACGTGTGGAAGAACGAGAGCACCTGCGAAGCCTTGAATCAATCTAAAGGCAATCAGAGATTCAATATTGGGAGCAATTGCGCATAGTAGTGAGGTAATCGTGAAACTGGTGAGACCGACCAGAAAGATGTTTCGACGAGAGTAACGATCGGCTAAACGACCACCTAATACGAGACCAGCTCCCAGAGTTAACGTGTATCCGCCAATTACCCACTGCAAAGCCGAAGGTGTCGCTCCAAGCTTTTCTTTAAGTGAAGGGCCAGCCACATTAACAATTGTTGAGTCCAAAAGATCCATGATCTCTGCGGCTAGGACAATTCCAAGGATTAACCAACGATTCTTATTTACAGCCGTCTCTGAAGTCATTGGGGAAGAGTAGGGCATCGGGCATCAGTATTTAGGTTTGGCATTCATTGTTCATCAAAAATTTCCCAAGTACCTTGATAAGAAGAGTCGCCCTATAAGACGGGAAATTGGAAAAGGCCTCGATCTCTCGAGGCCATCCCATGCACAGCGACTGCAATTCTTTTGATCATTACCAATAGATCGAATTGCCTTAGCTAAGACTGTGGTGGAGGCGACGGGGTTCGAACCCGCTCCGCTTGTTTGGTAAACATACAGGCTGCCAATTACAACACACACCCATCACGGGAGCGAAGTTACGGCTTTGCTAACCTTAGAAAATATTCAGCAATGGTAACTGTGGATAAGAATCAATATAGAAAGCAAAAGGGAGTCGGCATTAAGCCAACTCCCAATTACTACCAAACAAGCGGATTCGAATTATTGCATAACTTCTCAGTTACTCGTAGTAACTAAAATTAAAGAAGAGTCGCCCTATAAGCCGGATCCGACATCGTTATGCGTGGAGTCACGCTCACACATAATAATTGCCCTTAGATTTGCCCCCAAAGATTTATAAAGACTTACATAAATCAAATATCCCGCTCACGCCAAGCCATAACCATGGAGGGCATTGAGGCGAA
>Ga0209088_10002960_pt1 | contig 10149 bp, 10 predicted proteins | sample S_140625_EF_Meta_FD_187324 | JGI IMG/M metagenome (GOLD analysis project Ga0209088, IMG submission 187324) | Freshwater microbial communities from Lake Simoncouche, Canada to study carbon cycling - S_140625_EF_MetaG (SPAdes) (version 2) | ecosystem: Environmental > Aquatic > Freshwater > Lake ...
TAATACTTAGTAAAATATCAAAAAAATATAATATTTTTTTAACCTTGTCAGATGACAAACCTTGGGCTGTAGCAACAGCCTTAATTACCTCTCAATGAAAAAAATTATTATTGAAAATGTTAAGACACTTGTCTTTGCTTTTCTAATCGCATTATTTATTAGAAGTTTCTTTTTTCAGCCTTTTTATATTCCATCTTCATCAATGGAAGAGAATTTATTAGTAGGTGATAGATTATTTGTTTCTAAATTCACTTACGGATATAGCAAGCATTCCTTACCTTTTAGCCCGGATATTTCTGATAAAAGAATTTTTTTTTCTTCACCTGATAGAGGAGATGTAATTGTTTTTAAAACACCCGAAGATAACGACACAGATTATATTAAACGTTTAATAGGACTTCCTGGTGATAAAATTCAAATGATTAATAGTGTGCTTCACATCAACAATAAGCCTATAAAAAGAGAATTTGTTAAAAATGATATTGTGCTTTGCGGTGGATCTAAAATTAAGTCAAATTTTTATCTCGAAACTCTTCCAAATGGAAAGACTTATATAGCCGCTTACTCTGAAAAGAATTCATCAAAAGATACAGATGTTTATTTAATACCCCAAGACAAATTTTTTTTTATGGGAGACAATAGAGATTGCTCACAAGACAGCAGATATCTTTCAAGTGTTGGCTATGTTGATAAAATTAATTTAGTAGGTAAGGCACAAATTTTATTCTTTTCAAATAATGAAGAGATAGGAAATTTATTCACCTTTTGGAAATGGCACAAATCAATAAGATTTAATAGAATCTTAAAATTTATTAAATGATTTCTGACAATAAGATCAGTGAAGTAGAGAACATCATTGGCGTTAAATTTTTAAATAAGAAATTTTTATCACAAGCTTTAGTCCATAAAAGTTTTTCAAATGACAATACAGACAATAATGAAATTTTAGAATTTTTAGGAGATAGAGTTTTAGGTTTGGTGCTGGCTAAAAAATTAATCAATTTATATCCTAATGATAAAGAAGGTCAGCTGGATAAAAGATTAGCTTCTTTAATTAATAAAAAAGTTTGTGCTAAAGTTATTGAAAAATATGACTTATTAAAATTTATATCAATAAGCAAAGCGCAAAAAAAAATAAAAACAGGAAATATAAAAATTTTTGGAGATTTATGTGAGTCAATAATAGGAGCGATTTACATTGATAGAGGATTTGAAGCTGCAGAAAAATTTATTTTTGATTTATGGAAAGATCAACTTAAGCAATCCGGTGAGATTAAAATTGATGCAAAAACAAAACTACAAGAATTCTCTTTAAAACTTTATAAAGAACTTCCAAAATATAAAGACTTATCAACGTCTGGTCCTGCACATAAACCTGTATTTAAGGTTTCGGTAATTATTAAAAAGTCCAAATCATTCACTGGTGAAGGGTCCTCAAAAAGAAATGCTGAACAAAAAGCAGCTCAGTCATTATTAGATAGTTTAGAGAATGAATAAAAAGAGAATAGGTTATGCATGTTTAATCGGACCAACAAATGCTGGCAAATCAACTCTATTAAATACAATTTTTAAAAAAAAAATATCTATAGTTTCCCATAAAGTTCAAACTACAAATTTTGCAATAGAAGTTGTTAAATATCATAAGGATAATAAGATTATTTTTGTAGATACCCCAGGATTATATAATAAAAAAAATAACACTAATTTTTTAAATGACGTTAATGTCGAAGTTAAAAGATCAGATGTAATTGTTATTATTTTAGATATTTCTATTCATTTATTTTATGAAGATATTCTAGAAAAAATTATAAAAAATACAAAAAAACCAAAAATTTTAGTATTTAATAAAATTGATAAAGTTTCGCAGGAGTTTGCCATTGAACAAGTTAATAAATCTAATTTTGTTAAAAATTTTGATGAAATTTATTATGTTTCAGCGCTAAAAAATAAAAATATAAATAATCTTTTAGATGGAATTGTCGCAAAACTACCAGAAGGAAACTTTGATACTTCTATTAACTTTGAAACAAATATTTCTAAAGATGTATTTTTTTCTGAACTTACACGTGAAGCAGTATTTAAGTATTTAAATCAAGAATTGCCTTACCAGATCTATGTTAAGACTTATAAATTTGAGAAAGAAAATAGAAATTATAAAATCTATCAAATTATATATGTGAAAAATGATAATCATAAAAAAATTGTTTTAGGAAAAAACGGCAGTGTTATAAAAAAAATTGGTATTTCAGCTAGAAAAGAAATTGAAAAGTTATTTAAACACAAGGTTAGTTTATTTTTAGACGTACAAACATCTAAACAATGACCTGGGGTGACGAGGGGTACATATTAGGGATTAATGTATACGGTGAAAACTCATCTATTATAAGCATTCTTTCCAAAGAGCATGGACATCATAAAGGAATAATTTATGGAGGAACTTCTTCGAAAATAAAAAAACTTCTTCATATAGGCAATAAAATTAAAGTTACATGGAAGTCAAAATCGGAAGATGCAATTGGTTATTATAATTTTGAATTAATTGATGCTGTAGCTCCAAAGTATTTTGATAATGATAAAAAATTAACAGCAATATTATCAGCAACGGGTATTTGTCTAAAAATATTACCCGAAAGAAACACATATTTAACCGTTTACAATTATTTTGAGGATTTGTTTAATTCATTAAACTCTAATGAATTTTTTAAAAAATATGTTTTATGGGAAAGATTTCTGTTGTCCGAATTAGGTTATAACGTTGATTTGGAAAATAAAGATTCATTAAAATTGTTTAATAAAAATATAAGTTATCCACAATACTTTCATGACAATTCAGCGCCCTTTACTGATAAAGACATTTACAATGGTCTATTAATTAATAAGCATCAATTATTAAATTATATTTTTGAACCGAATAAAGTTAAATTTCCTTACTACAGAATAAAATTAGAGAATTTTTTTAATGAAAAATAAAGATAATATTTTAAATGCATCTTTAGCAACTGAGTTTAGCCAAAAGTATCTAGCATATGCATTGTCAACCATTACTCATAGAGCGTTACCCGATGTTAGAGATGGATTAAAACCAGTTCATCGAAGATTACTTTATGCGATGTATCTTTTAAATTTAGGTTCAAAATTACAACCTAAGAAATCTGCAAGAGTAGTAGGTGATGTTATTGGTAAATTCCATCCTCATGGCGATCAGTCTGTTTATGATGCGCTAGTAAGACTGGCTCAAGATTTTTCAATTCGTTATCCTTTAGTAAACGGTCAGGGAAATTTTGGAAATATTGACGGGGATAATGCAGCTGCAATGAGATACACGGAGGCAAAACTTACTGAAATTTCAGAGCTATTGCTTGAAAATATAGATGAAGAAACTGTCGATTTTAAAAGTACTTATGACGGTGATTTACAGGAACCATTAGTATTTCCTGCAAAATTTCCAAATTTATTAGCAAATGGAGCTTCTGGAATCGCAGTCGGAATGGCCACAAGTATACCCCCGCATAATATTGTTGAAATTTGTGAAGGATTAAAAATTGTTAATCATGACAAAAATGTTTCAATCAAAGAATTGCTAAAAGTATTACCAGGACCCGATTTTCCAACGGGAGGTATTTTAAATAATAATAAGTCTGAAATATTAAAAGCATATACTAGTGGAAAAGGTTTTTTTGAACTTAGGTCTTCTTATAAAATTGAAGATTTAGGCAGGGGACAATATCAAATTTCTATAAATGAAATTCCATACCAAGTAAGCAAATCAACATTAATCGAAAAAATAGCAGATCTAATTATAAGTAAAAAAAATAAATTGATTGATAACGTTATAGATGAATCAGACCAGTTAGTTCGTATTGTTATTAGACCCAAAAATAGAAATGTTAAACCAGAAGTGTTAATGGAAAGTTTGTTTAGACAAACCGATTTACAGGTAAGAATTCCTTTAAATATGAATGTTTTGAATTCAAAACTTCAGCCAAAAGTAATGTCTATTAAAGAAGTTTTGGTAAATTTTTTATCGCATCGTTATGAAGTATTAATTAGAAAATCTGAATTTAGATTAAAGAATATTAAAAATAGAATAGAAATTTTAATTGGGTTTATTAAAGTTTATCATAACTTAGATAAAATTATTAAAATTATTAGAAATGCAGAAGATCCAAAACTGCAATTAATAAAAAAATTTAAATTTACACAAAATCAAGTTAACGCGATTTTAGATATGCGTTTACGAAATCTTAGAAAGTTAGAAGAAAAAGAAATTAAGCAAGAATATAAAGATTTATTATCTGAAAAAAACTTTTTAACAAAATTATTATCTTCTAAATCTTTACAAAAAAAAGAAATAGACAATGAAATAGATTTTTTAATTAAAAAATTTAAAGACGATCCTCTGTTAGGAAAGAGAAGAACTAAATTAGATAAATTTGGAAGCGTTAATGAAGAAGTCTTCGATAATGAAATCAAATCTGACGATCCTCTTACAATTACTATTCTTAAAAATGGATTTATTAAATCACAGAAATCCTTTGTTAAAAATTTAGAAGAACAAATTGGAAATGAAAATAGCTCTTTATTAATGCACGCTCGTTCAAATGATAAAATTATATTGGCATCAAATTTTGGTAAATTTTATACAATTGAAGCAGATAATATTTTAACTGGATCTTCAACTGGAAGACCAATGTCATCCTATTTGTCACTTACCGATAATGAAAAAATTATTGATAGTTTTAAATTTGATAGTGAAGGTGAAATTTTTATTTATACTAAAAGCGGATATGGTTTTGTTGCTTTAGAGAAAAACCTTGAAACCAATAAAAAAACTGGAAAAAAAGTAATGAATGTTAAAGGTGATGACATTGTTGTTGGAGTTTCTAAAGTTGTTAAAGATTCAGATTCAGTTGCCATAATTTGTGATTCAGATGGAAAAAATAAGATGCTAGCATTTGATATTAAAGAACTTCCTAAGTTAGATAAGGGTAGAGGGGTTATTCTAGTAAAAGGCAAATCTCTAAAAGTCTCTAATGCCACAGTATTTAATTCAAAGTCAGTTATCAAAGATCAAGCGGAGAAAACTTTATTTGATAAATCTACAATTGAGAGCAATTACGGAAAAAGAGCTCAGTCAGGAAAGATTATTAAAAATTATAAAAATCAGATTATGAATAGAAATTTTGAAAATAATATTAGATGTCATTTGTAATCCTATGAATATTTCTAAATATAAAAAAGTTTTATCAAAATACGCAACTGGAATTACAGTTGTTGCAAAACAAGATAAAAGTAATTTTGTTACAGGTATTACGGTTAATTCTTTTGTCTCAATATCTCTAAAGCCTACTTATATTTCATGGAGTTTAGATAAAACAACTTCTAGTTTTAAAAAATTTAATAATTTAAAATTTTTTAATATTTATATTTTATCAGCAAAACAAATTGAGGTTTCAAATTATTTTTCATCAAAAAATGAAGTGAAGAAAAATTCAATTATAGCAAAAAATTTATTAAAATATAATCTTGGAGAACTTAATTGCAAAACAATTAAAAAAATAAATATTGGCGATCATTTGTTCTTTGTTGCAAAAGTTATTAAATTTAAATTAAAAAAAGAAGAAAAACCTCTAATCTATTTTGCGAGTAAATATAAAAAATTATCTTGATAAGTATTTTTCTATTACTTCGTTAGCAAAGTAAGAAACGATTGCATTCGCTCCAGCTCTTTTAAAACTATAAATTACTTCAAGAATAATATCTTCTTTTGCCAAAGATGATTTAATACCATTTTTAATCAAACTATATTCCCCCGAAACGTTGTAAGCAAAAACAGGCACATTAAATTTCTGTTTTATTTTATAAATAATATCAAGATATGCTAAAGCTGGTTTAACCATTACAAAATCAGCTCCCTCATCTAGATCTAATTTAACTTCTAATAGAGCTTCTTCTGAATTTTTATAATCCATTTGATATGTTTTTTTATCAGATTTAAGAGTTGATGATGTGCCTACAGCATCTCTAAAAGGAGAGTAAAAATTAGAAGCGTACTTAACTGCATAAGATAATATTTGAACATTAATAAATTTATTTTTTTCTAAAGCATTTCTTATTAAACCAATTCTTCCATCCATCATGTCTGATGGAGCAATAATATCGCAACCTGCCTGCGCTTGTATTAAAGCTTGTTTAATTAAAATTTTGTTTGTTTCATCGTTATCAATTTCATTATTGATAATAAGACCATCGTGACCATGAGAAGTGTAAGGGTCTAGGGCTACATCACACATAACACCAATATTCTTATTTAATTTTTTGACTTGGTGGATTGCATTACAAACCACATTATTTTTATTTAAAGCCTCAGTTCCTTTGTTATTTTTTTTAGAACTCTCAATTAATGGGAAAATAGCAACAGCAGGTATTTCATTTTTTGAAGCTCTTGAAATTATTTCATCTAACCTATCTATGGAATATCTGAAAATTCCAGGCATGGATTTAATTTCTTGCTTCTTGTTTTTACCTTCGCAAACAAAAATGGGTAATATAAAATCAGATTTATCAAGGTAAGTGTCATTTATTAGTCGTCTAGACCATTCTGACTTTCTATTTCTTCTTAATCTAGTGCTTGGAAACTTCATGAGAATTTAATATTTAATGCGACAATACAGCAAAAGTATATATTTGAAAAAAGTATTTTCTATAGGGTAATATTAGTTATGAGCATAGATTACGATCTTATTTTTAACAGTGCATTAAAGGATCTAAGACAAGAAGGTCGTTATAGAGTTTTTAATAACATTACTCGAAAAAAAGGCGAGTTTCCAAAAGCAGTTTATAATAATCAATACGGAATTAAATCAGATGTAACTATCTGGTGTAGCAATGATTATTTAGGAATGGGGCAAAACCCATTGGTAGTCGATGCATTCGTAAATGCTGTAAATTTAGTTGGAGCCGGCGCTGGAGGCACAAGAAATATTTCTGGCACGTCAAATTATCACGTTGAATTAGAAAACGAGTTAGCAAGATTTCATAATAAAGATGGAGCATTAATTTTTACTTCTGGGTACATTGCAAATGAGTGTGCATTAAGTACGTTAGCTAAATTTTTACCTAACTGTATTGTTTTTTCAGATGAGAATAATCATGCATCAATGATTGAAGGTATTAGAAAAGGAAATTCTGATAAATTTATCTGGAAACATAATGACATTGATCATCTTGAATATCTTTTAAAAAATTCTAATAAAAATCATCCAAAAATTGTAGCATTTGAATCTGTTTATTCGATGGATGGTGATTTTGCGCCAATTAAAAAAATAATTGAAATTTCAAAAAAATATAATGCACTTACTTATTTAGATGAAGTGCATGGAGTTGGACTGTATGGAAAAAATGGAGGAGGCTTATCAGAGCAGCTTGGTCTAACATCAGAAATAGATATTATTGAAGGTACCCTTGCAAAAGGATTTGGACTAATGGGAGGATATATTACAGCAAAATCTAATATTATTGATGTAATAAGATCATTTGCTCCAGGATTTATTTTTACAACTTCTTTGCCACCAAGTTTAGCCGCTGCTGCAGTAGCAAGTATTCGTTTTGTAAAAAATAATCACAGTTTAAGAGAAGCTCTTTATGAAAGAGCAGATAAATTAAAAAAATTAATGCTAGCTCATAATTTGCCAATTATAAAAAATAATAGTCACATAGTACCTTTATTAGTAAAGGATCCTGTAAGATGTAAGGAGATCTCAGATATTTTGCTTAATGATTATTCAATATATGTTCAGCCAATTAATTATCCAACTGTTCCTAAGGGACTAGAGAGACTTAGGTTTACCCCAACTCCTTTGCATGATGATTCTAAGTTAGAATTTCTTGTTAATGCCCTTGATCAAATTTGGAGAGAATTAAAACTTTCAAGAGCGGCTTAATATATAAAAATTATTAATTATCTTTTTAATATACAAGCTATTTTGAAGTTGGTAATTAACTGGTGTGTCCAAATCTTTAACTAAATCAATCATTATAGCCTCAGACCACGCCGGTTTTTTAATGAAAGAAAAAGTTAAAATTTTTTTAAATAAATCTAAAATTAAATCCTTTGATCTTGGAACTTTCTCAGAAGAAAGAGTTGATTATCCAGATTATGCTAAAAAACTTGCTTTATCGGTAAGAAAAAAATCTTCATTTGGAATATTAATTTGTGGCTCTGGTATAGGAGTCTCTATTGCGGCAAATAGGTTTAAGAAAATAAGAGCAGCCGTTTGTTATAATCAAATATCAGCATCTTTGGCTAGAATGCATAACAATGCTAATGTATTATGTCTTGGCGCTAGATTAATTAATTTTAAAAACGCTCAAAAAATTATAAATACTTTTATTAGTACAAAATTTGAAGGTGGAAGACATACAGCAAGAGTAAAAAAATTAGACAAATAAATATGAGTTCAGATAATAAAATTGATAAAAAATATATTGAAGACTTTTTTAATTCTAATTTAAAAAAATCAGATCCAGATATTTACGATTCAATTCAAAAAGAATTTACACGTCAGCAAAATCATATTGAGTTAATTGCTTCTGAGAATATTGTTTCAAGAGCAGTTTTGGAGGCACAAGGATCGGTATTAACAAATAAATATGCCGAAGGTTATAGCGGCAAAAGATATTATGGGGGTTGCGAATTTGTTGATATTGCAGAAGACTTAGCCATTGAGAGAGTAAAAAAATTATTTAATTGTAATTTTGCAAATGTTCAGCCGCATTCAGGAGCACAAGCAAATGCAGCTGTATTTTTAGCTTTGATTAAGCCAGGTGATACAATTTTAGGAATGGGTATTGATCAAGGAGGTCATCTAACGCATGGAGCTGCTCCAGCAATGTCTGGTAAGTGGTTTAATGCTATTGCGTATGGAGTTAGAAAAGATAATGGCTTAATTGATTACGCTGCAGTTAAAGAACTAGCAATTAAACATAAACCAAAATTAATTATTGCAGGTGGTAGCGCTTATTCAAGAATTATTGATTTTAAAATTTTTAAAGATATTGCAAAAGAAGTTGGTGCTTACCTGTTAGTTGATATGGCTCATTTTTCAGGTTTAGTTGCTGGAGGAGCATATCCAAATCCAATTGAACATGCAGATGTAGTTACATCTACAACACATAAAGTTTTGAGAGGACCTAGAGGAGGAGTAATTCTTACTAATAATGAAGAGATTGCAAAAAAAATGAATTCAGCTGTTTTTCCTGGTCTACAAGGCGGACCGCTAATGCATGTGATAGCAGCTAAAGCTGTCTGTTTTAAAGAAGCTTTATCAGATGATTTTAAATCTTACACAAAATCAGTTGTTGCAAATGCACAAGCACTTTCGGAAACTTTAAAAAATTTAGGTTACACAATTTTCTCAGGAGGAACTGATACGCACTTAATACTAATAGATCTAAGACCATTTAAACTCACAGGAAAAGATGCTTCAGATTCTTTAGGAAGAGCAAACATAACATGCAATAAGAATGGTATTCCTTATGATGATCAAAAACCTTGGATTACTTCAGGTATAAGACTTGGAACTCCTGCATGTACTACAAGAGGATTTTCTACAAATGAATTTAAAATAGTTGGAAACTTAATAGATCAAGTTTTAAAAGGTCTAATTAGCAACAAAAGCAACGAAGTAGAAAAAGAAGTTCAAGAAAAAGTAAAAAAATTGTGTGCTAATTTCCCAATTTATAAATTTTAACTTTTATGATTTGTCCATTTTGCAAAGAAAAAGAAACTTCAGTAATAGATTCGAGACCCACTGAGGATGGAACTGTTATCAGAAGAAGAAGAGAGTGTAGCTGTAAACAAAGATTTACTACTTTTGAAAGAGTCCAGCTTAGAGAATTAATTGTTGTTAAAAAAAATGGAAGAAAATCTACTTTCGATAGAGAAAAATTAGCCAAATCTATTAATATTGCACTAAGAAAAAGACCTGTAGATAGCGACACAATAGAAAAATTTATTTCTAAAATTTATAGAAATTTAGAAGATCTAGGGCAGGCTGAAATATTATCTAGTACAATTGGAAAATATGTAATGGAAGGTCTAAAAGAACTTGATCCTGTTGCCTATGTTCGTTTCGCTTCTGTATATAC
>Ga0209088_10002962_pt1 | contig 10147 bp, 8 predicted proteins | sample S_140625_EF_Meta_FD_187324 | JGI IMG/M metagenome (GOLD analysis project Ga0209088, IMG submission 187324) | Freshwater microbial communities from Lake Simoncouche, Canada to study carbon cycling - S_140625_EF_MetaG (SPAdes) (version 2) | ecosystem: Environmental > Aquatic > Freshwater > Lake ...
ACTTTCGTCAAAGACCGTTTAGGCCATGACCGTCGCTATGCAATCAATCCAGAAAAAATTACCACAGAACTGGGCTGGCAGCCAAGGCATGATTTTGAAGATGGGCTAGAAGAAACGGTTAAATGGTATGTCAGCCAAAAAACCCAGCCTCACAATTAATTTAATATTCACTTGCCAAGTAATCGACACTGATTATCGCCCCAAGTTATCGTCCAAGATACCGCTCAAATTACCGCTCAAGGCCATTAATTCATGTTGGTCTTTAGCTACCACCATCGCCTCCATAACAAGTCAACCAATGGCACGGTTCAACAGATCCAGGCAGCCCGGGCGCCGAGGGGTACTTTTTTATTCCGGCACGGACAGCGATTCAGGTAAAGCAGTATTTTCCTGGTGGATTGTAGCCACTATCGGCCTATTGCTGATCGCCGTACCAATTCTGCTTTTCAACCAGCAACATTCAGGTGATGGCGTCAAAATCCGCCGTGAATTACGCAAGTTCTGAACCCATTCAAGGCTAGCTTGACAGATATCTCAGTACATGACAACCAGCGACTTGCTGAAAGGGGACTGACTATCTTGATAGGTACGTTATCAACAAGCCCTCCATGCCCTCCGGAGCTGCCTTCAACACCCCCGACGACGATACGGACGCCGATCTGCTCTATCAGCGAGCGGCCGAAGATGGCCAACTGCGGGGCCTCAGCCAGGCGGAAGGCATCATTATGATCGTGCTGGGGATTCTGGCCCTGAGCTTTCCCGTCGTGGCCTCGGCTTCGGTCACCGTGATGGTGGCCATTGCCTTTCTGCTGGCGGGGATCTTGGGCTGGATCGACATCTTGATGCGGGCCAAACGACTTGGGCGCTGGTACTGCTTCTGGCGTCTTGTGGTCTCGACCCTGTTGTTGGTGACCGGCCTCTGGATGGTGATTCAGTTCAAATCGGGTGCGGTGCCTGCTGCGATGCAGATCAAGGCGCTGGCTTCGGCGATTGGCCTGGTATTTCTGGCCGAAGGCGCCGTCACGGCCTTCGTTTCGCTCAGCAATCGCGCCAGACGGGGCTGGGGTTGGGGACTCGCCAATGGCTTCGTCACATTGGCTCTTGGATTCCTAATCCTGACGATGGGCCCTGCCGGCATGCTTTCTGTGATCGGACTGCTTGTAGGGGTGAGTTTCCTGTTCAGTGGATTCGACTTGCTGGGCTTCAGTAGCCGCTTGCATTCGCGACAGGATTGAAGCGGGCGGTGGTGGATTGATCCTTGAGGATTGGTCTCAAGTGCATTGTATAGCATTTGGACCATTTTTTCATCACTAATTCACACTCACAATAACTTAGATAATTTTCAGTTTCAGAATTGAATTTAACCATTCCAGAATACCATAATTTGAATATTTTAGAACAAATTCCTGACGGCTACATCGTCGAATAACGCATTAGTTTATCATCCTCCCAATAGCATTCGCAAAAGTCCCAAACAAAAACAAGAATACATCACCTTTGGAGATTTGGTTTTTTTGAGATGTCCTAAAGCTGACCCCGACTGCCAACAACAACACATAGGGCTGGGTATAGTACGTCAGATGTTATTTGCTTTGTGTCCCCACGCTTCTGCAAGTTCCGGAGGTAGTGTTCCATAGATGGGTCGATCGGCGTGGTCTCATGCTGACATCAGTAATACAGTCATTCTGTGTTGGAAACGTTGAAGAACATGCCTAAGTCATTTTAGGGTAGGGGGTTCGGATTGCTGGTGCTGACAGAACGCGACCAGTTGTTGTGCTTCCAAAAAAACAGGAAACGACGCGATACAATATTCAGTTATGCTTGGCTTTGCAGGCAAAGCTAATGCCGCCACGTACGCCCAGGCCTTACCCCTGGATAACTGGTAGATCACCTTTACCTTAGAACAACTATCATAAATAAAACTAACATTTCCAATTTACAGACATAATTAGCGCAAAATCATGTAAGTGCAACTATAAAACTACTCCTAATGCTTCCACAAAGTTGACAAGACTCATTGTCATGGTGACGAAAACAAAGGGAGTGAATTGAACGCCTGTGGAAATTCTATTTTTTCTTGGTGTGCAGACCTTGCAGCAAAGTGGAGATCAACTGGACATCCTCTTCATGACAGGGCTAAAAGAGTAAAATGTGCCCAAAAATACCAACGTGGAACAGGTGTCGTAACGGACATTAACGTTAAGAGACTTCAGGCTTGACAGCAAATCAACTTTGGTCCTAAACTTTTATTGAGGTTAAATTTTGTTATGAATCTACAGTCAAACAGTGGTACAACTGGAAGCTTGGAGGATGCGAGTAGTGCACTAAGAGATATTTTGAAAGATGAGAACAAATTGATTAAACATCCTGGGACAATATTCGGCAATGTCTTGGATAACGACAAACACGATCCAACCACCGATTTTTTAAATCCCCTTTATTCTATAGGGACAAGTTATAATGATATGCTTGAAGGTGAGCATAAACGAGAGGAATTAATCAGGGATAGGTTGAAATTAATAAATGAAAGACTCAATTTATCATCAAGCGCAGTTTTTCTCAATAGCGGCCAGAATAAGCTTACCTGCGCAGGAAGTTGGAACAATTTATCTAAAAGTATTTTATACTTGAATGATAAAGAGTTAAATGATGAGGAGTATGATATTTATCAACTTATGCCACTTAACAATAAAATTGATAAAGAAAACTTGTTCGAGGATGTTCACCTTTTAAACTCAAACTCAACTAAACAGGAAGACAAAGGATATATAGATATTATGCGATATATTTTCAGCATAGATAAGAATGAATTTCAAGTTTATTTTATACCAATACATGGGTTTACTCGTACATATGGCTACTTACTAGCGCTTGTAATTAATGATAACTTAAAAATGTTTAAATCGGCTCCTGAAAGCCAGGTTGAAACACTTCGTCAAGCAACAACTGTTGATATAGCCCATATTATCCTTGATCTTTCAAATAGCGCAGCCCGAATAGGATCTAGCTTAAAAGAGGCGAAAAGAGGAGAACAATTAAGATTTATAAATTTCCTGCAGAGTAAGCAAAAGAATTGGCCAGTTATGAGACATCAAATAATCAAGGGGAATTACAATGAACTTTTCGATTTCCTAAATTTTTTGGTCAAATTTCTTGCTCTTTCAGATTTTCGGTGTGTTAACTCAGCAGCATTAAGGCTTCGCCATAATGATTATATTTATGAAGTTGCTTCAGCTACATATAAAGAGAAAGGAGAAAAGGATAGATCACCAAGATCGATTAATGAAAGAAGCATAGTTAGTGCTGTCTTCAATGACGTAAAGGATCGCCAATGTGATTTAACAAATCCATCAGATAGAATTAAGTATAATCTTAAAAATGAAGATTGGATTGTCAAAAATGAGTTCGGTAAACTATACTGCTTAGTTCTCGTATTCAACCAAAATGTAATTGGATCACTTTCATTATTTGCTGGTAAACATCAATATATTGCACAAGAAGACTTAAGATATCTCAGGATAGTTGCAGACTTAGTTACGGTCTTTCTGTCTGGAGTACTGTTTGATAATCAAACTGAGCATATCCATGTTGATATGAGTTATATGCAATTGTTACTTGATAAAAAATACCCTTTTGATAAGATCATGGTACCTGAAGTGCTCCAAAGCAGGTCTTTTTCTATTATTGCAGTTTCAGAAGCCTCGCATGTAATGGCTGATAGATTTCATACAATTCTTATAAAATCTAATATAAAAACTAAGCTAGTTAAGTAACTCCCTCTTATCGATGATTTTAATCAAAATAACTTCTTGATTGTGTTAATTGACAATGATTTGATTTCTAACATTGATTTACTTGGTATAGTTTGGTCAAAAATTCTTTTATTACATTGGAATATGCCAGATCTTCATATTATCCCAGTTTTATTAGATGAAGTTGAGGTGCCAATATATATTGAGAATTTTATGCCACATAGAAATAATCTAAGTACCTCAGTCGATATAGACTCTCTACTTAATTATGCGTTAAAACTCGAAATGAACCTAAAACTTACAATATGAGCATATCTTGTAGTGAGTGTACTTACTTTTATAAATATTATAACAATTTAAAACTGACCACAAAAATCCAACATGTCAACTACTAACCCACCCAGACACCCTCCCGAAAAAAGTGTTTTTCTTGGTTATCCATTCTTAATTAATAACTTTATTCCATTACAAGATACTATCGCAATAACACTGGCCTATCTTGGCTTCTTTCTTCGCAGTGCAGATGAACCATATTTGTTTGGTCAATCTATACCACAAAAAGTTCTAATACCATATAGGGATTCTCAGTTTTCGATACATTGGCTAGAGTCAGTTTCTGTAAATGATCATTCCAACCAATCCAAAGTTGATTGGGTACAATACCACTTATCGCTTAATCCAACGACTCTTAATAATAATATATTTGATATAACTACAGATAGTGATCATTATAATCTATTGCTCCATAATAAGAATAGCAGAGATAATTGGACTCACATAAGGAAGCCGACTAATAACCGTGACGCATTGATTCAAGAAATCATGGCATGGTCATTTGTCTTGCCACATTTGCAAGATCAACTTTTACCGTTTAGCAAAGATGGAAATAAAACATTAGCTAATATTAATTCAGCTCTTAACACCTTTGAGGAACTTACGCAAAATTCGCGACCAAACGGATGGCAAAACTATTTAGATACCATAAATACAGCCATTAGACTCAATTAATAAGAAAATCTACGATGAAATCTATTTGAATATTCTAACACAAATCCTAAATCCAATATCATTCTCAGTATAATCTATTCGTTCAATTTTTTTCTGATAGGCAGAGCGACAGTATGCTGATCCAGTACGAAATGAACCTCCTCTAGCAATAGCGGTTGTATCTGATTTTGGATTTAAACACCATTCAAAGACGTTGCCGTGCATGTCCGAAATACCCCAATTATTTGAAACACCAAAATGACCGGATTCAATCGGCTGGTATTTATGCTTTTCTGATCTATTCTCGTTCGAATAAGAATCAGGATTAAAGTTGGAATATTCTGGTAAAAGATCTCTACCAAAGTGATACGCATGACTACTACCAGCACGACAAGCAATTTCCCATTGGTCACTAGTTGGCAATGAAACTGATTCATTCTCATACAATATAAATTTACTATGGAGAAACTTGGTAAATATTTTACACCATTCTATTGCTTCTTTTGATGATAAATTGACTATAGGAAAATTATCGTCATCAAAAGGAGATTGTAAAGCAGGAAATACCATTCCTTCTACAAGACTTGTAAATTGTGCATGAGTAACTGGGTTTCTACTGATTAAAAATTTATGCATTTCAACGGTTCTAATGCATTCAATATGATCAGAACTTGCTACATGTTTAGTGCCATAAACAGTGTCACGAAAAGCTTCTTGCTCAGGTGAACCTAAAGTATAAAAATCTGCATTAATGCAAATTACTTCTATCTTCTGTTCGTTAGGTAGTGGCAAATGCCATACTTCTGGTTCAATTTGTTGTAAAGATAAATTGCAAGAATCATTTTTATAATCACTTTCAAGGCAAAGCATAGGGATACGAAGACCCTCAGTCCTGCCCCATTGGGGTATTTTACTATAGCTTAATCGATGAAGAGTACGTGATACAGCCGTAAGCAAATAAAATGGACAGGCAGAAACTGACTTTCTAATCTCATTCAGCGAAAAATCAATCCTTCTGCGAATCAATAAGTTGTAGTATTCATTAAGACGACTAAATGAAAAATCGACTTGCTCAATTAATTCAAAAGACCTTATAGCCTCGATGCGAAGCTCAAGGGTATAGCATTCTTCATTTGCTATCTCCAATAGATTGTCAACTGCAACATCGGTTCCAAGAAGACTTAAAGTCCGTATTGCCAGCTTGGAGATTTGTACATAATGGTTATCTTTGTGTGTTCTTTTGATAAGATTAACCGTGAATCGGAGAAAGACTGTAAGCAAGGAAGGGAATATCCGGTGATTGCTCTTTTGAATAACCTGCTCAATTACTACTAAGATTTCATAACACTCAGGAAAATTAGTAGTTTGCTCAGTCACCTTAACTATTTTTGATAAACAATTAAAAATTTCTGGTGACATTTCATTGCCAATAGCAGAGCGTTCTAGAATATCTAGCCATTCTACGCGACAAAGTGGATCTGTTAGTTCATTAAATCTTGTTATTGATACGAAGTAAATTAGATGAGTAATATGTATAAGAAAAATCTGTGGTTTATTCTCTTGTTTAGTATCTAGAAGTTTACTAATACTGTTTTTATCAGAGGCAAGCCACAATGCGTACAGCAAGGGAAACAACGGATTCAACAACTTTATATTATTTTCATTCATTTTAGTTAAATTTATGACTAAATTATAATTATAGATTTTTAGATGTAAGCCATTGTTATCATCAGAGTCTTGTGCAACGGAGACATCTACCTGAGCTGCATCTGATGCATATTCTGAAAGTAACTTTTGTACATCATTGCATAGGTTATGTACTTTATGATATGATCGTGCGCAAATACACATGATATAATTTTCTAACAACTCTTTAATATTAATTGTAGGTAAGCTAAAATTATTAACGGATAAAGACTGATCAGTTCTAAATTTGTTAAAATCATTTAAATACTCTAATGTCTTTTCTAATGCTATAGTTGCTAGTAGAGGGGTAATAGCATGATTGCCTACTATCTTGCTGAATACAGACTGGACCTCTTCACTTGTAAACTGGCTTTCCTTCTTGTGAAGAAAATCAGTAATAAAAAATGATAAGTCTTCATTCCCCAAACGTTGAGGCTCAATCGTATGAATTGTGAAATATGTGAAAAGATCACTTTCATCCTCTCGTGATGTAATTAGTAGTAATGACTTTGCGGGTAATGTTTCTAGAAATCTTTCTTTTTGAACAGCGGTAAGATCGGAGAACTGGTCCACAATAAGCAACAAACGCTTTTGACTAACTAGCATTTCTACAAAGTGCTCGGATAACGTTTCTTCTGTATATTTTGTAACATTAATAAAATATTTGTGAATCTGACCAATAACAGTTTCAGTATCAGAAAGAGGTTTAAGTAAAATAGGCAGTATAGTATATTCGGATAACTCTTTATCAAAGCCCCAGCATGCAATTTGAAAGGCAATGGTTGATTTGCCAGAACCCTCTTCAGCCCATATCAGTAGCATCTGACTCGATTGATTAGTCGCAATATTTTTTAAATAATTTCTAGAAACATGGCATTCTCTATTCTGATGATTAAGTTTAACTTTAAGCAACACCAATCCTGATAGTTCACTATATTTTTTAGCATCTCTAAACTTGCTTATAACTTCTTCTTTTATATCTTCTATCCAGTCATCGAGAGCAACCGGTTTGATGATATCAGTTTTTTCAGTAAAATAAGTTATACTGCCTAATTCCGGGTGGATGGGCACCAATTCCCTATGCGAGGGTTCGTCGCCTGTAAGGTTAGTGTTTTGAATTGAGTACTTGCTTGGTTTTTTCTCAAAGTCCTGAATGTTAAAGAGTATGTTTAGAGTTTCGCAGACCTTCTTAGCCTCGGGCTCCGTGATACAGATTTTCCGATTAAAGAAATCGCTTACTTTCTTCTTATACCACCCGCTGCCGAGTAGCTCGGCGAGATAATCAAATGAAAGCCTTTTCGCTTTACCCCTTGTCGCTTTTTCCGTTGAAGATGTTTCCCTTGAAGATATTTTGATGTTTTCTCGCTGAAATAACTGTTCCTCACTCAGAACATAATCCTCTTTTGCCTGTAGGTATTTTGCTTTCCCTCCTTCAGTCAGCTGTAGCAACATTTCACAGATAAGTCAGCTAGTACCGATTGAATCTAGCAGTTTTTAGCTTGACGTCCACACAAAGACCTGGGTAACTTACTTTGTATGAATTTGCGTTGAGTCGGGGCTCGAGTCCCCTGCCTGCTTACCACGCGAAGGAAAGGCTGCCAAGACGTCCCCAAAGAGACAAACAGGACCGAAAGGGCAAATTGAGACAGAAAAGGACAAAAGAAGACAAGACAAGACAAGACAAGAAATGCGTCTTTATTTGTCTTTATTTGTCCTTTGCAGATACACCTCACTTGGCTTGAAATGGCTTCGTCCAACCAACCAGAAACCTATGTTTCCCCTCAGTCGAATCACTGCCTCTTTCAAGACTTACGTCCGCGGCATCGCTTTACCAGGGGAAGAACCTCTGTTCATAGTGACGCCCCTGATGGTTGTGGCTGCTACTGCACTCATCCTCGTATTTGACCTCGCTGCAACACAGTTGATCTGGTCGAGCCAGCGAGCATGGCTATATCCACTGTTGGTACCACTGCTTGCGCTGGGTCAGTCAGCGTTCTGGTATCTCTATATGGAACAACATCATGCTGTGCATGGTGCTATCTCAAAACGAAAATGGGTCAACGTGGTAGTGGCCGAAATAACCTCGATCCTAAGTTTAGCCCAAGCACCGAGTGTCTATAGTCCCAAACATCTCCTTGAGCATCACAACCCCCAGCATCTCGCTAACAGTGGAGATCCTGACTTCCACTGGCTGCAGAGTCTGGGTTTCCTTCCAGGCCAAACGATTGAGCAGTACTGGTGGCTTCTATGGCGGCTTTTATTTAATCCTGCCTTTTATCTAAAGAACCTTGCCACCCGCGTTCGAGGACACATTAAACAAGCACCCATCACACATCGAGTTACGTTACTCATCTGGTGGGCATCGCTTATCGCTGCAGCTGAAGCCTTCCAATTATGGCCCGCATTGTTAATGTACCTATCCCTTCTTACAGTAGCTGCACCGATAAGCTCCTTATTGCAAACTCTCACAGAACATGTCTGGGCAAGCAAGGAAAACCCAGAGATGAAAACCCATCCACGCCTATTGCCTATTGACTCCAATCCCCGGTTATTTCTGGTCTTTCTCTACTGGCGCATGGCAATTCTCTCTACTGATTTGGCTCAACACCAAGCACATCACTATAAACCAATTAATCGGAATTGGCCAATGGCCGCGTATAGTGATTATGCTCGATCTGATCTTCCACGGGCCGTTTGGGGAATTCGAAACCACTTCCGAATTTCACTTGACTCGTTATCGAAGGCACCTCACTCACATAAGTGAGGGACCTCCAAGGCCTGATATTTTATCCTGGATCTCCCATCGCGGGGGATCTTTTTTTGCAGTTTTTTTATGCGTCCCGAAAATGATACAGCATTCCAAAAGACTAGAACATTATCTTGGCTGATCGTTAAAGCAAAAGTTTCATCTATACTTCCACCGGAGGTAGAACGGTTATCTACCCGATCCCCGAGCTTATCCTCAAATGAGGCTTTCATAACAAGCCACTCTGGTAGTGAAGACTGTAGACAATTGTCTGAGATTTGTTTGATGTGCACGCAATAACTTCTGCATATCTCGGTCGGTACCACCGGTGATAGCCGTGATCACGAGGTATAAAACTCTCATCGACCCGTCAAAATATTTTGGATCATGTAGGGCTAAATCACAATGTCGAGTCTGGGTAGGTTTACCAATTTTCTTCTGTTGAATAATGTAATGACTAAATCCTAGCAACTACGCTGATATAAGCTCCGCAGCGCCAACGTACCCCAAGCGACTTCTGTCTGGTGCCAAGTATGGAATCTTCTCAAGTTTATCCAAGCCTGGCGCACCTGCCTTACAATTGACTTACTGCACACCCGGGCAGAGCACGGCTGGATCCGTCGCCCACGAAGCTCAGTTTCAAGCCGGTGAGAGGGTCCGATGCCGAAAAGCCCCAGGATCGGCTCGGGCTCCCCGATCTGGGTGAAGCCGAGGTGAACTAGGGCAGGGCCCAGAACCCCGCCTAAGCCCTGGCCGGCCCCTGGAGAGGTTGGGAGGGGGCTTTCAGTTAAATTCGCCGATTGGCTTGCCCCACGCTCCAATGTCAGACTATCTCCCCCTACTGCTGCGCGCCGCCCGAGGGGAGCAGGTGGAGCGACCGCCGGTCTGGATGATGCGCCAGGCGGGTCGTTATATGAAGGTGTACCGGGATCTGCGCGACCGCCATCCGGGGTTCCGCGAACGCTCGGAGAACCCG
>Ga0209088_10002963_pt1 | contig 10145 bp, 11 predicted proteins | sample S_140625_EF_Meta_FD_187324 | JGI IMG/M metagenome (GOLD analysis project Ga0209088, IMG submission 187324) | Freshwater microbial communities from Lake Simoncouche, Canada to study carbon cycling - S_140625_EF_MetaG (SPAdes) (version 2) | ecosystem: Environmental > Aquatic > Freshwater > Lake ...
GTCTTAACTTAAAGCAGTTATATTTTGTTTCCGGGTTTAAATTTTTTTTCGGGTCCAAAATATAGGCGTCTTCTCCTGACCCATAAATTACTTGGGTCAAATTTAGAAAAGTAGTTTCCTGGATGACCGAATGGTGATGAGAGACAAGCTACACTGTCATAGAAGCTGTAAAATCTTCTTCCGTAAAGTCTACCTTTATTGATGGGCTTAGAGTCACTGATGACGCAACGATGGAGGTAGCTCAGGTGTCATGCAGCTGCTCAGCAAATGAAAAGGTACAATAGTTACGGTGGTCGAACCAACTCTTAAGAGATAGAGAGATAATTGCTATAGCTGTTTCGCTTTGGAAGTGGTCACGGAGAAGGAGCTGGTCACTGCAACACTACTTGTGGATTCAGACAGGGCCGACTAGGCTGGGTGCACTGATCGGCACGATTGGAACTACAGGAGTGATCGGACTTCCTAAAGTGGTTCCTCTGAATTCGAGGAAGCCATTGCTAGATACACAAGGAGGGGAACTGACGCATCCCGAGCGCAGCTTTCCCCAGCAATAAGAGATAATTGCCTGGCCTAACGCATGTATCAGTCATTGAATACCAACGACTGCACGGTTGGTGGCGCTATCGAGGTAGATAACTCGACACCATAAACAACACCACTATTACGCCGTCATAAACATCATCACAATCATAACCACCAGCATTGCCACCATCATCCTCATCACCAACATCATTATTATCATCATATCACCATCATTATCATCATCATAATCACCACAACCATCATAAGCATCATCATCATCGACACCACCATCCTAATCACCACAGCCATCATCATCATCACCACCATCATCGACATCATTACTATCATCATTACCACCATCATCACCATCACTGTCATCATTATTACCATTATCATCCTCACTGTCATCATCATCAACATCACCAGCTCTCTCATCGTCCTCATCACCACCATCATCAACATTTTCAACATCTCCATCACCATCATACTCATTGGAAACATCATCATCAGCCACATCACCAATATCATTATCATCATCACCATCCTAATTACAATCATCACCACCACCATCCTCACCACAACTACCATCTTCCTTAACATCAAAACCAATACACCGTCATCAACATCATCACCAGCACCACCATACTATTATCCTCATTATCATCCTCACCATCATCCCCACCAACATCCTCACCACCATCATTATCATCATATCATCATCAACGTAATCATCACAACCATCATGAGCATCATCATCATCGACACCACCATCCTAATCACCACCACCATCATCGACATCATCACTATCATCATTACAACCATCATCATCACTGTTATCATTATTACCATCATCATCCTCACTGTCATCATCATCAACATCACCAGCACTCTCATCGTCATCATCACCATCACCATTATACTCATCATAACCATCATCATCAACAGATCAACATCATCATCACCATCATACTCATTGGAACCATCATCATCAGCCACATCACCAATATCATCATCATGACAACCTAATTACAATCATCACCACCACCATCATCACCACAACTACCATCTTCATTAACATCAACACCAATACACCGTCATCAACATCATCACCAACATCACCATACTATTATCCTCATTAACATCCTCATCCCCACCAATACCCCCACCACCATCATTATCATCATATCATCATCAACGTAATCACCACAACCATCATGAGCATCATCATCGATACCACCGGCATCATCACCACCACCATCATCATCAACATCCCCACCACTCTTATCGTCCTCATCACCACCATCATTTTGATCGCAATCAACATCTCCATCACCATCATACTCATCATCAGCATCATCAACATCACCATTATCGGTCTTTGAATAGCGATGATTGCACGGTATTTTTTATTTTTTATTTTATTTCAACATCTCCTTATCTTCATTATTATTATAGGATGGACGCACTGCTATCGATCTATGCCCAGGTAGACAACTCAACACCACAAACAACACCACCATCACATCGTTATCACCACCAGCATCACCATCATCATTACTCTCATCCTCATCCTCCTAATCACCACAACGATCATTAGCATCATCATCGACACCACCATCAGCACCATCATCATCAGGACCACCATCATTAACATTTCCACCATCACTGTCATCATCATTACCATCATCATCAATATCCCTACCACTCTCATCGTCCTCATCACCACCATCATCAGCAGCATTTTCATCACAACCAAGATCTCCATCACCACCATACTCATCGTACCATCAGCAGCAGCCACATCACCATTACAATCATCACCATCCTCCTTACCACAACTATCATCATCATTAACATCACTACCAATACACCGTCATCAACATCATCACCAGCATTATCATTACCACCATCATCATTGTCATCATACCATCAACATCATCGACACCACCGTCATTATCATCATCATCACCGCCATCACTACCATATCATCACCACCATCAACATCAGCACAATCATCATCAACATTTTCATCTCTATCAACATCTCCATCACCATCATACTCATCATAACAATCATCAACATCACCACCATCACCATCAGCCACATCACCATTAGCATCATTATCACCATCCTAATTACCATCATCACCAGCATCATCATCATCATTACCATCATCCTCATTATCATCCTCACCACTATCATATCATCATCATCATCCTAGTCACCACAACCATTATGAGCATCATCATCGACACCAACATCATCATCATCACCACCACCATCATCATCACCATCATTATCATCATCGAAACCACCATTATTATCGTCATCACCCTCTCCACCCTCAGTAAGTCGGAGACAGGCTGCTTCCTATTGCTGATGCACATCGTAGGTGTACTGGGCAAGGAGAAGGTACTCATCGAGAGCATAGCAGTCGATAGATTCCAGTCGCTGAAGGATGATGGCACGATCATGGTACGATGACTAACTTACTCTCATAAACGTCAACCCTATCATTAGCATCATTGTATTCATCGCTTCTATTGTGTATTCACTGCTAATATCGCTTTTATCATCGATTCGCTGGTGAGAAGCATAACTATTAAAATAAAATGACTATGACTAGTAGCATGTCTTGTCGAACAGAATCAAGGTAAATGATAAATAATATGAGATGTGTGAACGAAGTAACAAAGTAGTTGTACAGAGCCTGAAAGCAGTGTAGACGAGTGAGCACTATGTTGGTGGATAGTGTAAATTGGTGGTTTCTTTGACAGGCCGCATATCGGCATCGAGCTCCAAGTAAATGTAGCCATCCTCACCCCAGTTGGTCACCCAGAAGTTACGCATGAGCCAGTATTTATCAGCTCTGTTATATCCAGTAAGTTGGACACAGTGGTCGAGGTCTGTGTAAAGGTTCCAACAAGAAGCATTCAAACACACGGAGGCGGGTCCGTAGCAGGGTCAGGTTCTGTGCACTGCATGTGTCGGTGCAGGGTGCAGTAGCGCACTAGTAGCCAGTGATGATGATGATGATGTCTCCAGAGCAGTAGAGTCGAGCAGAGCAGCCTGTGTATATGGCCGTAGGAATAAAAGAGCATTATTAATCACTTCCCTTGCCTGTTGCCATGTGATAGATAAGGCTCAGATACATTGTACGTAAGAAGCGAAGTCAGCTGCGCCCAGACGTTGACCTAAAGTCGACATATACATAGACATCGCATGCGACCGCTCTTAGACATAGATATCAAACACAGAAGAATCAGAGTAAGACTAAGTGCATCATATCCAACAATTCAAATCGAGGATATATATATATATATAATATTAGAGCAGCATACTGATATATTAATATAATTATATTGTTTAATCTCCACCTTTTATGTAATATTGAACGAATGTGGACCTCCATCTTTGTCAACCGAATGTCGAAATTTAAATTAACTTATGGAGTGATTATACTAGATGACATTGTCCAGATGTGCCAAGTAATGAAGCAATAAAGATATTACGCTAAGATTAAGGGAGTATATTCTTTAAGATTAAGCGGCTGAAAAGTTACAACCATTTACCCTTGCTCTACTTTTTATAGTGCTCAGCAACAATATCATTGCAATTACACAACTCGGACGAATTATCAGCCGCTATATCCTGACAACTACATAAGCCAACCTCAGTGAGCAAACAGTTCTGCGAGTCACTTAACTCCTCAACAATTTTTTCCCTCCACAGTTTGCACACAACACCATAGCTCAGCCCCAGTGTGTCAACAATTCCGCGACTCAACTAACTCCTCAGCAATTTGTTCCTCCACAGTTCCCCTACAACTCTATAGCTCAAACCAAGTGTACCAATAGTTCAGCGACTCAACAAGACTAAGAAATGCAATACAGCTTATTAATAGGCAGTAATAGTTGCAAACTTGAACCTCTAGATTGCTCTTCATGATATATATTGGTTAAATTTGTTGGCAACATATGTATATGCTACTTATGTGTAGAGAGAGATAGGAGTTGAATATTGTTAAATCTTCAATTTGCATTTACGTCGTTTACTTATAGTGGACTGAATTTACCACTTACACCTACCCTATATCAAATTATCATCAGAACTCAAGAAAATAGATCCACTACCTATGCACCACAATAATGGATAGTAATACCGATGCAGTCCACCCCGCCATTTAAAATCAATCGCATCATCAATACCGTTGAATGAGGATGAATTTACTGTTAAAGTTAACTTACGTGACAGACTTGTTATGATTACTTAGGAGCAAATGGAAAACTACTACCTATGCTATCTTGCTCTGATAGAGACTGCCACAAGCGACAGAGCCGAACAAGTAGTTGCTTATTAGTGCATTTCTTCGCAGAATGACATGCTTACCAAAATTAATGTATGGTTTTAAACAAAATATTCATACTGAACAGTTGATGTTAAACAATTTAAGATCAATATATAAGTTTTCAATCATAGCAAGCAGAAGTAGAGTTGTTATCTATGCACAACAGTTACTGATAGATATATCAATGACATCAACTCACTAGCAACTCTACTTTATCACAGATGTGGATGAATCTACTCATGAGAGTCATGAAATTACATTTTTCCAAATACATCATTAAGCGATCTGAATATGGTGATGCTCTAAAATTTCACGCTATATAAATGACGGACCTCTTCATAAAGATAACTTGAACTCTTATTATAGGTAGCACTTAAGAAAATGATCAACTTTGTACATGAGAATCAACTTAGTCCATGCAAAAAAACAATAGGGAGTATTGAGGAGCTTCTAACTTATTACTAAGCATCAGAATTTGATAAAGTAGAGTTGTTACCTATGGACTACAGTTGGTAACCGTGTTATCCATGATTCCCATCCATTAGCAACTCTACTTTACCACAGATGGGGATGAAAGGAGTATTGAAAAAACTTTGTGTTGAAAAGTATAATTTAATAATCTGAATATAGTCACGCTCAGAAATTCAATGCGACTTGAATAATGCTCATTTTAAAGACATAAATAGATGCTTCTATTGAATGACCAAGTTTAAGGAATGAACAATGCTTTCCACAGATGTAAAATATAGCAATAAGGAAATTTCCATGGCATTGAAGAACTTCAAACATATCAATACGCATCAGAACTCAATTATGTAGAGTTGTTACCTATGCACCAAAGTCATTAATAGATATAACAATGCGATCCACTCCTTAGCAATCGAACATTCGTGATCCCTGCATGATAAAGCTTTATTTATTGCGTGATTTAACGATGATAAAATTTGTTAAAAATTTAATTTCTCGAACGATCGTTCCTTTGAGTAATATTTGCGTCATATATTCAAATTATTAGATAATCAACGCCAATTTCAATCAGTTATCAAACGAAACTGTAAACGTAATTTTAATAAAAATGATGTTCTTACAGGTGATTTCAGAATTCAATACTGTATAGCAACCTTTCGGATAAATTAGATGTAGGTATCTCATATCAGTATTTTATGGGATGCATTAGAATATGAACTATTATACCTTTGAGCTCGGAGACATTCATCCAAAATCAATGCATCTTTCAATGCAGGAACCCTTCTTCTTGAAGAGTCATACTCTTGATACCCGAGGGCTTAGGAGATGAAGGCGCTACGTCTATCGGTGATGCTGATGGTCCACAGATCGTCCGCAAGAATGATCCGACGCTTGCACATGCTATGCTATACTATGATACAGTATAACTATGCCCTACTATGTATACTATGCTATACTATATATAGCATAGCATTAGCATAGTAAAGCATTAGCATAGTATGGCATAGTTATAGCATATCATAGTATAGCATAGCTTATGCTATTCTATGCTATGATATGCTAATGCTATATACTATGTAAACAGTTCTGTAATTGATATAATTTGTTAACAAGAAACTTTTCTCCATTGGAATAACTTGTACCATACTATGCTTATGCTAATTCTATACAATGCTACTATACTATGCTATATATATATATATATATATATATATATATATGCAATACTATACTGTGCAATACATGCTAATTAGCATACGAATCTTGAGGTCATGTCTTCCGAATCTTGAGATCAAGATGTGATAAACCTTCTTTTTGCCCTCTATCAGCCAGAGTCTACAGCCGTCCCCTCAGTACGCCCACCCCGGGTTGCACTGGACATAATCGGCGATGACAACCTCGGACCCGGTCTGATACCCTCTGAGCAGTATGGACCACCTGCCGATTGCGGCCGATCTTTTGTTACGCCGGTAGCCCTCCTCTTTAGTCTGCAACCATGTGCCTATGCACACTAAGGTGCCATACGGGCCCGACCACATGATCTGCCTTGCTGTGTCATAGCACTTATGAAAGCATCAGCTGCCATCACATCCAGGACTCGCTTTTCTTTTTTAACATTCAATCAATCGTCACTGAGCAGTACATCAATGACATTGTTGCTGAGAATGTTGTGCAGATCAAGAGCCATCCTATACTTGTTGAACTGCTTCGGTCCTCATCTTCTGAAAGCACAGCTCGTAGTCCTCATCCTCTTGAGGCGGCTCCAGTTTGGCCCTTTCACGAGGCAACAACAGGAAATACATGTTTATGAATGACGCACTGTACATATATTCCATACATCAGTACGTACCACTGTATCTTCCCCACAAACTCCTCCACCAACGGCTCGATCGCTCGGGCATACTCGCAGAACTTGTCCGTGATCACCTTCCCCTGCTGTTCAGAGACAGATACATGATGATGCCGACCCACGAGAACATATCTCTAGCGTTGGGCGAGCAGTGCTTCTCGCTGTCCAGCGCTGCTCTATGGAACAGAGCAAAGGTATTTGAGCCTCCTCGATGACGGCCTGCAGCTTGGCTATGAACCCCAGGTCCCTGACAGACGATAGAGCCAGTTCTCCAATCGGGATGCATACCTGTAGCACACACTGCTGACCACAACAGTCGACGCTGAGCACGTTGACACTGTCGTCAATGCGGCCTCTGCATGGTTGACCTCTAACGTGGGCTCTAAAGGACAGTGCGCCGGTATTTGAGCCTCCTCGATGACGGCCTACAGCTTGGCTATTAACTCCAGGTCCCTGACAAACGATAGAGCCAGCTCTCCAATCGGGATGCATACCTGTAGCACACACTACTGACCACCACTGTCGACGCCGAGCACGTTGACACTGTCGTCGATGCGGCCTCTGCATGGTTGAGTCCAGATGTTCCTTAGTATTTGCAGTCTCAGATTTCAACAAGGCGGAGGCGGATAATTGACTCGTCGCAAGTGATGCCGTCGCAGCTGATTGGGAGCTGTCGACAGGCAGAGAGGCCTCAGATGTGATAGGGTCCGACACCATCGCAACCACCTTCAACGTAAGCGGCAACCACATGTACCTCACATAGCGATAGTGCCGCAGTCGTCGGAAGTGGTCGACTACATTCACTTCGCATAGACAGCTGCTCATCTATGCGTGCTTGGGTATGCATCTCAGAGTCAGCTCGGTGACGACCCCTAACGATCCCAGGCCATAGAGAACAACCGGGGACTCGACTTGTCAGAGAGGGAGATCAGCTCCTCGGTGGGAGTGGCCAGCTTCATCCCGACAACATCTCGTCAACTGCAGAAAAATTACGGAATCATTGAGTCATAGGAGACAGAGTAAATACACTACTGTATGCGAGTCATGCGTGAGACATACAACAAACTATAGTGAGACATGCAATACAATAATGCACTATGTGCGTCATGCAACAGACTCAAATATGAGACATGCAATACACTCACATGTAAGACATGCAACACACTTTGTGAGACAAGCAACAAACTTTGCCAGACATGCAACACACTCAAATATAAGTAGTGCAACACACTCACATGTGAGCCATGAAATTCAAAATGTGAGACATGCAATATACTTTTGAGATATGCAACATACTATGTGAGACATGCAACTTACATGTGCGGCAACACACTCACATGTGAGCCATGAAATTCAAAATGTGAGACATGCAATATACTTTTGAGATATGCAACATACTATGTGAGACATGCAACTTACATGTGCGGCATGCAACACACTATGTGAGATATGCAACACACTATGTAAGACATGCAACTTACATGTGCGGCATGCAACACTATGTGAGACATGCAGCACACTATGTAAGATATGCAACACACTATGTGAGATATGCAACACACTATGTGAGACATGCAACTTACATGTGCGGCATGCAACACACTCACATGTGAGACATGCAACACACTATGTGAGATATGCAACACACTATGTGAGACATGCAGCACACTATGTGAGATATGCAACACACTATGTGAGACATGCAACGAACTTTGTGAGAAATGCAACACTATGTGAGATATGCAACACACTCACATGTAAGACATGCAACACAATATGTGAGATATGCAACACACTCACATGTGAGACATGCAACACACTGTGTGAGATATGCAACACACTATGTGAGACATGCAACACAATAACACACTATGTGAGACATGCAACACACTATGTGAGATATGCAGCACACTATGTGAGGTATGCAACACACTCACATGTGAGACATGCAACACACTATGTGAGACATGCAACAAAACAAACACACTATGTGAGACATGCAACACAACAACACACTATGTGAGACATGCAACACACTATGTGTGATATGCAAGTGAGGCTTGCAACACACTATGTGAGATTTGCAACACACTCACATGTGAGACATGCAAAGCACTATGTGAGACATGCAACACACTATGTGAGACATGCAACACAACAACACATTATGTGAGACATGCAATTCACTATGTGAAACATGCAACACACTATGCGAGACATGCAACGCACTATGTGTGATATGCAACACAGAGACACGCAACAAACTATGTAAGACATGCAGCACACTATGTGAGGCAGTCACCTGTCGATAGAGTAGAGCCGGTCCCATGCGCAGCCATCTGGGTCGAGCCATCGCTACACACTATGTGAGACAGCTGATCTAATTCCTGCAGAACCTTCGCTACCGTGGCACTCGCCCCCATGTGAATCGATGTGGACGAGATCGATGAGAGAAAAACTCACGAGGTCATGCGAACCGATCATAGCTAGTCCAATGGGATTTAATCCAGTGCCGATAGGGCGCATTTTCTAGTGTTGCCGGTGATGGCCCTCTAGGACTCGACACACATCCTGAGGGTACTTCAGATAGTAGATCTTGTGAGGTTGATAGCGGTGTGTGGCCGACCAAGTGGTGACGGTGTGATCAGTATCGAACGACACGCCGATGTCTGTGGCTGGTTCTGAGCTATCGCTGCGGGTGAGATTTGCTTGCATGACCACATCTAAAGCTGCTGTCAAACATGCGTCGGTCCCGACGAGTCATGCTTAACTGGAGGATCATCGACGAGGAGCATCGCTGACCGCATGCATGCTACGATAACCTATACATGATAAAATTATATGTCATCATAAATAGATGGCATATGTGCCTCACCAGTGATCAAATTCACCGATTTTTTGATACGAAAGCTTAGTTATTTAGGGGGTATTTAAAATTTTTAAAAAAAAGTCGACGAC
>Ga0209088_10002964_pt1 | contig 10142 bp, 4 predicted proteins | sample S_140625_EF_Meta_FD_187324 | JGI IMG/M metagenome (GOLD analysis project Ga0209088, IMG submission 187324) | Freshwater microbial communities from Lake Simoncouche, Canada to study carbon cycling - S_140625_EF_MetaG (SPAdes) (version 2) | ecosystem: Environmental > Aquatic > Freshwater > Lake ...
GCAAATTGAACATAATTTGGATCATTCATTCTAAATAAAAATCCAGTTGCATTACCTCCACCTTGTCCACATCCAAAAAAAGCAAAGTCATTACGGAAATCCATAATAGAACTTCCTGCTTGATTTCGAACTTCAAATATTGGTGTTGTATTGGTAGCATCTAATCCTGCTACAAATAAAGTACCCCTTACATTTAACAATCTTGAGTTATCTGTTGTTGTATTAATGCCTATATTACCAGTATCAAAAATTCGCATTCTTTCCGCACCATCCGTGTGAAAACTTATCATGTTCCATTCAGAAGCTTGATACCCACCTATAACAAGTTGATTATCATTGCCAACTGCTCTTCCTAATATATCAAAACCAGCAAGTTGGTAACTAGTCCTAAAACTACCAATAGTAGTACTACTATTTGAATTAATTAAACCAACAGTATTACTAATTCCTCCTACGCTAATTGCATTTGTGGTTGTGTTTCCTGCTGTAGTTACTTGTGCTAGAGTAGGAACTGAGACCAAAGGAGTACCTCCAAAGATGGTAGATATGCTTTTATTCTTCCAAAGAGTACTTGAAGTTTCGTAAACTACAAGATCATTATTAGCTGGAGAATTTAAAAGAACTCCATGTAATTCATCAAACTCATATCCGTTTTGAATATGAAGAACTATACGCCCTTGCGTAGGGTGAGCCCTAGCAATATACCCGACAAATACTGCATGATTCGGTTCAGCAGGAACTGTACTTGTAAATGCCCCTGCTGTAGCAGCAGATAACCAAACAGCATCTCCAGCCGTAAATGCCGAAGTGTCTAAATTATGTAGAGTTCCGTTTGTTGCTACGTATCCGTCAGAGTTATTCGCAATATTCGCAACAACTATACCTATGGTTTTAGAAGAAGTGGCCTCAGTATCAGCTTTTGATAAAACTGCATTGGGTCTATTACCAGTCGCTCCACTTAAGTAGACTACTTGTCCTTTGGTCAAGGTAACGCCAGTAGAGTTTCTTACTATAATTTGGGTGGTCTCAGCACTATCTACTACTCCGTCATTATCAACATCGTAGGTGCTTTTACTCATGTCTCCCGTACCTCCACTACTAGCAGGAGTTTGATTCTCCCATTGAGAAGTAGTAGAGTTATAGACTAAGACTTGAGCATTGGCAGGTGCACTTATAGTGACATCTGATAAACTATCAAGATTTGTTACATTGCTTGTTCCTATGAGTAAATCCTCAAGTTCAACTACAATTCTACGAATTCTAGTCTCTTGGTCTTTATATTCTTGGTTACGAGTTGTTGCGTATAACTTATTCAGATATATCGCTTGTTTGAGTAACTCTTGTTTCGTAACCTCTAAAGACATTAAATTATATCTTTACTTTCAATAATGGTATATGTAAATGAATTTCCATGAAGAGTTGCAGACTTATTACAGATTTTCATAAATTCATCAAAGTCTTTTACTCTTTTAAACACAGTACATCCGTGGCTCCAATGATCTACCCACGTAGAATCTTGGCCTGATTTATGAATATTGATTCCATCGTTATATGAATCAGTAATCTTAGTTTCATCATAGATTAAGTCCTTATTTGCATCTCTGTATAAACGTAAGTGTCCTTTTTGACAAAGAGCATCGTATTTACCTTGATGTTTTCTAATGAAGTGAGACCCCGGATATTGGCCTGGAACCACACGAGCAGTTCCTGTACCATTGTTTCCTAAGATCATTGGAGCTTTTCCGGGATCAGTTGTAGCCGACCAACAAAAGAACTTCCATGCTCCATTTTCTTTATATGAGATTGTCAACCAATCGTCAAAAACGTTAGTTACTTTTTTACCTGGTGCACTATTTCTAATAGCGATAACGTTTACATTATACTCTCCTTCTTGAAAGTATTTATAACCTTTGCTTTCTACAACCCTTTGGATTTGTTCTCTAGTAAAACTCATAAGTTAATTATTATAATGCTGATCCTCTAAGTACGTAAGTATTTGTATTTATACAAGTAACAGTAATTACTCTACCTCTTAAATTAGAAGGATTGTAAGTTCCAGCAGGTGCGATTGTTTGACTTGCTCCAGCCTGGTTAATGTAGTAAGCACTTGCCGAAACACCACAAGTAAAACTAATTGCTTGAACGGTATTAGTGATGATTGTGAACGATACACCGGTAGTTACAGCAGGGCTATCTTGTAAGTTAAAATTAACAACACCAGAACCATGACCAACCACAAAAATAGAATCTCTGTTTAAATCTGCCAAAGGATAAACACCAGGAGAAGCAACCGCAACAATTGATTTAGTTTTTAGTGCTACGTTTGCAGATAACTGAGCATCGGCAAGTGTACCACTAGTAATTGCGCTTGCATTCAAATCAGTTACTAAAGATCCGTTAGATGCTGGCAAACGACTAGTTCCATCTAATTGAACCAATTGATTTATACCATTAAAAGTATTACCTTGAATGGTTACGTTTGCAGATAAACGAACATCTGCCAAAGTACCTCCGCTTATATTACTAGCATTTAACGTTGTAAGTAAGTTACCACTCAACGCAGGTAAACGTCCAATCGAATCTAACTGAACTAGTTTGTTTGCTATGTTAAATGTGTTACCTTGAATGGTTACATTCGCAGATAAACGAGCATCTGCCAAAGTACCGCTGGTCAAAAGACTTGCGTTTGTGGTTGTTATACCTGCATTTTTTGCCAATGTTTTTTTAAGTGTTCCGGTTAAGCTATCAACTATTGCCAAATAGTCGGCATTGACGTTTGGAGTTACTAACTCGTCTAATTCTGTTACTTGTTTAATGTATTTTATCATATTCTAATGAGGTAAGGAAATCCAGCATTATAATGAATCAAGAATGCTTGTTCATCGTAAGCCAAAATTTCAGGTTGTAAATTAGCTTTAAACATTAATTCAAAGCCCAAATCTGTTATTGAAAATGCATCCATTTCTACTTGAGTAACTGTAGCACAAGATACACAGTTTTTAGCTACTCTGTTTGCTTTTGAAATTACTTTTTCTTTATCTTCCAATGCGTCATAACAATCTAAGTTTTCTAAACAAAAAAGTAGAAACTGAGACAACTCCAAATCTTCCAATAGCGAATGGCAAGGAGTGTCATACTTCATTGAAGCATTCTTATCCTTCTCATATTGAACTATTGCTTTTCTTAAAGAAAGATAAGTTCTAATGAAATCATCTATGTAATACTTAGCAGCCACAACCGCAATTTATTTTACTGTATCCGCAATCATCAAAGAAGGCTTCTAAGTCTGTTAGAATCTCTTCAACCAATATATACTCTGCACAATCAAACGCCACTATCATGCGATCGTAAATTAACTTTGCTTCATTGAAATCATTTGAATCTGTGTTACCTAAAGCTAAAGCTGCTAGTTGGCATCTGATATCGTAATCTCTCAATGAGTGAGCAGTTACTATTTCACTTGTGATAACAGGAGGTGATCCAGCAGTGGTTATTTGAAAGGTTACATCAATAGCGTAAACACCATCCATTTTTAATAGTGTTGTTGCTTTATATGCTCTTTTGACATCGTCATCAAGATCAGTACTAGTTAAGGTTAATGCTGCTGTTGTATTGTCAGGATAGGTTACTGTTGCTGTTATAGCACTTAATGCGCTTCTAGCTTCATTCGGAGACCCCCAACCGGTTGGGTTAGTCACCGCATTATAATCTCCGGTAACATCAACTATATAAATATAGTCCTTTGTTTGAATTAATTCTACGATTGGGTTAACTGCTAATGCCATGATACAAATATACGAAACTTTTATTAATTATTTGGTCTCCGTTACTTCGATGTCTCCCAACACCTTCTCAAGACTACCATCTTCATACGTACCATTTTCAATAGCATCATCAATCTCTTTGGTTATTTGCTTCATCATTTCTTCGCCCATCAATCTAATTCCTTCTGAGTCTCGTAGTTTTTGATAACCTTCTCTGTAGATTGTATTAGCTTTAGCCTTCTGAAGTAATGCGTATTGTTCAGGATCTTCTTTCTGCATCTTAGCTTCAATCTTAGGAATAACACCTAATAACAATTGACTTCTGGTTATCTTAGCTGAGGTAGCGTATAGCCCTGCCATTACATCAGATAAAATAGCATGTCCCAATCTTACATTTTCTCTAGTTCCCTTTTGATTTATACTACTGTTGGGATCTAACAATTCAGCAATTTTATCATTACCTAATGATGCAATAGCACTGCTTACCAACTCTCTTTGGTTTTTATAATATGATTGTTGGTATAGTTGGCGGTTATCTCCATCTAACTTGTAGTAGAACTGTCCAAAGATATCTTTAATCTTTACTGGAGCAGGTTGAGGTATTATTTTGTTCGGAGCCCCCATTTGTAAGGATAATCCCACCATACTTTCAAAACTAGGTGTATATTTTCCACTAACCAAATCAGCAAAAGTCATTTTAACTCCTCTGTCTGTTCTTAAGTTACTTACATCCAATAGGTTATAAGTCCATCTGTTTCTACCTTCTGGAGTAACTGGTAGTTTATTTCCAAATACGTCAAGTTTAATATTTACATCGCTCCAATCAGCCCAAGGATTTTTTTGTTTTAGTTTTAATAATACACTTTCAATTACCTTACCTGTTATTGTATCTTCTTCTGAAGTAAAGTCAGGTTGAAATGATTGATTTACTTTTGAAAAAGAAGTAAGTACGTTAGGAGCAAGTGGAGAACCACCTGTCATTAATAAATCTGTAATAAACTTACCGAATTGTTTATTTCTTTCTTCTTCGTCTCCAAAGTTCTCAGTAATAGAAAAAACATTTCCTAAACTTTTAACAAAAGGTTGATCAACAAGATAACTAAATGCGCTTGTCATGTTAAATAATTCGCCCACAACATTTATGTCCTTTTCTTCTTGAATTTCTCCTGCTGTTGGTATACCTTGTTGTTTAGCTTGTTCTTTTTCGTAAGAATTAGCCATTGTTCCTAATATGCCACCGTATACGCCCAACCAAGCAAGAGAAATAATATTATCTCCTTTTACCCATCCGTTGTCGTTTGTTCTATTTGTTTTAGGGTTTATGCCAAACTGTTCTAGTAATAAGCTAACGTTTAAAGAGTTAGGTTGAGTAATTATTTCTTTTTTCTGTCTTTCTTTTTTCTCTCTTGCTGATCCACTAACTGCTCCAGCTGCAATAACATAAGTTGCACTGGTAATCAATGTAGTTCCAGCAATAGATCTACCTAAATGTTCTTCGGCTTCTTGGTGTAATAAGTCAATTTGATTTTGAATTTTATTTTTTTCTACTTGACTTCTTGTTTTTTGCTTTTTTAAATCTTTTATTTTGTTGTATTTTAAACCAGCTCTACCCAGACCGAACAACGGAACCATGAAGTCAAAATATTCAGCAGCAACGTTGACTGGAATTTTTTGATAAGGAACCAACATCGTCATTGCCAATTTCATTGCTTTATTAAATCCAGTATCTTCTTTAAATGGACCATAAGTAATTCCAGAAACAAACTTATACGCTTTTGAGTTGTTAGCGTAAATAAACTTTAACGCATCAGTGTAAGCCTTATCGTTACTGTAGTCCGAATGCATAGCAATAAACCATTCGATTTGTTTTTTGTCGTTATAGCCTAGTCTTCTGGCTTCTTGATATAACCCTGAAAAGTAAGCCGTATTTTTAAATACAGCATCCGGAGCACCAAGCATTCTGAACATGGCTTCTGCTGGTAATCCTAATGTTCCTTCTATTGCTCTCAATATAATATCTTTTTTCTTGATCTCTCCTTTTTCATCCAATGCAAATTTATAATCATTTGCCATTTGTTCTTGTGAGGCCCCTTTAGATTTTGCAATCATTGCTCCAAAAAATTCAGCAAATGCTTTGAATCCATTAAATCCTCTTTCTATTTCAAAACGAGAAGACGCATCTGTAGAATGACCATTCATCAAATACTGTTTTGCTTGTTTAAGTGCTGGACCAGCTACTATTTTATTACTTTGAATATCTCTACCAATAATTGATTTTAATCCGCTCTTATAATATTCAAGCCCTTTGAATGTGGATTTCTTTTGTCCTGTTAATAAAGCTCTAGCAGAAGAAATACCTGCTGACACAGTATTTGAGAATCCCTGTACTGCTGTTTTTACAACAGACGCTGTAATATTGGTAATCAATGATTTAGTAGTCAACAAATCACCACGAATCAAAGTACTCCAAAGATCAGTAATTGAAGATAGTCTAGCCCAAGGTTTTAAATTATTACCAAATTCTGCTCTCGCATCTCGTAGATTATTTTGAGTCAATTCGAAGTAGTCAATATTAGACATACCCGGACGCAATGGACTTTCGTTATTTAAGAAATCAAACTTCTCTGCTTGTTTTTTAGCATTTTCATATTCTTTTGTTAACTTGTCTACTTTCTTAGCTTGTTCGTCTAACGCCCTTAATGTTTTAGCTGGTATTTGTCTCCCTTTAGAAGTAAGGTCCTGAACCATTGCTGATAAAGTATAACTAGCTTGTTCAGCTTTAATCATTTTGAATCTTTGTAGTGCGCGACCCAAATTTGTTCCTGTTTCAGCTAACATTCCAAAGTCTGCCAACACACTCTTACCTTCTGCTTTTTTAGCTAATATCTCTGTGATTACTTTTGCTACAGCTACGTCAATGTTTGGAAGTTGTTGAAATGCGTAAAGAATACCTTTTGCTTCATCAACATTAATTCTATCCATTTCCATAATCAACTCTTTAGCGTTTCTTTCAGTATTGTATTTTATTTCATCGCTGATTGCTGCCGCTTCTTCTTTAAACGTACCAGTTTGTTCTAGCTCTGCTTGTACTGTTTGCTTTGCACGTAAAGAGAAAAACTCAGACACATCCGAAGGAGTAAATCCATTTTCTTCTATTAATCCTCTGTAGATCTCTTCGTCTGTTTTACCTTGAGATTTCATTTGATTAACAAAAGATTCAATCATATCTTTTTCTGAAAACGATAATGGCTCTGTTCCAGTATCTGATAACTCTTCTCTTGTTGTAGTATCTCCAAGCATAGTAGAGTAGATCTCTCTCATCTTAGTGTTTAATGCAACATCTATTGGACTTCCTGTGATTTCACTATAGATAGAAATCATCCATGTTTTAAATTTAGTAAACAAGGCAGTTAATGCTCTAGAAGGAGCAACCCCATCTGCTAGGTATTTTTCAAAACCTCTAGCAAAATATTCTGAGGCCGCAGTATTCCATTCTGTTTCTCCACTGGCAGCCAGTACGTTTTGTCTTTCTGTGTCTGTTAAGTATCCTTCGTAAATGTGAGCCATTTCATGTAATGGCGATGCTACTGTTGGATCTGTCAACGCATAGATAATAGCTTGAGTATCTTTAAATACAACCGCTGCTCTTGCCATTCCTTCGTTTTGTTGGAATAATGCATTATTTTTTAATACCTCGTTATATTTTTCTGAAAACTGTGAGGCCAAATTATACACATTTGGATTGAATTGATACATTGTTCCAAATCCTTTTTTATAAAGATTTCCCAGTCCATCGTGTAACAACTTAGCATCGGAACTTTCAAAATCAATAGTTAATTTAGAATTAGTTAGAGCATGTAATTCACCAAGAGCATTTAATATTTTTTGATGCAATATAAATTGACCAGTTACTAATTCATCAACCGCTTTTTGTTCTACAGTTCCAATAGAACTAACCATTCTTATAAGACCTGGAGGAATTAAATCTATTTCTCCAACAGACAACTCTTCGGTTTGATCTATTAAGATTCGATTAGTCAATAAACTTTTTCTAACCGGTTGTGGTATTTTTTCATTATTGATTAAAAAATCTAAAATCTTTTTAGAATTTACCATGAACTCCTGACTTTCCTGAAATAATCCATTTATGTTTTTCTGGATAGATTCTACTAATTCTTTGTTTCCATTTTTATAAAGATCACCATTCAATGTGTCTCTGATATTATCATACAGTGTCTCAAGTGGAACATTTTCAGAAGCTAGTCTTGCTTCATACTCACCATAAATATTTCTATATATCTCATAATCATTGGTTTCAAGCAATAGATTTCTCATCAATGGTCCAATAAAATAATTATTTTCATTAAAGAGTACATCATTCATTTTTTTTGATATTTCTCTTATTAAAATTTCATCTCCTTCATCCATCGGATATCTGTATACTTTTTCGGCAATAACTGTTTCTATACGGGCTGTGATACCCTCACCGTCGGCAAAGTTACCAAAATCTCTCCGGTAGCCATTTACTGCTGTAACTATAGCTTGAAGATTACCAATCCGAAATCTATAATCAATATCAGTGTCTTCATCATATGCTGCAAGATCTTCAATTATTCCCTGTATTTTATCTAAAGCATCTTGTTTTTGTTCATTCCAAGGATCTTCTGATTGATTTGCTTTGTCTTTTATGTCGTTTACCATAATATTAAAGCCTTCTTTGTTCATTGAGAGTTTAGATGCCGTTTCAGGACTATAGCCATTTTGAGCTTCTTCTAAATGTTGAACAGCATGTTGTATTTCATGTTTCAAAGTACTCGCCAATAGCTCAGGATTACTCAGCTGAGCTAAATTTAATTCAATTGTTCCTGGAGACTCGCCAGAATTAAAAAATATACCTTTTGTTGGTTTATTTACATCGTATTGCTTGATTGTGTATGACCCAAAACTAGCATCTACAGAATTATTAAATGTTTTAATTCTTATATTTCGCAAGTCTGGATACATCTTAAATAGTTCTGGGTAATCAATAATATCAGAAAGTCTATATTTATCAACAGGTATTCGACCAAGAAAATCCTTATCTTCTTGGAAAGCTTTTAAAAAGGTACTATCGTTAGGAAGTTTCATTTTCATTCCGAACTTTTCCAAAGGGTATTTCAATAGTCCTGTAGGATCTACAAACCATCCCCACTTAGCATATACAACCTTAGGGTCTACACCAGAATTCAATTCTAATTGAGCCTGTTGGAAGTTGTGCATTATTTCAGGTATTCTCTTTGCTCCCTCTACTCCAACAATCGCATCGAACAAGATATCCGCATCTGCATTATCAGCCATAAATTGATCAATGTTTTCTTTTTGAACTTTCTCAAACTTAATTACATCGTTTAAAATATCATCCGGTGTAGTGTTAGAACGAATAGCCATTGTCTCTAACATTCTATACATGATTTGAGCTGCTGCTTTTCTTTGTGCTGCTACTTGAAATGAATTAAGTAATTTGTTTTTCTTTTTTTGTTCTGTTATTGGCTGAGACCCATTCAATGGATTACCCTCAGTTACCTTTGTTCTATAGTTGGTAAAATCAAAAGTAGTCCTTAGTTCTTTATTGATTCTTTTTACTACATTCTTTCTATTGGCCTGAAAAGACTGTAACACAGATATATAATTTTCATATTTATCCATGTCGTATAACTCAGCAGCTTTTTGATCTGCTAACTGTGTGATTTCTTCAGGTGTTTTGTTTTCTATATCTTCACCAATACCCTTAAGAAAATCTTCAGCTTTGAATTCTGTACCTTTTTTATTTTTAGATTGATTATATCTAATTGCTTCAATTACAGGAAGTTCCTGTTCTTCTCCTGCTCTTTGTAAAACAGAATCAATTTTTCTTCTTTCTTCTTTAACAACTCCCCATTGTTTGTCTGTAGCATCCAAATCAGCATCTGTTAATTTCTTAGAATTTTCATCAATTGCCGTGCTATAGAAAGAAGAGTTAAATCTCATCTCCGATTTACCTGTATGGTTTTTAGCAACGTGTCTGATGAACTTTTCATTCAGAGCATCAAATGCAGTCATTGCGCTTTCATTATCACCCAAGAATTCTTTAACAATAGCTTTTTCGTTTAGTAACAAGTTAAGAGCCACTGTTTTAGCGTACTCAGTTGCGTCTTGAACATTTCCTACAGGACTTTCTTTAAATGACTTACTATCAAGAACATAGTTTACAAAAGTATCAAATACTTCTTTACCTTTAGCGTCTTGAGTGAATTTCTGCATCATTGGAGCCATATAATCTGACACCTTAGCTAATCCTCTACTTGCTGAATCTACAATCTTAGCTCCGTTATACATCATAGAACCATAATTCATTCTAAT
>Ga0209088_10002965_pt1 | contig 10137 bp, 20 predicted proteins | sample S_140625_EF_Meta_FD_187324 | JGI IMG/M metagenome (GOLD analysis project Ga0209088, IMG submission 187324) | Freshwater microbial communities from Lake Simoncouche, Canada to study carbon cycling - S_140625_EF_MetaG (SPAdes) (version 2) | ecosystem: Environmental > Aquatic > Freshwater > Lake ...
ATAAATAATGGTGGAGCTGGTGCAGGAACTATATTAAATGTTACAAGTGTTACATCAGGAACATTAAAAGTTGGAATGGTATTAACAGGAGGTAGTATAACTGCTGGTACATTTATATCTGCATTTACAAGTGGTACAGGAGGAATAGGTACTTATGTAGTTTCAATTTCTCAACTTAAAACATCTGCTACATATACAGGAACAATGACTTCTCAAATTGTAGTTGCTAATACAGGGGTTTATAATTTGCAGTTTTCTTCTCAAATGGATAAGTCAGATGCAGGAGTCGACTATGTAAACTTTTGGTTAAGAAAAAATGGAACTGATGTTACTTCAAGTTCAGGTGTTATTTCATTACAAGGTAATAGTCCAGCCTATATGATGGCTGCGTGGAATTATCTTATTGAATTAGTAGCAGGAGATATAATAGAATTATATTGGGCAAGTGCAGATATTAATATGTCAATATTATCAGAAACTGCTCAAACAAGTCCGTTCGCACATCCTGCTGTTCAATCTACTATACTTACTGTTACTCAGCAGTCAGGTATAATGGCTGGAACAGGTATTACTGCAATTAACAGTTTAACTGGGTCTACTCAAACATTAACTACAGGAACAAGCGGAACTGATTTTGCAATTAGTTCTTCTGGTACAACTCATACATTCAATTTACCTAACGCTTCTGCGACTGCAAGAGGATTAATAACTATAAATGGGCAAACAATAGCTGGGGCAAAAACATTTTCCACAGCACCAATATTAAGTTCATTAACCGCGTCTCAAATATTAGCTTTAGATGGCAGTGGAAATATACAATCATTACCAACTGCAACTTATCCTTCTCTTACGGAATTAAGTTATGTTAAAGGAATTACTTCTCCAATACAGACGCAATTAAATGCAAAATCAAATAAATCAATATCATCTTATTCTTTATTAGTAAATAATACCGCTTCAACAGCTGATGTAACTGAAACATCATACAGAAGTCCTTCGCAGCAAACTTATACAGGAACAATTACTTGGACAGGAACTACCGCACCTTCAGGGGCAACAAATCATACTTATAATTGGAGTAGAATAGGAAATTTAGTTACTTTAAAAATAACATTAATTTACGCAACAGGGGGATTAGCTTTAACAAATGTTGTAGTTACATTACCAACAGATTGTCCTACACCATTAAAACCTACAGGATTTTCTGCAGCAAGTAATAACTTATATAGTGGAACAGGATTTTTAGGAATAAATTTAACTTCTATTCCTGCAGCTACAGCAAGAGTAATATTAAAAGCAAATGCTGCTAATAATGGTTTTGAAATTTATGAAACAGCTATAGCAGGTTCATATTTATATGGTGATATACAAATACAATATTTTACTTCATAATTATGAGACATATTAGACAAATAAATACAGAAACATATACTGTTGTTATTGCAAATGAACCTTTAGAAGAACATTTATCACTTATTGAACATCCTAATTTATTTGAATTAGTAGATTGTGAAATACCTAATAATGCACAATATTTAAATTATGAGTAGAGAACAATTAGATTTATTATTAAATAAATGGATTAGTAGAAAACTAATGGTATTTATTGTTTCATGCGCTGGATTATTTACTGGCAATTTAACATCAAGCGATTTTGCAATGATAGCCGCGGCGTATGTGGGGGTTCAAGGATTTACGGACATTATTAATAAATTAAAAAGATAATGGATCAATGTAGTATTCGTGTTTATTCTTTAAACGCTCTAACCCTTATAATGAGTTTTACTAATTTGGAAGCAAGTCTAAAAATACTATTGTTGTTAATATCAATAATATATACATCAATGAAAATATCAGATTGGGTATTAATTAAAATAAAAGGAAATAAAAATGCAGATAACGGTAAAGAGACTACACAAGACTGATACGTCTACAATAGGAGAATTGTCAATTGATGGGTTATTCCAATGTTATACATTAGAAGACGCGGAAAGAGCAGTAAAAATTAAAGGAGAAACCGCAATACCCAAGGGAACATATAAAGTGATAATCAATGAGTCTAATAGATTTAAAAGATTATTACCTTTATTATTAGATGTGCCTAACTTTGAAGGAGTGCGCATACATAGCGGTAATTCAAATCACGATACTGAAGGGTGCATATTGGTTGGGCAATCAAGAAATAAAAACTATATAGGGCAATCAAGAAAAGCTTTTGAAAAATTATTTAAAAAAATGCAAACGGCTAAAGATATAACATTAACTATATTATCATAATGAAAAAACTTATATTATTACTTTTAATTATATTAACTTCTTGCGCAAGTAGACACGTGCAAATAAATAAACTTGATATAAAAAAAGATAGTATTGCTGAAACAAAAGTTTTAGTTACAACAATAGAGACAAAAGAAAAAACGGATTCTACAAATATAATTACAAGCATAGATAATAGCGAGATAACAATCACACCAATCGATACATGTAAAGAAATTATAGTAGAAGGTAAGGTTTATAAAAACGTTGTTTTAAAGATTAAAAAAAACAAAGTTAATACTTTATATACAAATAAGAAAAAAGAGTCTAATAATAAGCGTATTGATTCCGTGGCAACTGTTAAAGTAAATAAAACAGAAAAGATTTCTGGCAAAAATAAAACTATAGAAAAGAAAGCAGATTATTGGTGGATTCTATGGTTAATTTTATTAATATTAACATTATATCAATTATGGCGAAACAGACTGTTGTTGCTAAAATTATAGCAAAAGATATATCTAGACCTGGTATTCATGCTAAAACAAAAACATCTAAAATTAAAACCTCTAAACTTTATAAAAAGAAATCAAGAGGTCAGGGCTAGGTAAAAAATGTAAAAAACAAGTAATATATAAATTATATCAAATTTAATCAAATAAAATTATGTCAGACGCTATAGTCAAAAATCTAAGCTTTGGAAAAGAAGCTAGTGATAAAGTATTTGCTGGAATAGAAAAATTAACTAAAGCTGTTAGTTCCACATTAGGAGCCAGTGGTAAATGTGTTCTTTTAGAAGACTCTACCGGAAAACCAGTTATAACAAAAGATGGTGTTACTGTCGCGGATTCAATTATATTATTAGATCCTGTAGAAAATATGGGCGCTACTTTATTAAAAGAAGCTGCTAGGAAAACAGTAAGAGAAGCAGGTGACGGAACTACAACCGCTACGGTATTAGCTCATTCTATTTTAAAGAATGCTTATGCTTTAGAAAATGTAAATTCTAGAAAATTAAAAGAAGGTATAAATAAAGCCGTTGAAAATGTTATAGAATATTTAGATAATCTTTCTATAAAAGTAGACGATGCAATGCTAGATCAAATAGCAACAATATCTACTAACAATGATCCTGAATTAGGCAAGTTAGTTGGAGACGCTTTTAGATCAGTAGGCAATACTGGAATTGTAATGATGGAAACGTCTTCAGATCCGGAGTGCAGTTTACAAGTTGTTGAGGGTGTGCAATGTAACATGGGATTAACAAATTCCCATTTTATAACTAATCAAAAAAATAAAACAGCAGAGTTAGATAATCCTTTGGTATTGTTAATTGAATCACCTGTTGAGAGTATACGACAAATACAGACTGTATTAGAGTATGTTATAAAAAATAAAAAGTCATTACTTATTATAGGAGATTTAGAGCAAGGCGTATTATCTGCCTTAGCAATGAATAGATCTAAAGGCAATATAAAAGTTAATGTTATCAATGCTCCTACTTTTGGAATCAATAGAAAAGAAATTTTAGATGATTTAGCTTTATTAACAGGAGCAACTGTTATAAACGAAGATTTAGGAGATGATTTAGATTTAATACAACCTGAGCATTTAGGAAATTGTATTAAGAGTATTACTAGTCATGAAGAAACAGTGCTTCATGTGGGAGAAACACCTGCAGATATATTGGAAATAATAAATGACATTAAAAAGGCTTTATTAGAAAACAATCCAAATTACACTGTTATAAAACTAGAAAAAAGATTAGCTCGTTTAACAGCTAAAATTGCTATAGTTAAAGTAGGTGCAAATTCTGAAATAGAATTAAAAGAAAAAGCAGATAGAATTGAAGATGCAATATGCGCAACTAAAGCAGCAATCAAAGAGGGTATTGTACCAGGAGGAGGAATTGCTTTACTAAACGCTTCACATAATATAGATACATTCTCTGTTGGAGAAGAAATATTATTAGATTCAATAAGAGCGCCTTTTAAAACTATATTAGATAACGCGGGAATTGAAAATGCTCCAATAGAAATAATATCAAAGGTTGGGTATGGGCTTAATGTTATAACCGGTGAAACTGTTGATATGATTAAAGCCGGCATAATTGATCCTTTGTTAGTTACTAAAAGCGCATTAAGAAACGCGGCATCTGTTGCTACAACAATATTGTCAACCGATTGTGTAATCAATAATTTGAGAGCATAATGAAAGCAATAGGTAGAAACTTAATTATACAAAAAGTAAAAGAAGGTACAACCTCAACAAAAGGAGGATTGTTACTTGCTGAGAATCAAAGAGAAGATATTAGATATGTGGAAGCGCAAGTAATGTCAGTAGGGGATGAAATTGTTGGGGTTAAACCAAATGATATGATTTTTTACGACAGACACGCTGGCCACAAAATAGAATTAGATAAAGAATCGTATTTTGTTATAAAAATTCAAGATGTGGTTGTTGTTTTATAATGAGACTCGAGGCTAGTGATATTAAAGAAATAGGATTGCTAAAACATTATAGAATAATAAGGAGATGGGCATGCCGGAACAATAATTTAACCGATGCCGATTTAGAACTCCTAATCTATTTTGATTGCATGGAATTCTTTACTAAACAAGATTATAAAATAGGTACTTACGCATATAGTTGGGATAATAAACGCTGGAACAATTTATTGAAAGAGGGTTGGATTGTAGTATGGAGAAATCATAACCACACAACTCAAAAATATAATATATATAAAGTTTCATTCAAGTGTAAACAACTAATAAGCAAAATGTATCGTATAATGTTAGGTAAAGAAGATATACCAACAAGTCACAGAAATTCTATAATGAGCGGTAAAACATATATGGATACAGTAATGATAACCGCTATAGAAAATACAAATAAAGATAAAACGCGAAATAATGAGTTTTAAACAAAGAAGTAGTCCTTTACAACAAAACGCATCAAGTTTATTTGGTTCGATTGCAGGCAATATTATACCGCCTCCAATGACAGCGGCTCAAATTGCTTATAGTAATACTCCAGCGGGTGCAGCAGCAGCAGCAGCAGCAGGATTAGCAGGTGCTGTAAATACTACTCCATCTTTAAATGCAAATCAATTACCAGGATATTATAATAGTCCAGAACCAGCAAGCAATGCAACACAGGATTTTGGGCCAAATAGTTGGATTACGCAAGGCAAACAAGCAGCAGCAGCAGAGGCTAATGCATCAACCCCGTCGGTATCAACTAGAAATGCAACTAGTTCAACCGCAACTCCGCGTAATGTATCAACAAATAAAGGTAGAAATTGGTTTGGAGCAGCGCCAGCCAATACGGTTAATGGAGGAGCTCAATCGGTAATGCAAGGAACGCATGGTGTAGGATTAAGAAGAGTAGATTCGCATAATACTAATATTTATGATAGAACAAATGGAGGACAAATGTTTAGTGATCCTGCTGGCCCTATAATGATTGATCCAAATAATATGAACTCACCGTTTCCACAATTAAAAAAAGAACAAATGGAATATAACAAAATTAACCCTAAGGCTTTTAGCAATTCGGGAACAATAGAAAAAATGATGGGAAAGGCTGTGCCTAATTCTCCTTTTATGCAAATGGTAGATCCATTAACAGGTAATCAAATTGACCCTACAATGAATACTAATCCAAATGCACCTGCACCAGTAAACACAGGAATGCCTATACCTCCACCGCTTGGAGTGCAAGTACCAACAACACCTATTTACGATATAAATCAATAATTATGAACTTAGATACAAGAAAACATCCAATGACGCCATTTGACAAAGAAGCTGCTTTGCAAGGAACAGGAGCAAATGCTATTTGGAATGGTCCACTTGATACTACCGCTTTACCAAAAGGCGCAGGATCTAGTAGTGGAAAAGACGGAATGATATTTAACAATATAAAACCGCATTACAACGGCGCGCCAATAACGCAAAGAGCTAAACCTAAATTTTAATAATATGTCTTTAGGGCTAATTAAAAAAAATAGTAGTTCTCCGTTCCATCTTCAAAGAAGTATGGTAGATCAAGGGGGAGAAGGGGGTGCTTATGAAAGTGGCGGATATAACCCAAATGCTCTTTATGACGATGGTGGTATCGCAGAATCTATTGCTGGATTTGGAAAAGTAGTTGGCGCTGCATTAGGTAGTAGAACAGCTGCTGATGACAATGCTTCAGATCTTAAAAAGCAAGCTAGATTAGAAAATAAATCTAAAGACTTAAAAGATAGGGCCTCTAAAGCTGATTATGATACAAGTACAAGGCTTACAAATAGGGCGGCGAATGTTGATAAAAGATTAGCAAAAACTAACGCTAGAATTGAAACTTATAATGAGATTGAAAAACCAACTTTAAAATCTGATGTTGGTGTTAAAAAAAATCCTGTAAATGTTAATTCTAAAATAGTAACAGAAACGCCTAGTAAAGAAGAAATTGGTAAATCTTGGCAAGAGGCTTTTGATCCAGCTGGAACAGCTTCAAAAAAATTATTTGGAAATATATTAAAGAAAAAAAATACTTTTACAAAACCTTATTAAATAAAAATCATATTATGAAATCACCAGTATCAAAAAAGAAAGTATTTAAAGAAAAAGCAACAGGAGAAACTTATTCTTCTAAGAAAGCAATGATGAAGCATGAAAAAGGCGAATCAAAAGCAGAAATGAAAAAAGAATATGGAAAAGTTAAACCTCCAACGAAACAAACAATGAGCAAGGGGGCAACCGCCTCGCCAAAACCTACGGGAACTAAATCGGCTCCTGCTAAAATGAAAAAATGTTAGTAATAACATTCTTTATATATATATAAACAAACACAAACCAAAAACAAAACAAAATGGCACAAATTATTTCAATTGCAACCGGAGTTGCAGCTACTCCTAATGTACTTATTGGTACTACAAATTTATGCGGTACTTATGCAACTTCTACTACAGTTGTTATTGCTTCTGCTGGGAAAACTTATACTATTACAGTTGGAGCTACTCAAGGAGCAGCTTTATTAGCGGCTGTCAATGCAGCTATTCTAAATCCAGCTGGACCTATATGTGTTCCTGTTGCAGTACCTAGTACTGTTACTATTTCTGCAGTAGCAATAGCGTAATTATTTATTTTAAATCCCCTATAGAGTAATTTATAGGGGAATTTAATAATTTAAACCGTATACAAATGGCATTTATAATGAAAGGAGCGCCTTACGAAGCGCACAATACACCTATTTATAGTACGGACATGGATGATAATGTTTTGGGTATGGCTCAATCAAATGGAACCATATTAGTAAATAAGAATATATCTCCATTAGAATTAAAAAAAAATAAGACAATAGAACACGAAATGGTTCATATTGATCAGATGAAACGCGGCGATTTAGATTACACTGACACGCATGTAATCTGGAAAGGAAAAAAATATCCTAGAGCCTCTATGCAAGAAGGTGCTAAAAACTTACCGTGGGAGCAAGAAGCTTACGCTAAGCAAGGAAAGAAAGTTAAATAATACATAATGCGCGTAATAATAATATTATATAAATCTAATATTATTTAATTATGAAAAAAGCATTTTTAATTATTGCAGTTGCATTGTTTAGTTTAAATGTCAACGCTCAAGTTGGTGAAGAAAAAATTAATACTGAGGATCTAATTGGTTATTGGAAACCTGATCAAGAATCTACAGAATTATTTTTTTGGAAAGATTCTCTAGGTAGATTGCAAACGCAAGCAATAAGTAGCACCTCTGGAAGACCATTAGATGTTATCACATTGAGGGTTGAAAAAGATTATGTTTTTATTAGAACAATATTTGTTCCTAATAACTGGGTAACAGAAAATGTTTATACATTTACAAATAAAGATACATTAAAATGTATTGTTACCGGAGATGGTAATGGAACAATAGTATATACTAAGATTAAATAACAATAAAAAAATAAAAAAATGGCATTTCAAATGAAACCAGGGAGATCCCCTTTTGCTAAAACCGGACACGGTATCCCTACTCCTTTTATGCAGACTAATATTAGCTCAGGCGAAAAGTTAGTAAAATTAAAAAGCGGCGAGATTGTAAAACAAAAAACAACTACAACGACTACACCTGGAACAGAAGGGAAAGCGGGCACTGCTGGAACCCCTCCAAAGGTTATAAAAGGTAAAGCTCCAATCCCTGCAACTCCAGCAACAGAAGGAAATAGGGGTGGTCCAGAATTTGATAAAGCATATGGAGCAGCTGTGAAAGCAGGCAAAAGTACTTTTTCATTTGGAGGCAAAAGCTTTAATACACAAAAAAGTTTACCTACGAAAGCTAAGGCAGGTGTAGCAGGCACCCCAGATGTTACATTACCAGGAACGCCATCTACTCCTCCAACGCCAGGGACCCCTCCTTCAATTTCATCTCAAACCACAACTGAAAAAATACCTTCTAAAGTTTCTAGCGTTGAAGTTTCTCAAGGGTTTATTCCAGGAGCAGGGAATGAAAATGTTACAAGAACAAGAGGAACAGTGGTTGCCGATGAAAATAAAGTTAAAGCAATACAAGAAAGCGCAAACGCAAAAAATAAAGAAATTGAAACAAAATACGCTCCATCTAATTATTATGGAACAAGTAGTCCAAAAGCAATAGCCTCTAATGCAGCAAGAAATGCAAAATTAGCAACAAGAGTTAAAAATTTAACTAGAACAGTAACGACAGGCGAAATAGGAACTAATTTAGGTTTAGAAAGCAAAGTAGCTAGATCTGAAAGAAATGATCTTAGATCAGACCTTGCAAGCAAGAACGAAGAAGATTATAATAAAAACCATTATGATCCAGCTGCTAAACAACTAAGAAAGCCTATTGCTAAAAAGAAATCGCCTGCTAAACAGGTGAAAGTTAAAGCAAAGGCTCCTATTAAAATGAAAAAATATTAAATGAAAAATCTATCAACAACAGGTTATAAAAAAAATAGTCCTGATAAAGATAGACCTTATAATGTAATACCTAGCGGAAAGATCACAATGGAAAACGTTGATGAACCAATAATTGGTATTGATAACTTAGGTAATGAAAAGATAATGCGACCAGGGGAAAAAACAATTAATTTCCCTGGTAGTATGGTCTTAGAGTTTAAAAAAAATACAAAGAATAAAAAAGAAATATACAATAAAATATTTAAAAAATAATTATGGGACAATATGGTAATCAACCAGATTTTGGAACAATATCACAAACCGTTACTATTACTTCAGATCCATCTGATCCTGATAACGCAGCATCCTTTCAACCTTCAGCCTTATATATAGGTACTGGCGGAACATTAGTTTGTAGAGTAGTTGGTGGAAATGCTTTTAACGGTACTAATCCTAATTCATATACAGTGTTTAAAAATATTCCTGACGGTACGTTTTTTCCAGTAATTGTAAATGCGGTATGGGGTAATGATGGTGCTGACATAGCTACAACTTGTGCTGATATTATAGCTCTTCGATAATGGGTTGTGGTATGGGTATAGGCATTGGTTGGCCTGCGGCAAGCTCACAAGGAACACCTGGTCAAATGGTTTACTTTGAAGTGCTTGAATTGTGCGGTGGAGCTATAGAGCCTGGAACAACAACAGCATTAACAAATAACTATACATACCGCCCTGGTGACTACGTAGAATATCGTGGAGGTGGCACAAACAGAATACTATTAGGCAATGAAGTGCCAACTAAAGGAGAGGTGGCGTATGAACCAATTGGACCGGTATATACTAGTTGCCCGGTATAAATAATAAAATAAAATAATATGACAACAGAAGAAATTGCAGGAAAATTAGCATTCTTTCATGAACAATTCCATTTAATACATTGGCAAACTAGAAGTTTTGCAGAACATACTGCTACAGGAA
>Ga0209088_10002969_pt1 | contig 10123 bp, 11 predicted proteins | sample S_140625_EF_Meta_FD_187324 | JGI IMG/M metagenome (GOLD analysis project Ga0209088, IMG submission 187324) | Freshwater microbial communities from Lake Simoncouche, Canada to study carbon cycling - S_140625_EF_MetaG (SPAdes) (version 2) | ecosystem: Environmental > Aquatic > Freshwater > Lake ...
AGGACCAACATCACCTTGAGGTCCCGCATCACCTTGAGGACCAACATCACCTTGAGGTCCCGCATCACCTTGAGGTCCCGCATCACCTTGAGGTCCCGCATCACCTTGAGGTCCCGCATCACCTTGAGGTCCCGCATCACCTTGAGGTCCCGCATCACCTTGTGGACCTACATTGCCTTGGGGACCCTGAGGACCATTTCCTTTTATAGCGCTTAATGGAATAGTATTATCGGGATAATTTGCATATAAGTATCCATTCAAAGAAATATCTCCTGATGCAAATAGTCTACCGTTTAATGATAAATCCTCAGAAATTATTAATTGATAATTATTTATTTTTGTATTGATAATGTTTTGATTAGTGTATTGTTTTACATAAAGCTGACCATTTATAGTTAAATTATTTGAAACATTAACACTATTGAATGAAACATCATTTGTAGTATTCAATAATTGGTCGTAATCAACACCTGCTCCTTGTGGTCCTACATTTCCCTGAGGTCCTACATTTCCCTGAGGTCCTACACTTCCTTGAGATCCTACACTTCCTTGAGATCCTACATTTCCCTGAGGTCCTACACTTCCTTGAGGACCTACTATACCTTGAGGTCCTATATCACCTTGATTACCCGTAGCCCCAGTATTAGTAGCAGTTCCAGGAATTCCCTGAGGACCAGTAACGCCAGTATAACCAGTTGGACCAATAGGACCTTGTGACCCACGAACACCTGGTGGACCTCTAGACCCAGTAGCTCCTGTATGTGTAGCTGTACCAGGAACTCCTTGTGGACCTTGCTTACCCTGTGGCCCATGTTTGCCTTGAGGACCCAAAGGTCCTGCTATTCCTATTTGACCAGTAGGACCAAGGGGTCCAGTTTTACCACGTTTTCCTCTTTCACCTGTAGAACCTATGGCTCCAGTAGGTCCAGTTTGCCCGGTAGGTCCAGTTAAACCTATTTGCCCTGTAGGTCCAGTGTTACCAGTGGAACCAGTTTGACCAGTGGGTCCTGTTAAACTATTAATAACATTTGGACATGCAGGAGGACGAAAACAAGAATGCTCTTGTAATAATCTATTGTTTCTACGGCTTCTGTTAAAATTACTCATTTAATATATAATTATAAAAGATTATATATAAAACAATCAAAATCCAGGTGCATCAGTAAATATTTGCGTTGCAGACATATTGAACGATTTATTGTCTGTAACTACATTCAAAAAGTCTGTAAGTGAACCATCCATATTAAAATATAAAAAAGAACCTACTATACTAGATACTAAAATAATAACAGAATCGCGTATTATAAGTTTCAAAGGTTTCCACTCTTTGTCTACATATTTCATCTCTAAAACCTTAATTATAACAAATATACATGTTACAACAATTGATAAAATAAAAACCTTCTCCATAAAATATATAAAAACTCGCTAATTTTATATATTGTTTATAACGCATAATTCCTAAATTATTTGAGTTCTTCTACGTCGTCTAATAAAAAATCATCGGATTGCTTTTTAGGTTTAACTTCGTCTAAAATATCAAAATCACTTAAATCAAAAGTTTGGTCTTGATAGATCTGAATTTTTTCCTCATCAGGCTCTTCTTCTAACTTTCTTTGAATGGCAATAGAAGTAGCATTCTCCTCTAATCTTTCCAATGATTTGGGTGCTTCTATCTCTTTCTTCACATTATTATCTAAGACAGTATCCATATTATTAAACGTGAGACGTGTTGTAACAATTTCATCATCTACATTCTTAATAGACGGAACAACCGACGGTATTTCTTCTTCTGTTTTTTCAGATGGTTTCTCTTCACTAGAAAGGTCAGTTTGTGCTTTTTCTTTCTCAGATGCCTCTGTATCTTCAATATTCTCAATAATAATTTCTTCTTCTTGTTCAACAGCCTCATCCATATAAGCTCTAATAATAGATTCGGTAGGAATACTATCGCGAATAGCCGCTAAGATGCATTCTTGCACAATAACTTCTAATTCACGATTATTCTTTTGTACTTGCAATGGTGTTAAATTCTTCTCAAACAGATACACATTAGAATAAACCTTACGCGCAGCATTAATATAGACCTTATGAATAAAGCTATCCAATTTGGGAATAGAAATATCTATCTTTTTCTGTTTATTTCCAACACGAATACACGTAAGGACTTTTAATTGGATAACATGAACACATGTAATCAAGTCTTCTAAATAATTACAGCCACTACGTTCAACAATACGTTTACGCTCTTCCTCAATAATCTCATTATTCCACTTGGGAACGCGAGAAAGCAAATTTTGAAAGGTCATTAAATACTTATTGACTTCATCATTATCTAAACATAACTTCCATGATTCATTAAATATAGACCGAACACCTTCAATTACCAATGGTGTAAAAATACTAACCAAACGGCTGCACCATTCATTTCTTGACTCGTTCAAGTTAGAAATAACAAAATCGTCCATATTTATATTTCTAAAATACATTTTGTATCTATCTTTGAACGTAAAAACATAAAATCAAAAATATATAATAAAAGCAATTTCTCACACCTGTATTCGGATTTTATTTTATCAAAACATATGCATATTGTTGATTTCTCTAAGTTCTCAAGCCGATTAGTTGTGTTTATCCATTGAATCAAGTCTAAACATGATACACCATTTTCATAAAATTCATTAGATAATTCTGTTAAAACTAAATGGTCTATTTCATAATCAAATAAATCCTGCATTTTGCTATCTATCCAATTATGTTTATCCTGAACTGCGTCTATATTGTAATTCTTATGAATGGAATATTGATGTAAATTCATGAGGGTGCCATCCTGTATGTATTCGGGAACATAGATTTCACAGAATCGTGATAAAATCGGATTCAATAACTTGTTTTTATTTTCTACAATAATAAAAAATCTCGTATTATAACTGAATAACTCAATGCAACGGCGCAGAGCAGATTGTGCATCAATCGTCAAATAATCGGCGTTTAATAGAACAATAGTTTTGAAAATAGTACCATTATTTGATTGAATATTTGTTTTGGCAAAGAACTTTAATTCTTCACGAATAAATTTAATACCCTTCCCATGAGCGCAGTTTACAAGCATAACATTAGATTTAATTTTGGATTTATCGTATTGGTAGATTTTATTAATAAACTGGTCTACAATATGTCGTTTACCTGACCCCGATGAACCATGAAAAATAATATGCGGGATTTTATTGGATGCATTAAAATAATCTAATTTCTCTATTATTTTTTGATGAATAGGTAAATAACTGGTTGTATTAGATTCATAGAGTATGTTTTGCATTGATATATAAAAAGCAATAATATTTTTATATACGTTTTTTACACCAATCATTATTCTATGAATCCTGTTTTTTTACTATACTCATTTCCTTCGTAAATAAATAGCGTTCGTGGTACATAGTTCTACGTCGTAAATTGCAATTTAAACAGGCTATCTCTACGTTGTTTTTATTATGCCCAAAATCATTATCTATGCGTTCTAGAGTCCATTGTAGGGGCTCTCTCACATTCTCATATAATACATGAACTGTTTTCTTACAATAGAAACAATGATTATTGCATTTTTTCATTAAGTCAAGAGTCCATTCAACATCCACGAATTCGGCCTCTGAATAGAGTTTTTTATGAATATCCTGTGCTTTATAACCGCCGATTTTTTGACCTAATTGTTGTAATATAAGGTTGCATTCTTTCTCATCAGTAACCTTCTTATCTATTATTTGTTGAATATATTGAAGTTGACTTTCTGGGTCTGTTGGTTGTGTCCATTTATTTGTTGATGTAACCACCCGTTTTTTGGGGACCTTGGGAACAATTTCTTTATTTAAGTCCTCCTTTTCTTTATCTTTTTTCGGTTTCTTTTCGGGTTTCAATAAGTTTACTAAAAGGTTCTTACTATTATTCATAATATATATAATCGTCAGTTTATTTATACTTTTAATCAACGAAGAACTTAAGGTCTATTATTGTTAATTGTTATATGACCGAGATACCAGAATCTCCAGATAAAACGTTTTCAAGACCAGCCCGCTTAGAAGATTTTCTTGATGAAGGCGATGTCATAGTTAGTAAAACTGACCATGATAAAAATCATTCACGCAATGATAAAAATTATATAGAAAAAAATCAACAGGAGTTTGGTCACAAAAAACGGATAAAGCCATGACGCACAGGGGCCAAAAGCCAACAACAAATTGCACCCAAGGGATTCAAAAAAGGTTTCAGGAAATAATAAGAGAAAAACAGTATTTATGTGAATGACGTAATATTTTATATTACCGAGAACATATTACAAAGTTTTAATAGCATTTTCCAAACTATTTAATCTATTCATCCAACCCTTCAAGAATATAGATTGACTCGGCTTATTTTTTACTATATTCTCATAAAATTGACGTTGTATTGATATAAAATCCTCATAATTACCATTGCTTTGCGTATAAAAATTTTGGGCATTTCCTGGACCATTATTTACAGCTGCATTAAAATATACCCAATTCATAGGATAGGATAGGGTTGCCGAAACAGGATTCCAATATTTATTAATATAGATACATTTTGCTTGCTCTTCCGTTAACTTAGCGATTTCTGGACCAGAATTTATTCCTATATTGTTTAAATCTGCCCTGTTATTTGTATAAGATATTCCAAATTTTGTGCATCCACCAGGGTCGCTAGGATTATTCACATATGTTGTTCCTTCCCATTGTAAAAGCCATGGGAATATTTTAGTGGAGAAATCTGTACCCGCATTATTTTGGCAAGATAGTTTCTGAGAAGTCTTGCTAGTTTTTGCGATAGGGTTTTTCGTAGGCTCAGAAGTAGGGTCTATCTGTTGATTATCTATAATAGTTTTTTTAGATACTGGGTCGTTTAATATAACTAAGCCTGGATGGCAATCTCTGATGCAATGGAATTTGCCATTTTTTAGGTACCCAGGTTCTTTGTATAAATGTCCCCTTTTCCCTTTATAAGTAATAACCATCTGTAACATACGAGAAATTAGGGTGGGTTCTTCTGTGGTTCTAAGATTGGTACTTGTTGAGAAAGTGGATAGAAAAATTAATAAAAGTGTTGTTAAATAATGCATTGTATTATATATATTTATAGGTTTATATAATAATATTGCATATTTTTTATATTTTACATAGTTTTTATAAAATTATGTAAAACCCTAGAGAAATCAAGGAAAAGAAATCGGGAATGAATTTGAAAAAGGACAAAAATAAATGTCCAAAATGACTTTTACGAAAAAAGAATTTTGCAAGGATTTCGTGGTTTTTCGGTTTATTACTATTACGCTAAGATTTTAATTATATGTTTTTTTATATGTCAGCATAAGAAAAATAAATAATTTATGAGAAAAAGGGTTTAGGAGATTTTTCTGTTCAAAGTATATATGAACGGATTGAACCAAAAAAGCGAAAAAACAGAAACCAAATATTTTTGTGAATATTGTAACCTATCTACGAGCAAGTTATATGATTATAATAGACATATATTAACAAACAAACATAAAAAACAAGTAACATTGAACCAAACTGAGGAATTATTGAACGAAAAAAACGATAAACCTCAACTTAATATTTGTAAAAAATGCAATCGTTCTTATAAAAATAGAAACGGATTATGGTATCATCAAAAGAAATGCAAAGAAACAGAACCAGCACAAGTAACAGTGCCAGAACAACAAAATAACCTCGTATTAGATACAGCAACTGTTTTGCAATTAATAAAACAAAACGATGATTTTAAAACACTAATAGTAGAACAAAATCAAGAGTTTAAAGCATTATTACTAGAACAACAAAATAAAATAATAGATTTAGCAGGCAAACCTAATACTATCAACAATACTGTAAATTCTAACAATACATTTAATTTACAAGTCTTTCTCAACGAAACATGCAAAGATGCAATGAATATTAGCGAATTTATTGAGAACCTCAATATTCAATTAAAAGAATTAGAAAATGTCGGCAATAATGGTTATGTCACAGGAATATCCGATATTATATTGAAACGCATAAAAGGCTTAGAAGTATCCAAACGCCCACTTCATTGCACAGATGTAAAACGTGAAACTATGTACATTCGCGATGAAAATGAATGGAATAAAGATACTGAAGAGAAGTCCAAACTAAAGAAATTCGTGGAACAAGTAGCAAGTCAAAATTATAAGAAAATACCCGAATGGTGCCAACAAAATCCAGAATGTAGGGACATGTATCACGAAAAATACGAATATTGTATGCAACTAATGAGAAATTCATTGGGTGATTTAGATGAGAAACAGGATAAATTATACGATAAAGTAATAAAAAATATAGCTAGACAAGTAACTGTGGATAAAAATACTATAACTATTGAATAAATATAAAAATATAGAGGGATAAAAGATAATGACGTTTTATTCTTCACATAAACAAGATAATTTTTTAGAGGACTATGTATTTAAGGGTTTAAAAAATGGTGTATTTGTAGATGTTGGGGCACATGACGGTCGGTCAATTAATAACACCCTTTATTTTGAAGAGACAAACCAATGGACAGGAATAAATGTGGAACCTATACCAGACGTTTATAAATGTTTAATAAAAAATCGCCCGACAAGTATAAATCTTAATTGTGCTGTAAGTAATAATGACGGAACAGCAGAATTTTTATTGAATAAAGGGTATACTGAAATGATATCTGGATTAAAAGAAACTTTTGACCCTAGACACAACATTAGAGTAAACCGTGAAATATCTATGCATGGTGGAACAACACAATTAATAACTGTAAAAACAAAGCGACTGGAAACTATTTTTGATGAACATAACATTAAACATGTTAATTATTTATCTATTGATGTTGAAGGAGCAGAATTTGAAGTAATAAAATCTATTAATTTTGATAAAGTCTTTATTGATGTAATTGGTTTTGAAAACAATTATCCAGACACAAGCAGACCTATTATTCAATATTTAGCATATAAGGGTTATAAAATTATTCATACATCTTTAGATATTATTATGTTGCATGAAAAATCTGAGTTCATAAAAAAGTAATATAAATAATTTAATAGAACTTATTTATATATATGAATAACCTTTACTATATTACTGTAGCAACAAAGCCACATCCAGTATTGGATAAAATTAAAGAACGAATTAACAAAAACAGCGAGACGGTTCATGTACTAGGTGGGCATGAAAATCGCCAAATTGGTTGGGAAGGACATCAAAATTTTGGCGTAAAATTGCGCGAAGTTAGTGATTTTTTAAAGACCCCCGACCTAAATCCCGATGATATTGTTTTATTCACTGATGCATATGATGTTGTTTATTGTGGAACACAGAAAGAAATTATTGAAAAGTATTTAAAATTCAATAAACCTATTATATTTGGCGCAGAAAAACAGTGCAATCCAGATCCAAGTAGGGCATCAGAATATTCTTTTACTGACACAGAATTCCCATATTTAAATAGCGGGATGTATATTGGAAAGGTATGGGCACTGCGTAAATGCATTTTAGAATACCAGTATAATGACAAAGACGACGACCAAAGGTTTTGGACAACAAGGTTTTTTGAGAACCCAGATTTGATAGGTTTAGACTATAAGAACGAACTGTTTCTGAATACAGTTGATATGGAAGACAAGTATTTTTATCTAGATACAGATGATTATATAGCAATTTATAGAGGTTATAGTCCTATGTTTGTTCACGTAAATGGTCCAGTTAAGACTGATTTACTTACATATTTAAAATTACCTAATTACTTCTCTCGTTAAAACAGTATATTTTATAAAAACCTATAAAATATAGTAGAAAACATTAAAACATTATGCAAATAAAATATGGAAACAATGATGTGACACAATTAGCTATAATGAACTGTATGGAAAACAATATAATTATGATTCCTAACGATGTGATAACACGAGAATTTTTATTTGGACCTACAACAAATAGTTCTATTAGTGTAAACGGAAAACAATACAATCATGATATTTTTATTGATTTTACAACATCGGAAGTTTACGCAGAATATCCACACAAATTGAACCAACCCAAAATAGTGGTTTTAATTATTTGTCATTATTCAGATATGAATATGATGATGTTAGAACAATTAAGAAACACCTATAAAAAACACAATGTGCAATATTATATTGTTGCGTCTAGGTTCTCAGAAACCAATCCAAAATCAATAGAATTGGACGATGATATTTTATTTGTCAACCAGAAAGAAACCTATTTTAACATATTGAATAAAACATTGAAGGCTATGGGATATATTGATAATATATTGAAATTAGATTATGATTTTATGATTCGTACGAATGTATCAACTGTTATAAATATCCCACAATTATTAAAAGAACTGGCACCGCTTCCCAAACAAAACATTAGTATAGGTGGTAATAAAATGCAAATCAATTGGATTTGTCCAGCATATGGTATAAACGATAATAGGTATAATGGACGATGGTTTGTCCAAGGAACCAGCATAATTTTTTCTAAGGATGTATGTCAAGACATTATTAAAAACCAACATAAGATAGAGAAAAATATTGTGGATGATATTTCTTTATTTATGTATTTGGCTAATTTCAATCCAATAGCTTACGAATCTGTAAATAAACATGCAGTATCTTTTTATGAATGTTCAGAAAGTTTGGACCAGTTGTATTTGATACCCAAAAACTATGCGTTTTATAGAAACAAATCAGAGACAATGAGAGACGAAGATATTACCCGCATGCGTTTTCTATGTACTAATTTACACATATAATTTACAATAATAAAATTCTATTTACAACTGTATATTTTGTTACTGAAATGCAGCAAACAAACATTTTAGCATATAATTATATAACATGATAAACCATGGTTTACACATAAAGGACTGGACACCTGAACAAAAAAAGGAGCATCATGACTTTTTATCTTCAAATCCACATTATGTTGTAACACATAATATATTTTTATTAAGGGATTTAAGTGGAAATAATCCAGAGAATATACCACCATTAGAAGACGGTGAATACCCACAATTTATGTTAGATGTGAATATGGCTATAAGAATGGGACCCATATTATTAACTCTTTATACAGATGCTAGTGCGACAGGATTTGTATTAGATAGCAATGGTAATCCAATAAAAGATAGGTTTTTAAAACAAACAAGTTATTCATATCCTTATGTTAATAAAGATGGTGTTTATATACAAGCTGTTTTAACTTGCACGTTTGGTGATGGCAGTACTTTATCAGTAGATGGCTTACATCATTCTATTTTTTGGTATTTCATAAAAGGGATTACCGACCCGAATAATTTGCAGCCGTTTACTTAATTAAGGAAACCAATGGTTTCCTTAAAAACCTTCCTTTTATTAAAATGATTATATAAAATTTTTATTTTACATAATTAAAACAATTAAGCTTGATAAGAAGCTACATTACTCAACGTAAATGCAGGTGCTGATCCTGAACTTGTATAAACGAAGGCGAATGTTTGTACAATAACCGAAGCTGAAGAAACACTAATAGAAGATGCACCACCGTTAAAATACATAGTATTAGAAGAACCTGTAGTTCCTGTTGCACTTACTGTTACTGCAGATACATAACCTTTATATGTTGCTGATGATATAATTAATGATGCAACAAATGTTCTGTTTGAAACCGCACTTGGATTTACGTTTAAGAAGTTGGCAGTAATATTTGCACTACTGGTTAAAGAATAGTAAAATACAGAGCCTGTGCTATAATCAAATGATGTAGCTCCGGCAGAAGGGTTAGCTATTAATTCTGCGATTCTGTCAATGTAGTTGATACCGGATAGGGTAGGTGAAGTCAATGTCTTATTTGTTAAAGTTTCGGTTCCTGTTAATGTAGCTAATGTACCTGATGTCGGTAAGGTAAGAGTGGTAGTACCCGATGTTGTAAAAGTTAAAGAACCGTGTGTGCTTGTTGTAAAAGCATTACCGAATGATACAGCACCATTAGTTGAAACAGATAAATCACTCGCAGCAGTTACTGTTTTAGTATTACTAATTGATAATGTTCCTCCACCATTATTTGTAATATTC
>Ga0209088_10002970_pt1 | contig 10123 bp, 1 predicted proteins | sample S_140625_EF_Meta_FD_187324 | JGI IMG/M metagenome (GOLD analysis project Ga0209088, IMG submission 187324) | Freshwater microbial communities from Lake Simoncouche, Canada to study carbon cycling - S_140625_EF_MetaG (SPAdes) (version 2) | ecosystem: Environmental > Aquatic > Freshwater > Lake ...
CTTCTCACCTTGGTCTCCACATTACTCATGATCGTGAACGTGGCATTATGACTTTGGATCAAACTGCATTCATTGATGCCCTCATCAATGAACATGGTTTTGACGATTGCTCAGTGCGTGAAACACCGATGAATACAACTTTCCCTGAAACGGATACCAGTAACCGCCTTACTCCAGATCTTCATACCATATACAGATCGAAACTTGGAAGTCTTCAATTTCTTGCTGCTCTGACTCGCCCTGATATCCTTTTTTCTACAAATTACTTTTCTCGCAGAGCGTTGACCCCCACTGAGAATGATATGTCTGGAGTTGACGATATTCTACGTTACCTTCGACATACTCGTACATTAGGACTTACATTTACAAAAGGTGATATCCACCTTTATGCTACTGCAGATGCTGCTTTTGATGTCTATCCTGACTCCAAATCTCATTCTGGTGGAACAATTCATCTGGGTACTAATTCTGCGTCATTCCTTAGTATTACGCGAAAGCAACCGATATTAGCTGACTCTTCGACAGAAGCAGAATTCATTAGTGCTCATACTATCGCTACCAATATTATCTGGCTAAGGGGACTCTTGGAGGAGTTAGGATTTCCACAACTAAACCCTACACCATTGATGCAAGATAATCAATCAACTATTCGACTACTGACTAATAAAGGCACAAGTGCTGGCCGTACCAAACATCTCAGGCGTAGATTTAATGGTCTTAGAGAACATATCACTAATGGTGACATTTCTGTTCATTATTTAGCAACTGATTGTATGATATCTGATATTCTTACTAAGCCACTTGGTCCAACGGTGTTCTTAAAGTTACGACCATTACTAATGGGTTTGCAGGGTTCTCTATCATCACTTTCTTAGACTATGTTCTTTCTCCTACAGTATTAATATAGGAAATACTATAAAAATTCACATAGTCGGGGGTATGTTGGGATGATGGAGATATTTATTGGTTTTATTGGTGTGATCACTGGTTTCTACAACTTGAGGTTCTAGAAATTTCCACACCAATCCATTTTTTTTCATCTAGAAATAATATTCATATTTATCCACTTACGCTTATAAAATATAAAGACTATTTCTCGACTATATATCAGTTTAGCCTTACATAAGCGTAAGTGTTTTATCTATCACTATGTCCACTTCCAACAATCAAGACGATGACTCATTCATTGACTCAACTTTCTTTCCGGACACAAACCCCTCTGCCCGTGATCAAAATTCTAGACTACGCTCTTTGGAATCAGCAGTCACTGGTTTATCTTCGCAAATGGGGACCATTTTGGCTCTCCTCCAACAGCAAACTCCTATACCTCCTCGGGTCCAGCCCCCACTGTCTCCTGATCTCACCGATCGTCGAGTTAGCTCTACTCAAGTATATACATCAAGAGATTTCGCTGACCCTACTCAAGTACCACTTACGGGTACTTCTATTCTAATATCCCAACGCTCGGATGCCACTCCTCTACTCCAGACTTTCGATTTGTTCCACGTTATTGAACATACCAAACGTTTCCTCGATTGGGATGCAAGAAGCAAATCTGGTTCACTTCCACTGAGCTATGGATTCCATTCAGATATTATCGAACATATATTAGGTGAATTACAGCTTTCTACCGTCTCAGAATTACATTCACTATCAAATACTGAACTTTTCTCGAAATTAAACACATACTTCCTTAACGCTTCACTGGTTGAGGAAATCAAAATTGCCCTCCGAGGAGAGGACAAAGAAAAAAAAACGATCAGACTATTCTACACCATGCCGTTCGAATTTGACAAGGCCCAACATACAACATTCATCAATCGCTGGAAGTGGATTCTCTCAACCTTTCCTTGCATCGAAACCGCCTTGGGTGTCCCGAACCTTATCGTGATCCTCATCTCTCTCATACCCCACTTCAAATTCAACCTCCTGGTTTCGGATTCTAAGTACACCTCACTTGAGGATTTCTTCTCGAAACTCAGACTACTTGGGGACGAATACAATACTGCAAACAGAATCCAGAAGAAAATTGTCTTTCTACTGGAAGCTCATGCAAAGCGGACCAACAGAGCCAGGCATCTGGACGATATGGCAAAGTCATCCACATCTCCATCGCCAACGACGTTGAATCAGAAAAAGGATAGCCCTGATAATACTTCAAAATCGACCCAGTCTTCCAGACAACATGGTCCGTTTACCAGAGCGAACAACATCAAGTTTTCAGAAGAGGTATCCTCTTTAAATTTAATCTTCGATACCGGCGCACAATCATCATTTGTGCCCCCAACTTTCCCTATTGACACCAGACCCCATGAGCCAACGGAAATAATTTACCCGGGGGGCGAAAAAGTTCCAGCAACAGAGGCGGGCATTCTCGGATCAGATATTTGTTTCAAGGTTCCCGGCCTAACTTCCGGTTTACTAAGCTCGGGTGCGGTAGCGGACAGTCTCGTCACCATATTTGATAATCAATTGTCTATTTTTCAGCCTACTGAGCAGATAGCTCAAGCATTCAAAACTTTTCTCATGGACAATAAATCAAAATTATTTACGACCTCGCGTCGTGACTCAGATAGCATGTTCCGTATTCCCTTAGCCGTTTTTCTCCCCGATAAAGTTAAAGAAAAGACAAATTGTTATCTCACAAGATATTTTACCACACGACATGACAACCTCCGCGAAGCAGTTGTCTTTTGGCACGAAGCTACGGGCCACCCTAACCTGGATCTGATGGTCCATATGGCCCGCCACCCTCCTCTAGGTTGGCCAACCGAACTGACTGTGTCGGTGGTAAGTAAGTACTTCCCGACCACTTGTGCTTCCTGTCCTATTGGAAACCTCCAAAGTACAGATGCATACGATCACTTCGAAGCCACCACTATTGGCCAGACTGAATTAGATCTGAAAATCTGGACGACTGAGGATGGTAAACGAGCTTACTCGTTCAAGAAACATTACATTTCCGCGACATGCATTGATCTTCTCACTGGAATGCTCTTTGGTTCCACATTTCCTTCCAGAAAAAGTTTAGTTCGCTGGATCCATACCCTCTGTAAATTTTTTCGGAGGGCTGGTCATCCGCTCACTCTCATCAGAGCCGATAATGAGTTTGACACAAAAGATATTCGTAGTTTTTGCCTAGAAGCTAACATAGACCTGGTCTTCAGTCGTCCTCATCAGAAGGATAAAACCCATCGTGTTGAACGCTCTCATAGAACTGTCCAAGAAATGGTGGTCAAGATGGTCAATGACAAAACACATTTAAACTTCCGTTTCTGGGCATATGCCTTCCATCATGCGCTGGCACTCCTGAATCTCCGACCAGATTCTCAGGGTATTTCTCCTTACCAACACTGGTATGGAAAACCGTTTGACTTAACATTATACCCAATTATCCCATTCGGCTCGATAGTGGCAGCACACATTCCATTAAATGAACAACATTCACTATCAGGCCGAAGTTTCCCTGGTATTGTTGTTGGTTTCAGCGACAAACACACTCATTCCCTACGAATTTGGAATCCGGTGACAAAACGAGTTAAAATTCGTGGTACAATAAAATACCTTGGTTGCCAACCCCAACCTACTATTACGTACTCCTATAGTCGGGCTCACTTTCCTTCATCTGAAAACCCCACTTTGTCTTTATCAACTCAATCTTCAGACATGGAATCTACTATTAGTTCTTCTGCAGATTTAGGGGGTACTTCAACTGCATCCGCACAAATGATATCCGACTCATTAGGGGGTATAGAGGACACTTTAGGGGGTACAGATGCTGAATCCGACGATATAGCCCTGTACCGTAATATCTCTCAACGCTATCATCGCGGTTGTCCTCGAAAATATTTTAAACATATTGGCAAATCTTTTCATGACTCTTCTGAGAATACCACTTTTCGCATTGTCGGACTCACATATAACCCTGACTTCAAGGAAAAGTACTTCTATAAGTATTACGATATCGAAAAGTACCTAGACCCTCCTTCGGATGACTCTTTATTTGAATACACTTCTGCTGTAGGACTCTTCTCTGACCCAGATATTGTTTTTATTACTATTCCCTCAACTACTGCCTGTCCTGGCCCATCCACCCCTGCTAAAATCAATCTTGTTACTATTGGCCTGGTGGATCCTACTGCAAAGTCCACAAGTTATTTTTTCGGACCCCCACGTTCCCGGATTACCAGAGCGCAATACTTCAAAAATAAGAAATTATTATTAAATTTGACCAAGACGATTAAGAAATATCAAATTAACTCGGGTGGCCCACTCACATTCGCACAAGTCCTCAAACATCCCAGACGCGATGAACTTCTTGCTGCATGGAATGGATCAGGAGGTGAACTGGAATCACTTCAGTCTATGGCCTGTTTTGGTCCTTTGGACATTGACCCGTCCACCATACCTAAAGGCCACATAATTCCCTCCAAATTAATCTTCTCGATTGTCTTTAATGCCGATGGGACGTTTAAGAAATATAAATGTCGATTGGTTCTCCGCGGTGATCTCTATCATCCGTCTTTTGAATTAGATACATTTGCCGGAACTGCTCGGGCTGAGTCTCTCCGTTTACTCCTGGCATTATGCAATTCTTTAAACCTTCAATACTCATCAGCTGATATTCGGACTGCATTTTTGTACCCTTCTCGTTCTACAGACCCTGACCATGCACTTTATATTCGCCGACCCTTGGGAGCCACTGACAGTGAGATGCCCCCAATAGTTAAATTACTGAAGGAAATGTATGGATTACCTGAAGCGGCTCGGGCATTTAACGACCACCTCCATCGTACTCTCACTACAATGGGGTTCGCTCGCTTACAGTCTGATCCTCAGCTATATCTTCGAAAGTTACCAGATGACGACTTTGTCATTATTTCTACTCATGTAGATGATCTTTTCATAATTTCTCGTGACAATAAACACATTCACGCAACCTTAGAGTCTCTCAGCCGAACCTATAAATTAACCACGAAAAATGATCCCACTTCTCACCTTGGTCTCCACATTACTCATGATCGTGAACGTGGCATTATGACTTTGGATCAAACTGCATTCATTGATGCCCTCATCAATGAACATGGTTTTGACGATTGCTCAGTGCGTGAAACACCGATGAATACAACTTTCCCTGAAACGGATACCAGTAACCGCCTTACTCCAGATCTTCATACCATATACAGATCGAAACTTGGAAGTCTTCAATTTCTTGCTGCTCTGACTCGCCCTGATATCCTTTTTTCTACAAATTACTTTTCTCGCAGAGCGTTGACCCCCACTGAGAATGATATGTCTGGAGTTGACGATATTCTACGTTACCTTCGACATACTCGTACATTAGGACTTACATTTACAAAAGGTGATATCCACCTTTATGCTACTGCAGATGCTGCTTTTGATGTCTATCCTGACTCCAAATCTCATTCTGGTGGAACAATTCATCTGGGTACTAATTCTGCGTCATTCCTTAGTATTACGCGAAAGCAACCGATATTAGCTGACTCTTCGACAGAAGCAGAATTCATTAGTGCTCATACTATCGCTACCAATATTATCTGGCTAAGGGGACTCTTGGAGGAGTTAGGATTTCCACAACTAAACCCTACACCATTGATGCAAGATAATCAATCAACTATTCGACTACTGACTAATAAAGGCACAAGTGCTGGCCGTACCAAACATCTCAGGCGTAGATTTAATGGTCTTAGAGAACATATCACTAATGGTGACATTTCTGTTCATTATTTAGCAACTGATTGTATGATATCTGATATTCTTACTAAGCCACTTGGTCCAACGGTGTTCTTAAAGTTACGACCATTACTAATGGGTTTGCAGGGTTCTCTATCATCACTTTCTTAGACTATGTTCTTTCTCCTACAGTATTAATATAGGAAATACTATAAAAATTCACATAGTCGGGGGTATGTTGGGATGATGGAGATATTTATTGGTTTTATTGGTGTGATCACTGGTTTCTACAACTTGAGGTTCTAGAAATTTCCACACCAATCCATTTTTTTTCATCTAGAAATAATATTCATATTTATCCACTTACGCTTATAAAATATAAAGACTATTTCTCGACTATATATCAGTTTAGCCTTACATAAGCGTAAGTGTTTTATCTATCACTATGTCCACTTCCAACAATCAAGACGATGACTCATTCATTGACTCAACTTTCTTTCCGGACACAAACCCCTCTGCCCGTGATCAAAATTCTAGACTACGCTCTTTGGAATCAGCAGTCACTGGTTTATCTTCGCAAATGGGGACCATTTTGGCTCTCCTCCAACAGCAAACTCCTATACCTCCTCGGGTCCAGCCCCCACTGTCTCCTGATCTCACCGATCGTCGAGTTAGCTCTACTCAAGTATATACATCAAGAGATTTCGCTGACCCTACTCAAGTACCACTTACGGGTACTTCTATTCTAATATCCCAACGCTCGGATGCCACTCCTCTACTCCAGACTTTCGATTTGTTCCACGTTATTGAACATACCAAACGTTTCCTCGATTGGGATGCAAGAAGCAAATCTGGTTCACTTCCACTGAGCTATGGATTCCATTCAGATATTATCGAACATATATTAGGTGAATTACAGCTTTCTACCGTCTCAGAATTACATTCACTATCAAATACTGAACTTTTCTCGAAATTAAACACATACTTCCTTAACGCTTCACTGGTTGAGGAAATCAAAATTGCCCTCCGAGGAGAGGACAAAGAAAAAAAAACGATCAGACTATTCTACACCATGCCGTTCGAATTTGACAAGGCCCAACATACAACATTCATCAATCGCTGGAAGTGGATTCTCTCAACCTTTCCTTGCATCGAAACCGCCTTGGGTGTCCCGAACCTTATCGTGATCCTCATCTCTCTCATACCCCACTTCAAATTCAACCTCCTGGTTTCGGATTCTAAGTACACCTCACTTGAGGATTTCTTCTCGAAACTCAGACTACTTGGGGACGAATACAATACTGCAAACAGAATCCAGAAGAAAATTGTCTTTCTACTGGAAGCTCATGCAAAGCGGACCAACAGAGCCAGGCATCTGGACGATATGGCAAAGTCATCCACATCTCCATCGCCAACGACGTTGAATCAGAAAAAGGATAGCCCTGATAATACTTCAAAATCGACCCAGTCTTCCAGACAACATGGTCCGTTTACCAGAGCGAACAACATCAAGTTTTCAGAAGAGGTATCCTCTTTAAATTTAATCTTCGATACCGGCGCACAATCATCATTTGTGCCCCCAACTTTCCCTATTGACACCAGACCCCATGAGCCAACGGAAATAATTTACCCGGGGGGCGAAAAAGTTCCAGCAACAGAGGCGGGCATTCTCGGATCAGATATTTGTTTCAAGGTTCCCGGCCTAACTTCCGGTTTACTAAGCTCGGGTGCGGTAGCGGACAGTCTCGTCACCATATTTGATAATCAATTGTCTATTTTTCAGCCTACTGAGCAGATAGCTCAAGCATTCAAAACTTTTCTCATGGACAATAAATCAAAATTATTTACGACCTCGCGTCGTGACTCAGATAGCATGTTCCGTATTCCCTTAGCCGTTTTTCTCCCCGATAAAGTTAAAGAAAAGACAAATTGTTATCTCACAAGATATTTTACCACACGACATGACAACCTCCGCGAAGCAGTTGTCTTTTGGCACGAAGCTACGGGCCACCCTAACCTGGATCTGATGGTCCATATGGCCCGCCACCCTCCTCTAGGTTGGCCAACCGAACTGACTGTGTCGGTGGTAAGTAAGTACTTCCCGACCACTTGTGCTTCCTGTCCTATTGGAAACCTCCAAAGTACAGATGCATACGATCACTTCGAAGCCACCACTATTGGCCAGACTGAATTAGATCTGAAAATCTGGACGACTGAGGATGGTAAACGAGCTTACTCGTTCAAGAAACATTACATTTCCGCGACATGCATTGATCTTCTCACTGGAATGCTCTTTGGTTCCACATTTCCTTCCAGAAAAAGTTTAGTTCGCTGGATCCATACCCTCTGTAAATTTTTTCGGAGGGCTGGTCATCCGCTCACTCTCATCAGAGCCGATAATGAGTTTGACACAAAAGATATTCGTAGTTTTTGCCTAGAAGCTAACATAGACCTGGTCTTCAGTCGTCCTCATCAGAAGGATAAAACCCATCGTGTTGAACGCTCTCATAGAACTGTCCAAGAAATGGTGGTCAAGATGGTCAATGACAAAACACATTTAAACTTCCGTTTCTGGGCATATGCCTTCCATCATGCGCTGGCACTCCTGAATCTCCGACCAGATTCTCAGGGTATTTCTCCTTACCAACACTGGTATGGAAAACCGTTTGACTTAACATTATACCCAATTATCCCATTCGGCTCGATAGTGGCAGCACACATTCCATTAAATGAACAACATTCACTATCAGGCCGAAGTTTCCCTGGTATTGTTGTTGGTTTCAGCGACAAACACACTCATTCCCTACGAATTTGGAATCCGGTGACAAAACGAGTTAAAATTCGTGGTACAATAAAATACCTTGGTTGCCAACCCCAACCTACTATTACGTACTCCTATAGTCGGGCTCACTTTCCTTCATCTGAAAACCCCACTTTGTCTTTATCAACTCAATCTTCAGACATGGAATCTACTATTAGTTCTTCTGCAGATTTAGGGGGTACTTCAACTGCATCCGCACAAATGATATCCGACTCATTAGGGGGTATAGAGGACACTTTAGGGGGTACAGATGCTGAATCCGACGATATAGCCCTGTACCGTAATATCTCTCAACGCTATCATCGCGGTTGTCCTCGAAAATATTTTAAACATATTGGCAAATCTTTTCATGACTCTTCTGAGAATACCACTTTTCGCATTGTCGGACTCACATATAACCCTGACTTCAAGGAAAAGTACTTCTATAAGTATTACGATATCGAAAAGTACCTAGACCCTCCTTCGGATGACTCTTTATTTGAATACACTTCTGCTGTAGGACTCTTCTCTGACCCAGATATTGTTTTTATTACTATTCCCTCAACTACTGCCTGTCCTGGCCCATCCACCCCTGCTAAAATCAATCTTGTTACTATTGGCCTGGTGGATCCTACTGCAAAGTCCACAAGTTATTTTTTCGGACCCCCACGTTCCCGGATTACCAGAGCGCAATACTTCAAAAATAAGAAATTATTATTAAATTTGACCAAGACGATTAAGAAATATCAAATTAACTCGGGTGGCCCACTCACATTCGCACAAGTCCTCAAACATCCCAGACGCGATGAACTTCTTGCTGCATGGAATGGATCAGGAGGTGAACTGGAATCACTTCAGTCTATGGCCTGTTTTGGTCCTTTGGACATTGACCCGTCCACCATACCTAAAGGCCACATAATTCCCTCCAAATTAATCTTCTCGATTGTCTTTAATGCCGATGGGACGTTTAAGAAATATAAATGTCGATTGGTTCTCCGCGGTGATCTCTATCATCCGTCTTTTGAATTAGATACATTTGCCGGAACTGCTCGGGCTGAGTCTCTCCGTTTACTCCTGGCATTATGCAATTCTTTAAACCTTCAATACTCATCAGCTGATATTCGGACTGCATTTTTGTACCCTTCTCGTTCTACAGACCCTGACCATGCACTTTATATTCGCCGACCCTTGGGAGCCACTGACAGTGAGATGCCCCCAATAGTTAAATTACTGAAGGAAATGTATGGATTACCTGAAGCGGCTCGGGCATTTAACGACCACCTCCATCGTACTCTCACTACAATGGGGTTCGCTCGCTTACAGTCTGATCCTCAGCTATATCTTCGAAAGTTACCAGATGACGACTTTGTCATTATTTCTACTCATGTAGATGATCTTTTCATAATTTCTCGTGACAATAAACACATTCACGCAACCTTAGAGTCTCTCAGCCGAACCTATAAATTAACCACGAAAAATGATCCCACTTCTCACCTTGGTCTCCACATTACTCATGATCGTGAACGTGGCATTATGACTTTGGATCAAACTGCATTCATTGATGCCCTCATCAATGAACATGGTTTTGACGATTGCTCAGTGCGTGAAACTCCGATGAATACAACTTTC
>Ga0209088_10002975_pt1 | contig 10118 bp, 5 predicted proteins | sample S_140625_EF_Meta_FD_187324 | JGI IMG/M metagenome (GOLD analysis project Ga0209088, IMG submission 187324) | Freshwater microbial communities from Lake Simoncouche, Canada to study carbon cycling - S_140625_EF_MetaG (SPAdes) (version 2) | ecosystem: Environmental > Aquatic > Freshwater > Lake ...
TAAGTCCACCCGTGGTAAATCCACCCATCTTCAAGACGCGTAACATAATATTAGTCGTGAGATAAAGGTCGGTAGGAAATTGATCGGTGTCCCAACCTAAGAGTGTATCTCCGCGATTAGCATCGATTGAGCCTAAGGCATCAGCACCGATGGCTACTTCGAGCTCATGCTCCATCGTGTGTCCAGCCAGCGTTGCGTGATTGGTTTCAATATTAAGTTTAAAATGTTTTAATAAATCATATTCACGCAGGAAGTTAAGACAGGCGGCCGAATCCGAATCGTATTGGTGCGTAGACGGTTCGCGTGGTTTCGGCTCAATGTAAAACTGTCCTTTAAAACCAATCTTCTTCGCGTAATCGACAGCGAGGTGTAAGAGCTGAGCCAAGTGATCCAACTCACGCTTCATATGAGTATTCAGTAACGTCGCGTAGCCTTCACGACCGCCCCAGAAAACATAACCTTCACCGCCGAGCGCCTTGGTCGCATCCAGCGCATGACGAACCTGGCTGGCGCCATACGCAAAGACATCGGCATTGGGAGAAGTGCCCGCACCTTGGGCATAGCGTGGATGCGCAAAAAGACAGGCCGTACCCCAGAGGAGTTTTTTACCCGTAGCTTTCTGGTAAGCTTTTAATTCTTGAGTAACCCGAGCGAGATTAGCGTGAGTCTCAGTTAAGGTTGAAGACTCCGGGGAAATGTCACGATCATGGAAACAATAGAAATCTATTTGGAACTTTTCGAGAAACTCAAAAAAGACCGGCACACGACGCAAAGCATTGTCGAGAGAATCAGAACCATCGTCCCACGGCATCAAGGCGGTGGCACTACCAAAGGGGTCACTCAAGCCATTGCGCATCACGTGCCAATAGGCGGCCGCGAAACGCATATGGTCTTTCATTTTCTTTCCGCCGATTTTCTCGTCAGGATTATAATGCTTGAAAGCAAAAGCATTTTTAGACTTGGGACCTTCATACCGAATCATCGGCACATTCTTGAAGTGTGACATTTTTTAAGGGGTAGGCAGACTATAATTAATATCTAAACACGGGTTGCCAAGTGGGTATTCTATAAAACCAGCAGATTAATTTTGTACTTTTACGACAGTCTACTTTCTTAAAAACTCTTCAACGGGTCTTCCAATAGCTCATTTTATGCATTGTTTTATGTGACTCAACAATACCAAGGTAGATATTTCACGATTCATTAGTATTACTAAGACGACAAACAAGTGTCACTTGCAACCTAGAGTCATTGCCCTATCATCGTCCGAATGCTGGTCGTTAACACCATCACCGAACTTCGCCAAATCCTCGCAACTCAGCGTCAAGCAGGGCGAACGATTGGACTAGTTCCGACCATGGGCTGTCTTCACGAGGGTCATCTTGCGTTAGTTAAACGGGCCCGCAGTGAAGCAGATTTCACCATAGTCTCTATCTTTGTTAACCCCACTCAATTTGGTCCGAACGAAGATTTTTCAAAATACCCGCGGACTTTCGAAGCGGATTGTGATGCCTGCCGCCACGCTTCCGTGGATCTTATTTTTGCTCCGAGTGTGGAAGAATTTTATCCGAAAAATGCGAACACCTGGGTGGATGTGGAAAAAGTAACTGCGGGTCTTTGTGGGGCTTTTCGACCCGGACACTTTCGCGGTGTGAGCACCGTTGTCGCAATGCTCTTCAATGTGATTCAACCGACATGCGCCGTATTTGGTCGGAAAGATTTACAACAGTGTGTGGTCATTAAACAAATGGTTCACGACCTACACATCCCAGTGAAGGTGATCATCGATGAAACGGTGCGTGAGCCCAACGGACTCGCCCTCAGTTCAAGAAATCGATACCTCACCCCCGAAGAATTACAAAAGGCTGCAGCGATACCAGCCGCCTGCAAAGTAGCGCAAGAGTTAGCACAAAAAGGGGAAACGAATCCTATTCTGATTGAGAAGGCTGCTTTTAAAAGACTTACGTTGGATGCGTCTCTTCGCGTACAGTATTTAAAAGTTGTACACCGAGAAACTTTAAGCGAAGTCACCAAGATTATTCCAGGTGAATGCGTGTTGGCCCTTGCCTGCTATTTGGGCAACACTCGCTTAATCGACAACGTCGATTTATAATTTACGCGATAATACCTTCAGCAACTTGACCGTAATTATCCGTCAGACGGAAATCACGTCCGTTGTATCGATAGGTAAGTTTGGTGTGATCAAAGCCCATCAAGCGTAGGATAGTGGCGTGTAAGTCATGCACATCGACGCCATTGGAAACAACTTCGCCGCCGATATCATCCGTCTCACCATAATTAATTCCGGCCTTCACTCCCCCACCCGCCATCCAAGCACAATAAGCCTTCGACCAGTGATCGCGACCGCTGTTCGGATTGACTCTACCTGCCGTCGTGGGCGTGCGACCAAATTCACCACCCCAGATGACCAACGTGGAGCTCAAGAGTCCGCGCTCCTTTAAATCTTTAATTAAAGCAGCTGCCGGACCATCAATCGCCGCTCCCGTGCGAGCCGCCGCAAGTTGAATGTTGGTATGGTGGTCCCAACCACCCGCGTCGATTTGTACAAAGCGAACGCCGCGTTCAACGAGACGACGAGCGCATAAAAGTTTAGCCCCTAATTCGGTCTTACCATAAGCATCGCGCGTTTTTTGTGATTCTTTAGAAATATCAAAAGCATCTGTCGCCGCCGTCTGCATACGAAAAGCTAATTCAAAAGATTCAATGCGGGCCTCCAGCTGTTCATCTTTTTGCACAGTCTTTATATGCTGTTCATTAAGTTGATGCACCAAATCGAGCTGTTTTCTTTGGGCATCCTCATTAGTGAACTCACTTTGTAAATTAGGGATGACACGATCAGGTCTAGCATTAGCACGGAAAGTCGTTTGCGCACCTTGATAAATACTGGGTAAAAAAGCGGCCTGACGAGCCTCCACCTGACCACCCAGACTGACAAACCCGGGCAAATCTTGGCTCTCGGTTCCGAGTCCATATAAAACCCATGAACCCAAGGACGGCTTCGTTAAAATTGCTGAACCAGTGTGCAGAAGTTTAGACGCAGGGCCGTGCGCTGGAATATCCGAATGCATGGATCGAATAATACAAAGGTCGTCAGCCACTTCTTGTAACTTCGGGAAAATTTCGCTGATTGCTAAACCCGATTTTCCGCACCGCTTAAATTCAAAAGGCGTGGGAAAGATAACACCCGCCTGACCAGCTTTAGATTTTTCGGCCAAGTCTTTCATCCCCGGTTTATAATCAAACGTATCCAAGTGCGAAGGAGCTCCACCGGCAAAAATATGGATGATATGTTTGGCTTTAGCCGGTAACGGTGCGGCGCGTACTTTTAAATTTAACGGCCCTTCCGCACGAGCATCGGTAATCAGTCCACGCGAGAGCATTGTACCGAATGCTAACGTTCCCATACTCAGTCCCGTTTGACGAAGAAACTCGCGACGAGAATTTGCCTCGGGAATCCGATTACTGCAATTGGGGGTTTCCATAGTTAAATGATAGGTGGTTAATCGAGGTATACAAATTCGTTCGAACAAATCATGGCTTGAGCGAGCATTTCCCAAGGGGAAACCTTAGCCCGCGAAGCAGGAACCCCCAAATTCTTCATGACACCACCCACAATTTTCGTAGTGACGGCGGGGTTTTCAATCGGTTTAGGGGCTTCTTTAGCCAACTTCTTTTTCTCACCTTTAGTGGGTTGAGCGGCGACTGAGTCAGCTGCAACATTGGTGACTTTTTTGATAAACTCTTTAGCCATACGTGCTTCGTCTGACTTCGGTGTTCTTTGAAACATGATTCGGTACATCGTGGTGATTCGGGCATCATCGTTGATGGCCCCTACCACTTCCGGACGTGCGGCCACCGCACGCGCTACTTCAACCGATAACAGATTATTCATGAAGAATAAAGCCTGCTGCGGAACGACCGTAGAATTGCGACGAGAGTTCGGCATATCCGGATCCGAGAAATCGAACTGCGCCTGCAAATCACTTAAGTGTTCACGGTCGATATAACCATAGATACTTCGACGATAACTCAAAGGCTCATCGGTGATATTGACGGGGCGGCCACCCACCGTGGAATCCATTTTTCCAGTGAGCATGATGAGTGCGTCGCGGATACTTTCGAAATCAAGTCGACGTAAATTAGAGCGCCAGAGGTATTTATTTCCCGCATCAATCTTGTTGGGGTTATTTTGATCGCGACTGGCAACAAGCGGATTCATCGCGGGATTGGCCGACTGGCGATAGGTTTGCGACGTGAGCATTTTCCGATGGAGATTTTTCATCGACCAGCCGTTCTCCACAAACTGTACCGCTAGCCAATTTAACAATTCGGGGTGAGTGGGCTTTTCGGACATATTCCCCAAGTCATCCGGTGAACTCACAATACCGGCACCAAAATGTTGCATCCAAACACGGTTCACCAGAACGCGTGCCGTCAAGGGATTGGTCGGGCTGGCAATCGCTTGAGCCAACTCACTTCGACCACTGCCTTGCTTGAAGGGCACGCGACTCGGACCCGAGAGAATTTCTAAGAACTGTCGGGGAACGACTGGCCCACGTTTATTACGATCGCCCCTTAAAAATACATTACTGTTTTTGGGACTCACTACATCCGCAACTGCCATGGCTTTGCCTTGTCCACCCGAGTGGGTGAGTTCCAATTGGTTAATTTCCTTAAACCGAAAATATTTTTCGGGTATTTTATTATTTAAGAAATTGGGCTTGTCCTGCCACGCATAACAAAAACTCCGGGTCGTAATTAAGGAAAGAATCTTGGGCGTACTCTCAATATCCTCATAACTGGGTAAAGGCCATGGCCAGGCGGCGAGCTGAATAATATCTGGATTATCCTTCTCCCCGGCACGCCCCGGTGTACTCCGTAGGTCGAGGTGTTTATCAATCTGCACGCTGTATTTTTTGAACATCGCTTGGTAGGCCAAGGCAACATCATCAATCGTCTTAGGTTTTAAATTTACTAAAGCCTCAGCGACGAACGGATTAATCGAAACTTTTTTATCGGCTAAAACATTGGCGATGACCTGCGGTGCTTTTTCTTCAAATTGCTCGGCAGGAATTCTTTGCAAATGAAATAGTGGAGCCGTAACCGGAGAAATTTTGTTGATAATGATTGAAGTATCGACCTCGCGAACCAGCGCGAAATTATAGGTCTTCTGTAAATCTGCGGAGCGCGTGGATTTAAATCCAGCCATTGCGGATAAGGCTCGGCCGGCAAAATCTTTATGCAAGGTCGCCAATTGCGCGCGGATGTAACGATAATAACCACGGGCGTTCGACTCCACCAAGTCCTTCATTTTTTTGTCAAAATCAACCCGCTCAGTCGCACTCGGTATACGCGTCGTCTTGATCGTAGGCTCGTCTAATGGCTCCATGGTTGAAGCAAAAATGCCGTGCAATGAATAGTAGTCCGCCGTGGGAATCGGATCGAATTTATGGTCGTGGCAACGGGCACAGGATACGGTGAGACCGAGAAAGGCTTTCGTCGTCGTATCAATTCTTTCGTCAATCGTATCATCATTATTTTCAAAACGCTTGCCGACCGTAATGAAACCGAGGGCGGCTAAACGGGGATCATCTTTGGCGAGGTTAGGCAGGCGATCAGCGGCCAACTGTTCGACGATAAATTGGTCGTAAGGTTTATCCTGATTAAATGCATCAATCACATAATCACGGTAAGTCCAAGCATTGGCGTAAGCCTCGCCGCGTTTAATACCATTACCGGGAGTGTCAGCGTACCGCGCTGAATCTAACCAATGTCGCGCCCAACGTTCACCGTATTGTGGCGACGCTAATAATCGATTGACCGTCTTTTCTACTAAATCCGTTACAGCATGGGCGGGTTTATTATTCTGTAGTAAATACGAATCCACCGCGCTGGCATTGGTGTAATCGCGACTAAAGGCTTCAACTTCTGTATTGGAAGGAGGCAGGCCAATTAAATCATAGTTCAGTCGTCGCAACAAAGACTCACCATCAGTCGGTGCCGAAGGTTTTAATCCCTGCTCGTCCAATTTAGCTAAAACAAAATAATCGATTTCGTTCTGACACCAAGCCTCGTTACTGACTTTCGGTAAAGCAGGTTTCGTAAAAGATTTAAACGCCCAGTGATCGCGGGCCTTTTCGGATAAGCCGGTTAATTTAACCGCCCCCGCGCCCACCGGTGCCGGAGCTCCCATCTTGACCCATTTTTCGAGCAGGGCGATTTGCGCTTCAGGTAATTTCGCCCCACCTTTTTTGGGCGGCATCGACAAATCAGGATCCGTCTGATGAATCGCCTTAATTAAAAGTGATTGCGAAATATCGTTCGGCACAATGGCAGCTCCCGTGTCACCGCCGGCCAACAACCCCGCACGAGTGTCCATAATTAAACCGCCTTTCGAAACTCCCTCTTGGGCCGAGTGACATTTAAAACAACGATCAGCTAAAATGGGACGGATATTTTTTTCAAAAAATTCTAACTCACTCGCACTAAAATTAGTCTGGCTTTGCTCTAAAGCCTTTTGAGCAATGAGCGGTAATTCCGAACTGGGAGCGGCGTAAATAGGCACGACTCCGCCCAGTAAAAAAATAATAATATTATAAACTAAAAATCGGGGCATGATTTGTTAGCTACTATGCTACTTAATATAACACTAATCCAACGGAAAGGTTGCCTCTTTATTTAACAAAAATTGTGCCGCCAATGGGGCCACTTAAGCGATTTTGAGCTTATTTAGGGAATATAACGCAACTAGCCGACCCGACCTTCACTGCTTGTTGGGTGTCGGTCAGCATGCCTGACTCGGGGTTAATCCGGTAGGCGTTCAATGTACCCGATTTTTGCCCAGCGCACACCAACCATTGGCCGTCGGGCGAGAGACCAAATCCCCGAGGGGTTGCCGGTACGCCCATTTGATGCTGGATCAATTTCAACGAACCATCCGTACCGATTGAGTAGACGGCGATGGAGTCGTGAATCCGATTCGAAACGTAAAGGTTCTTACCATGAGGACTACAAAATATCTCAGCCGTTGAAGCGCCTTTACGTTCAGCTGCTGTAGGTAAAGTGTCGATCACTTGAAACGGATTTAACGCGCCCGTTTTTCCATCAAAATGAAAAGCCGTCACCGTGAGCGCTAACTCATTGCAAGCATAAGCCCGTGGTTGAGTTGGATGAAAAACTAAATGGCGCGGAGCGTCGCCTGGTTTCTGGATCGCACCTACTGAATCAGCGGGACTCAGCTTTCCGCCATCCGCGTCGAATCGGTACACTTTAATTTGATCGATACCTAAATCAGGCACGGCGAGAAATTTATTCGTGGCATCAAAATAAACTCCGTGGGCATGCGGACTCGTCTGACGCGTCGGATGAACACTTTTACCAGTATGTTGAATGAAGGCACTCAACTCAGCGAGTGATCCATCCGCTTTAATGGGCAACGAAGCCACCGAGCCTGAACCGTAATTAGCGGCGGCACAATTTTTTCCCGTCGCATCCACCGCGAGGTGATTACAGTTTTTCCCTCCCGTCGTTTGTGCGTTTAATAATTTTGCTGTGCCATCAGCATTTAATTTAAAAGCGGCGACTCCGCCCGAGCCATCAGACATTTCAGTCGTCGCATAAAGGGTCTGCCCATCAGGTCGAAGGGCTAAAAAAGAAGCGCTTTTAATTTCCGCGAGTAAAACAGGGGCAGATATTTTTCCCGTCTGATCATCCAAGGTCCCACGCCAAATGCCTTTGGCTTCGGGCCCCAATGTGCCAACGTAAAAAGTAACTTCACGTGCGGGTAATACCGAAGTGAGTCCGATGAATATAAGTGCGAGGTATTTCATATTAAACTCCAGCGCTCGCTTCGGCTTCGCCTAAAGGTTTAGCAGAGGGATCGCGTAAATAAGAATCGGCCTTGGCGGAAACAATCACACCGTAATTAATCGTGCCGAGCCAGCCCGACATAATAATGCCCACGCTGCCGGCGTGATATAAACCAGCGACTTGTTCGGGCAAGCCCATCGATACTTTTAGGCCTTCAAACTTGGTGCCAAATGAAGTTCCGCCGATATGCCGGACATAACGATTAACCGTGCGCGGGGTCGCTGCTTCAAGGTGATTAACCTTTTGTCGAATATCCGGAATAAATTTTTCGAGTCCAACGAGAGACTCTTCGATCACGCGATTTTTATGCGTCTGATAATCTGCCTCCGATAAATCTGCCCAATCTTCCCAGCGTTGATTAATCGAGGTAACAACTCCGTAGCGTGGAGTCTTGGTATGCGGACGCGTGTCAGGATAGTACACTGAATAAGTCCGCGACGTCGTATGGAAATCCGTAAGCTCGTGACTGGAAAATGGTTTGGCTTCTGACGTGAAAACTAAATCTCCAATCATTGGAATACTTTCTCCTTCACGGATACCCATGTAGACCTGACAAGAAGAAGTGTTCACGCGCACCGCTTTGGCTTGGGCTAAAAATTCCGCATCAAAGGACGAGGCGTCGCTGAGTTTTAAAACGGTATCTTTAATGTTAGCATTCGATATCACCGTAGCACAGGCCACTTCAGCTTCTTCGCCGAGGCGCGTGCCGCGCAATTTGACTCCGACGACGCGACGCACGCCGGCGGAATCTTTTTCGACGACGACTTTTTCAACCAAGACATTGCGGCGGATGTCTACGCCGTTGGCTTTCATTTCCGCCGTCATAATATTAATCATCGTGTCCGTGCCGCCTTGAAAAATAAACACGCCCTTGGACATGAAATTGGAAAAAACAATGCCGAAGGTAATAGCGGGATCGTCTAAAGTTGAACCGTTAGCGTAAGCGATCGGCTCCAAGAGAAGACGCTGCACATCGGGACGACCGGGGAAGAACTGCTCAAACAACTCACGGGTGGTGCGTGGATCGTTATCATAATAATTCATCTCTCTTAAATGAGCAAAAAATGCTTCCACCGTTTCCGCCGAAATTTTAAATTGCTCAATCATGATACGCGTAAAATCGACGCGGTCAAAAGTCGTACGAACGTCGAAATCGGGATTAATAAAGCGAACGTCTTTCAGTTGATGAATCTTATCTGAAATCTCCTTCGACCAATAACGCCGAGTGGACTTAATCATCCCATGGGGAAAGCCGTGCAGAGAAATATCAAAAATATGTCCACCCGCCCGTTTAAAGAATGTCGCTAAGCCGCCCAATTGATAATGGTGCTCAACTAGTAAAACCTTTCGCCCAAATTTCGCTAAATTATTCGCGGCTGTCATTCCGCCCAAACCAGCCCCAATCACGACGGCATCGTAACGCGGTAAAAGATCATCAAAAGGCGAAGGCATTAAATAAAATCGTGGGGTGAATAAAGAGGAGGAGTGGAGAAGTGGGAATGGTCAAATTCGTAAATCTTTATGAATCCACAAACTAATTGGCTACTTTCTCTCCCAATTTAAACACTTTTAAATTTAATCAAATCCACGTCTTGCACTGAGCGGGCAATTCGTGGTTATAATATTCAATCGTATGGCTGTGCGCATCGATCTCATCACTCTCTTCCCTGCAATGGCCAACGGCTTCTTGCAGGAATCGGTCATTGGTAGGGCCATTGACACGGGGCTGATTCAGTTCAAAGCCCATAACCTTCGGGACTGGTCTAAAGATAAACATCATAAAGTGGACGATGTCCCTTATGGCGGGGGTCCAGGTATGTTAATGACCTGCCAGCCACTGTTTGATGCGGTGGATGGCCTGGCGACCCCAGGGGCCGAAGTCATCTACCTTTGCCCCGATGGTGAGCAGCTGACCAACGATTTAGCCCGCGAATTAGCCAAGAAATCTCACCTAATCCTCATTTCTGGACATTACGAGGGCATCGACCAGCGCTTCCGGGATGCCCGGGTTACCCGTGAAATATCGGTGGGGGACTATGTGCTAACCAATGGCACCCTTCCGGCCTGTATTGTGGTCGATTGTGTCGGTCGGCAGATCCCTGGGGTACTTGGTGAGGAAAACTCCTTGACTGGGGATAGCTACAACGGCAAGTTGCTCGCCTTTCCGCAGTACACTAGACCCGCTGTTTATGATGGTCTCGAAGTGCCCCCGGTCCTCCTCGGAGGCC
>Ga0209088_10002977_pt1 | contig 10109 bp, 9 predicted proteins | sample S_140625_EF_Meta_FD_187324 | JGI IMG/M metagenome (GOLD analysis project Ga0209088, IMG submission 187324) | Freshwater microbial communities from Lake Simoncouche, Canada to study carbon cycling - S_140625_EF_MetaG (SPAdes) (version 2) | ecosystem: Environmental > Aquatic > Freshwater > Lake ...
CTGCGCGCCATGAGCGTGAACCTGGTGAAGCTGTCGTTCCTGGCCATGCTGGCGGTGTGCAGCGCCACCTTCCTCAGCTTCCCGGTGGCCTGCCTGCTCAGCTTCGCCATCTTCCTGGCCGGCAGCCTGAGCCCGTTCCTCGCGGAAAGCCTGAAGTACCAGACGCTGGATCTGGGCGACGGCGTGATCGCGCAGAGCGTCACCTTCGTGGTGTATGCGCTGGCGATCACGGTGGAGTTCCTGCTGCGGCCGTTCGGCCAGATCAGCGCGAACGAGTCGCTGGTGCGCGGCCTGAACGTGAGCTGGGAGCGCGTGGGTCAGGCCGTGATGGTGATCGGTCTGGCGTGGACAGGTGGCACGCTGCTGATCGGTTGGCTGGCGTTCCGGCGCAAGGAACTCGCGATCTATTCGGGGCAGGGCTGAACCATGCGCGATCGAATCATCCAGATCGTGTGCGTGGTGGTGCTGGTGGCTGGCCTGCTGGTGAGCGGCAACATGGTGCCGCGCATGCTGGAGGTGGCCAAGGTGCAGGAGCTGCGCTACACGGCCGATCCGGTGGAGGGCGCGCCGCCCATCATCGCGCTGGGCACCGCCATCGGCGCACTGCGCGGCATCATCGCCGACTACCTGTGGATCAAGCTGCAGTCGCGCAAGGAGCAGGGGCTGTTCTACGAGGCCATGGCCGACGCGGATCTGATCACCAAGCTGCAGCCGCGCTTCGCCGAGGTGTGGGGCTTCCATGGCCACAACATGGCCTACAACATCAGCGTGCTCACCAACACGCCCGAGGAGCGCTGGGCGTGGGTGAACGCGGGCATCGATCTGGTGCGCAACCGCGGCCTTCGCTACAACCCCAACGACCTGATCCTCTACAAGGAGCTCGGCTGGTGGTTCGCGCACAAGGTCGACGGCCTCAGCGACGATGCCCACCTGTACTACAAGCGCGAGCTGGCCAAGGAATGGCACCTCCTGCTCGGCGAGCCGCCGCACTCGGTGGAGGACCGCGCGGCATGGCTGCAGCGGATCGCGGACGCGCCGGACACCTACGAGGAGCTGGTGGCCAAGGAGCCCGGCGTGGCCGCGCTGGTGGACGCCATCGAGGCCAAGATGCGGGCCTTCGACCCGAAGTTCAAGGCAAAGCTCGACCGCGACTTCCTCATGAACCACGGCCGCTGGAAGTCGGTGCACAGCACGCCCGGCTATGCGCGCGTGTTCGGCCTGCAGGAGCAGTTCCGCCGCCGCGATCCGGCGTACGCGGCGATGGACGACCTGTTCTCCGACCCGGCCAGCCAGCAGGCCCTCGATGCGCTGGTCACCTACCTGCGCAAGCGCGTGCTGCTCGACGACTACAACATGGACCCGGCGCGCATGGCCCGCTACACGCGCGAGTTCGGCCCCTTCGACTGGCGGCACCCGCAGTCGCACGCCTTCTACTGGTCGAAGATGGGCAGCGAGATCGGCTCGGAGCGGTACAACAACGACGAGGACATCTACCGCATCCTCAACGACGACCGCACCACCATCCAGTCCATGCAGGCCCTGGCGCACACCGGGCTGATGCGGGTGGACCCGTTCTCCACCGACAATCCCACGCGCATCTACGACCCGCGCTGGATCGGCTCCATCGACCGCTACTTCCGCGAGCTCTACCAGAAGCACTACAAGGCCCGCGGCGGCGGCCCGGACACCTTCGTCGACTTCTACGAGAACTTCATGGCACAGGCCGTTCGCGAGCTCTACCACGCCGGCGAGGTGGAGGAGGCGCAGAAGCTCCTCGAGCAGCTCGACGCGCTGTGCGGGCGCGGCGGCCTGATCCCCAACAACAAGTACGTGGCCCCCATCGACGTCTTCGTGCGCAACGCCACCTTCGGCGAGTACGAGATGGTGCCGGACGTGGCGCGCACCGACCTCTTCGCCATCCTGCGGCGTGGCTTCATCGAGGGTTACCTGGCGGGCAAGAAGAAGGTCCTCGAGGATGCGCTCGTCTACGCGCGCGACCTCACCGAGTACTTCAAGTCGACCCGCTACACCGACTTCCGCACCAAGATGGGCGACGCGCGGCTGGCCGACATCATCGGCTCGCTCGAGCGGAGCGTGGAGGACGTGATCATCAACATCATGCAGGACTCCTCCCTGCCGCTGGTGGATCGCCTCACCATCTACAACCGGCTCCCCGAGGACCAGCGCGCCATGGCCTATGACGCGGCCAAGCCGCGCATCGAGGCCGACCTGGCCGAGAGCCCGCTCGCCGTGGCCGGCGGCAAGCTTGACGCGCTCTTCCCCGAGCCGCCCAACATGGATGCCTACCGCGCACGCAGGGCCGAGATCGAGAAGGAACGTGCTGCCGCCCTCAAGGCGATGCAGGACGGCTCCATGGACCGCAAGCGCTGACGGGCGGTAGCCTTCCGGCGTGCGAACCATTCCGCCCGCCATCCTCTGCATCGGCAAGAACTACTCCGACCACGCGGCCGAGATGGGCGGCAAGGCCCCCGAGGCGCTGGTCATGTTCATGAAGAACCCGGCCAGCGTGTGCGGCGACGGCGATTCCATCGTCATCCCGCCGATCTGCGACGAGCATGGCCCGCAGGTGGATTACGAGGGCGAGCTGGCGCTCATCGTGGGCCGCGATTGCCGCGACGTCCCCGAGCAGGATGCGCACTCCGTCCTTGCCGGCTACGCCGCGGCCAACGACGTCACTGCGCGCTGGTGGCAGCGCGAGGGCGGCGGCGGCCAGTTCTGCCGCGGCAAGGGCTTCGACACCTTCTGCCCGATCGGTGCCATGGTGCCGGCCTCCGCGGTGCGCGACCCGCAGTCGCTGCGCGTGGTCACGCGCCTCAACGGGACGTTGATGCAGGATTCGTCCACCTCGCTCATGCTCCACCCGGTGGACCGGATCATTTCGGAGCTGTCGCGCGGCACCACGCTCCTGGCGGGCTCGGTGATCCTGACCGGCACGCCGGCCGGCGTCGGCTTCGGCCGCAATCCCAAGGTGTTCATGCAGGCAGGCGACGTGGTGGAGGTGGAGATCGAGGGCGTGGGCCGCGTGCGCAACCCGGTGAAGCATGCCTGAGGATCCGGGGCGGGGCAACCCCGTCATCGAGCGCCCGGGCGCGGCCGCGCGCGCATGCCTCGCATGCATCCGGTTCTACCAGCGTCGCATGGCCTGGGCCACACGCGGCTGGTGCCGCTTCGAGCCCTCATGCTCCAACTACACCATCGAGGCCGTCGAGCGCCACGGCGCACTGCACGGCTGCTGGCTGGGTGCGCGCCGCATCGCCCGGTGCAATCCCTGGGGTGGATGCGGTCACGATCCGGTGCCGTGAGCAGCCGGCGGCGGAAGCGATCCATCGAGCGTGCGTGCCGCTTCCTCGAGCGTCGTGCGGTAGCGCTGGGGCTCCCACTCATCGTGCGGGCGCGCCACCACCACCAGGTCGAGGCCCGCGGGAAGCACCGCGGCGCGGAACGCCTCGCGGAGCATGCGCTTCATGCGGTTGCGTGCCACGGCGCCGCCCACCTTCCGTGAGACGCTCAGTCCCAGGCGCGTGACCGGCAGCCCGTTCCGGACGCCGTAGACGATGATGCCGCCGCAGTCCTTGCGCCGGCGCAGGGCGTAGGCGCGGTCGAAATCCTCGCCGCGCTTGACGCGCAGGGCCGCCGGAAACCGTTGCTGGCGGGGCAGATCCACGCGCGGAGGGTACCGGGGCGGCAGCGGGGGCCATATTCTCGGCGCTTGGCGGCCATGCGGGGCAGGGCTATGATGCCCGACTCGCGGTTGGGCGGCGCTGCCGACCCCGCGTTGAACCTTCGGTCCTTCCCCAACGGAGTCGGAACGTGATTGACGCCCTGAAGAGCGATGAAATCGTCCAGAAGCTCGGTGGTCGCTTCAAGCTGACCGCCCTGATCCAGCGCCGCCTCGGCGAGCTGGTGGACGGCGCCCGCCCGCTCGTCGAGCGCAATGGCCGCACCGACTTCGAGGTGGTGATCGACGAGATCGTGCAGGAGAAGATCACGATCGACTGGGAAGCCAGCGGCCTCGAAGCCCCCGCCCGTCGCTGACCGACGCTTCGCAGTTCCATGACGCGCGACGACTCCGTCTCTGCCGTCAGCATGCAACCCGGCAACCCGCGCTGTCCGCGCTGCGGCCATCCCCTGCGGATGGTGCTTGTGCATGGCCACGGCCAGTGCGGCACGTGCGGCATGAACATCCAGCCGTGCTGCGACGGTGATTCCTGCACCGCCGGGCAGCCGACGCCCGAGCGCCCCAACGGCTGACCCCTCGCGGCATCCGCGGGACGCACACATTTTGGGGCACCTCCTCCCGCCGCCGCGGAATCCGACCGCAGGGATTGACCGCGGGGCCGATTGTGCCGATACTTCCACTCGACCGCACTGGAGAGGTGTCCGAGCGGTTGAAGGAGCTAGTCTCGAAAACTAGTAGTGGGCTCGTCCTACTCGTGGGTTCGAATCCCACCCTCTCCGTTTCGCGCGCCCCGCCCATGGCGGGGCGTGCGTCGTTTTAGAGGTGGCGCGCGCAGCCGGCGTGAGTGCGGGTGGCGCCGGCGCAGCGGGCGTCAGGGACGCGCAGCCTGGGCTTCGCGGATCCAGCCCGACCGGCCGTCCGGCAGCTCGATCCGCAGCCAGCCCGGACGCGTGTCGATCACCGTGCACTCCACGCCCGCGCCCAGGGTCTCCACGAACGCCGGCTCGAAGCCATCGCCGTTGCCCTTGCGGAGCGTGACGCCCGATTCCACGAGCACTGCGCGAGGCCGGACCGCGTGGAGTGCCTCGTCCGCCGCAACGCTGCCGCCGAAGATCACCCAGCCCGCGCACAGCGTGCCGAGCACGGACCGCCACACGCCCGCGTGACGAATGTGGCCGCTGCTGCGTGCCATGGCGAACCGCGCCGCAAGCAGGGCCCAGAAGCCGAACCAGCACAGCCAGCCAAGCGTGAGCCGCGTGCCGCGCGGCACGAGGTTCCACCAGCTTGCCACCGAGTCCACGAGCAGCGTGCCGCCCGTGCGCTCGAACGAGCTCGAGACGGTGGAGCGGGCGCGCGCCAGGTTGTGCGCCAGGTCGGCGTCGCCAGGCATGAAGCGCTCGGCGCGCAGGTAGGCGGCGATGGCGCGTCCGACGTCGCCGGATTCCATCCACGCGTTGCCGAGGTTGAATTCAAGCGGTCCGTTCTCGGCGCCCGCCGCGCGGATCCGTTCCCAGCGCGCGGCGCTGTCGCGGAAGGCCTCGAGGCTGGCGGCGGGGTCGGTGCGGCGGAGCTCGATGCCGCGTTCGTACGCGGCCTGTGCGGCCTCGGCGGCGGCGGGCGCCCGCTCCGCGTTCTCTGCATGCGTCGTGGGCGTCAGCGCAGCGCAGGCTGCCACGCATGCAACGGCAAGCGTGCGGAGGACGTGGTTCATCGCGCACCTCCATTGCCGGCATGGAGCCGTGCGGAGTCGAGCGCGCCGATGATGGCGCTTGCCTCGACGGCGATTTCTGTGGGTCCTGCTGATCCTGCGCCGGCGTACCGCGCACGGTCGCAGCGCGAGAGCAGGTCCGACACTCGCTCGCGAAGCGCAGCATCGACTCCGGCGTTCGCGAGCACGTGTGCCATGTCCCCGCGCGTGAGCGTTCCCTGTGCGCGGCCGGTCATGTCCTCGACGAACCCGGTGACTGCACCCGCCATGCCGGCGGCATCGACGGCTTCCTGCAGCCGGGCTTCCGCGTTGCGGCGCGCGCGGCTGCGGCGGACCAGGCCGCCGTCACGCTGATGACGCGCACGGTGGAGCCGCCAGCCGAATGCGGCGGCGGCGAAGAAGGGCGGCAGCGCCAGGCCCGCGACCGTGAGCCCGTCGAGCCTGATCCGTTCGTCATCCCGCACCATGGCGGTGGTGACGGGGCGATTGGCGACCAGCCCGCCGGCCACTTCGGTGAGCTTCGTGCCGGGCTGCGAAGCATCGGCGCCCGGCGTGCTGCCCTGCGCCGAGACGATCTTCGCCAGGTCCATCTGGTTTCCCGGTGTCACGGTGATGGGCACGGGCTGGCTGCGTGCGATGGCGTAGGTCTTGCTCTTCGGGTCGAAGTAGCTGAACTCGAGCGGCGGGATCGCGGCCGTGCCCGCGCGCAGCGGCCGGACCGTCACGGTGAAGCGCTTGACATTGCCGGTCACCGTGCCCGAGAGCGGTTCGTTCGGCACGCGGAATTCCTTGGCGAGCGCGGCGTCGTTGGCAAGGGCCGGCGGCTGCAGCGTCTCCAGGCTCGAGCCGCCCTTGAGGTCGGTGATGGTCAGGGTGAGCGTGAGCGGGTCTCCCACGGCCACCGTGGCGGGCTTCGCGGCCACCGACAGCGAGTAGTTGCCGACGGCGCCGGAGAACGACGCCGGGCGACCGGCGTCCGGCAGGGGGAGGACCGTGATTCCGCTCGGCAACGCGGTCACCGAGAGCGGCCGCGACTCGCCGATCATGAGCTGGCGCTCGTTGAAGAAGTTCTGCACCTCGCGCAGCGCAAGCGGGTAGGTCATGCGCACGCGGACGTCGCCGATGTCGGGAGTGCCGGTCTTCGGTGGCCAGACGCGCCGCGTGAGTTCGTAGACGAACCAGAGCTCCTTGCCGCGCATCTCCTGCTGCGCGCGTGGCGCGGCGTTGCGCTGGCGAAGTTCCACCAGTTCCTGCTCGAAGACGCCCCATTGGCTGCCCTGCAGGTCCACCAGGTTCCACATCTGGCTCTCGTTGAGCATGCCGTGCGCCTGGTCGCGGAACGGCTTGATGGCGATGCGCAGCACCAGCTCGAGGGGCTGCCCGATGTACGCCTCGGGGGGCTGGCCGAACACCTCGGCGGACAGGAGGTCGCCGGCGTCGCTGGTGCGGACTGTCAGCTGCTGTTCGGGGCTGGAGTACTGCTTGCCATCCACCGAGACGGTGACGGGCGGGATGCGGATCGTGCCCACGCGCTCGGGAGTGATCTCCACTGCGTAGTTGACGGTGGTGGACGAGCGCATGCGCCCGTTGCGGATCTCGGTCATCGACTGGCGGCCGCGCTCGAGGATGCGCACGGCCGCGCCCTCGATCTCCGGCGCCTGCGGCGGGGCCACGTCGGTGGCGTCCTTGATCTCGATGAGGAGCAGGACCGGTGCACCCTCGAATGCCTCGGGCGCGGGCATGGTGAAGCGTGCATCGCCCGCCGAGGCAGGGCGAAGGAATGCGAGGCAGAGGAGAATGGCCGTCACGGTCGCGCGCATCGCGTTCATCACCAATCCTTGATCGGCGGTCGACCCCGCCCGGCTTCGGCCTGCGCCTTGCGTTCCTGCGCGGCGCGACGTTCGCGCTCGCGGTCCCGGACGGCCTGCAGGAGCCGATCGGCCTGTTCCTTGGTCATCTGGCCGTCCTTCGGCTGGGCGTCGGATGGCTTGGGCTGGGGCTCCTGCTTCTCCTCATCCTGCGTGGGCTGGTCCTGGGGCTTGGGCTGCTGCTGGTCTTGCTTGTCCTTGTCCTTGTCCTTGTCCTTGCCCTTGCCGTCCTGCTTCTGCTCTTCCTTCTTGTCCTGCTGCTTGTCACCGTCTTCGGGCTTCTGCTCGCCCTGCTTGTCTTGGTCCTGCTTCTTCTCGTCCTGCTGATCCTGCTTCTCTTGATCCTTGTCCTGCTGGTCGTCCTTCTGCTGGTCCTGCTTGTCTTGCTGGTCCTGCTTCTGGTCGTCCTGCTGCTGATCCTGGTCCTTCTTGTCCTTGTCCTGCTGTTGCTGTTGCTGCTTCTGCAGCTCCTGCAGCGCGCGGAGCAGTCGGCGGCTCTGTTCCGCATTCGCTCGCGACTCCTTGTCGGTCGGGTCCGCGTAGGCGGCGTCCTTGAAACCCTTGAGGCTCTCGCCGGCATCCTTGATCGCCTGCTTGAGCGCCTCCGGGTCCACCGGTGCCCCGGGCGCGTCCGGCGCCCGCTGCTCATCGGTCGCACCGGCGGCCTTCTGCTGCTCCAGCATGCGCTGCGCCGCCTCCGCCTGTTCGCGGGTGGCACCGTAGAAGCTCGCGGCGCGGTTGTACTGGCTGGAGGCCGAGAGCGCGGCGTTGGCGCGTTCGCCGCCCGAGGCGCTGGCGCCTGCGCGGGCAAACTGGGTGGCCGCCTCCTTGAACTTGCCTCCCCGGTAGAGCGCCACGCCCAGGTTGTACGCCGCTTCCGCAGATGTGGGACGCGCGCCGAGCGCCGACTCGAAGGCGGTGGCGGCGGCATCGTTGTCGCCCGCATCGAGGGCGGCGCGGCCTGCACGGACGGCGGCATCGAAGTCCGCGGCGGGCGGCGGGGCGTCGTTGGTTGGCGCGGCGGGAGGTGCAGCCTGTGCCGGCGCTGCCTGCTGCGCGTGCGCTGCCGATGCGCAGGCCACGAGCAGCGCCGTCATCCATGCGTGCGTCCTGTTCATGGTGCGACCTCCGCCGGGGCCGGCGCGCGGCGTGCGGGCACCAGGCTGCTTGCCAGGAGCAGCGCGAACGCGAGCCCGGCGAACCACTGGTACCGCGGCGTGCGACGCGTCACCGTGCTGGCCTCGAATTCCTGCCGCTCGAGCGTGCCCACGGTCTGCGCGTAGGCGCGCGCCATATCGACGCGGCCGGTGCCGGCGGGGACGAACGCGCCGCCGCCGGCGAGCGACGCCTCGCGCAGGACACGCTCGTCCATCTTCGTCCAGATCTCCTGGCCATCGTGCACCAGCCACTGCACCGCGGCGCCGTTGCGCCCCACCGGGATGCGCGCGCCTTCGGCAGTGTCACCGATGCCGATGGCGTAGACGTGCACCTGGTGGTCGGCGAGCGCCTGCTTGGCGGCCGCCACGGGATCCGAATCGGCGCCTTCGCCACCGAGGTCCTCGCCGTCGGAGAGGATGACGATGGCGCGGCTGCCGGAGGAGTTCGGCGGGAAGCTCGCGGCGGCGAGGGCAATGGAGTTTGCTAGCGCGGTGCCGCCGCGGGCGCCGGAGAGCGGCTTCAGTTCGTTGAGCGAGGTACGGAACGCGCCGTAGTTCAGCGTGAGCGGCACGCGCAGCGCGGCGGTGCCGGCGAACTCGATCAGCCCCACGCGGTCGCCGCCGAGCGATTCCACCGTCTCCTCCACGAACTGCTTGGCGCGCGAGAGTCGGTCGGGCGATGCGTCCTGTGCCGTCATCGAGCGGCTCACGTCCACCACGAAGAAGACGTCGGCGCCGCGGCGCTTCACCTCCTCCACCTGCGCGCCCCAGCGGGGGTCCATCAGCGCCGGGACGAGCGCGGCCAGCGCGGCCACCGCGAGCGCCGCGCGCACGAAGGGGCGGATGGCGCTTGCTCGGGGAGCAATGGAACGCAGGAGCGGCGTGTCTGCAAACGCCTGCAGCGCGCGCGCGCGTCCGCGGGCGCGCACCGCCACCAGCACGGCCAGCACCACCACCGCCCAGATCCAGTTGAGCGCCGCAGGATTGGCGAACGTGAAGTCGGTGGAGTTCACGGCAGCGTCCTCCACCGCGTCTGGGAGAGGAGGAGCTCCGCGCATACCAGGAGGAACGCCACGAGCAGCAGTGCCGGCACGCGGAAGCCCGCCACGCTGAAGCCCTCCACCGAAAGGTCGCCGAACTGCAGGTAGCGCCGCTGCTCGGTGGTGGTCTTCTCCAGGCGATCGATGGTCTCGTAGATCTTCTCCAGGCTGCGCGAGTCGGTGGCGCGGAAGTACTGGCCACCGGTGGCTGCGGCCATCTCCTTCAGGAGCTTCTCGTCGATCTTCACGGGCACCGGCACCAGCTGCGTGCCGCCGAAGGGCGTTTGCATGGGGTAGGGCGCCTCGCCGATGGTGCCCATGCCCACCGCGTAGAGGGTGATGCCGTAGGTCTTGCAGATCTCGGCGGCGGTCACCGGTGCAATGTCGCCGGCGTTGTTCTCGCCGTCGGTGAGGAGGATGATGGCCTTGCTCTTGGGCTTCGGCAGGTCGCCGCCACGCTCCGTGGCATCGCGCAGGCGTTCGGCCGCAAGCGCCACCGCCTCGCCGATGGCGGTGCCATCCTCGCTGCGGTTGCCGGCGACGGTGACATCGTCGAGCACCTGCACCAGGTAATCGTGGTCGAGCGTGAGCGGGCAGACGCTGTCTGCGTAACGCGCGAAGGAGATGAGGCCCACC
>Ga0209088_10002979_pt1 | contig 10104 bp, 7 predicted proteins | sample S_140625_EF_Meta_FD_187324 | JGI IMG/M metagenome (GOLD analysis project Ga0209088, IMG submission 187324) | Freshwater microbial communities from Lake Simoncouche, Canada to study carbon cycling - S_140625_EF_MetaG (SPAdes) (version 2) | ecosystem: Environmental > Aquatic > Freshwater > Lake ...
ACGCGATCAGAGATCAAGGCGACGTCGGTGACGGTGCCGTGGCCTGAAAAGGCCTGTTTGAGTTCATCATCAGTGGCGGAGAACGGAAGGTTCCCCACATAGAGTCTGGTTTCCATTGTATTTATGTTTCCTTGCTGGCTACTGGCTGACGGCGTTGCTCGGCGTGAGCCCGAACAACGGGCCACAAGGTGGGTTGGAACCTACCGGACTGTATCTGTTTCCTCGCTCGAACTCGTATCATCGAACCTTGACCAAGCAGGTATCTTGGCATCGTTACTGGGGGATAGCAAGGAGTCGATTTAGGGTGGGGTGGGAGGGTTAGGGGGGGGGCGAGGCGTGGACGATTGGTGAAAAGAGGGATAGGGTCAGCAGATGAACGAGTGGCTCGTGACGATCTTGCTGGGGATTTTGGAGGGGGTAACGGAGTTTCTGCCGATTTCTTCCACCGGGCATCTTCTTTTGGCAGAGCATTTGTTTGGGGTGAAGCGAACGGAGCTTTTTATTGTGGGGATACAGTCGGGGGCGCTCCTGGCGGTTCTTTTGATCTATTCGCCGAGGTTGAGGGGGATGCTGGTGGGGGAGATGGGAGGGGTGGGGAAAAGTTATCTGATGAAATTGGGGGCTGCTTTTGTACTGACGGGTGTGTTGGGACTGGTTGCGATGAAGATGGGGCTGAAGCTACCTGAAGATCCGAAAGTGATTGCTTGGACGTTGATGGTGGGGGGTGGTTTGATTTTGGTGGCAGAGGCTTGGCTGAAGAGGCACGAGGGCCATGAAAATCCTGGGTGGGGGACAGCCTTGGTCATCGGAGCTTCTCAGATGTTGGCGGCGGTATTTCCTGGGACTTCCCGTTCGGGAGCGTCGATTTTGGCGGGGATGTTTGGGGGGTTATCGAGGTCGGCGGCAACCGACTTTTCTTTTTTGTTGGGGATTCCGACCTTGTTTGCAGCTTGTGGGGTAAGTTTTTATCGGCAGTTGAAGTCGGTTGGTGTGCCGAGGCAGGAGGAGTGGCTTCACTTGGGACTGGGTTTTGTGGTTTCGGGGGTGACTGCGTACTTCGTGGTGCGGTGGTTGCTGGGGTATGTGCGGACGAAAACTTTCAATCCGTTTGGGTGGTACCGGATTGGACTGGGGCTGGTTTGGTTGGTCTTAGTTAAATAGTCCTATTCTTTCATGCCTTGGCCGATAGGCGCCGCGTAGCCGGTGAGTTCGGTGTAGCCGCGACCGGAGACAGCTTTTCCGTTCCGAGTGCCGGTGAAGCGGCAGGCCCCTTCCCAGTAGCGAATATTGGAGGTGCGTTTGAGGCGGAGTTCCTGATCGAGAAGGAGGGGCTGAACTTCGCCAGAAAGTTGGAGAGAAGGAACGGAGATATTCCAGCCGGAGGGATAGATGGCTCCGCTGGCGGTTTTCCACTCGTCGATGGGAGTGATTGTAAACTCGGATGACTTGAGGGGGAGGGAGGGGCCACGGGCAGGGATCCAGGTTCCAGAGGAGGCGGGATCGGTTCGATTGCCCGGGTTGCGCATTCGATAGAGCATCAGTTCGTCACCTGAATCGAACTGGAGGCAAAACCAGTCCCAACCTTCCTGATCTTCGCCCAGAGCAGAGGTGGAGAATTCGTGATCGAACCAAGAGAGTCCTTTGACTGGAATTTTTTTACCCCCGACTTCTAGTTGGCCTGTGGTCTGGAGGCGGGTGAAGGAGTAGTAGTGGCTGGCGTTGCCGGGAGTGGCGGATTTTCTGCTTAGGCCTTTTTCTCCCTGATAGGTGAGGGGTTTGATGGGGGTGGCGGAGAGTTTCAGGCCGATGCCAGCGGTAGGATCGGAAGCTGCCATTTGGAAGGAGGAGTCGGATTTACGCTGGAGGGACCAGTCGGCGATCCGGACCTGCATATCTTTTTGGGAAATTTCTACCTCTCCGAGTGCGCCTCGGCTGAGTTTTTCGGAAAAAAGAAAGCGGCGAGAGCGGACATCCGTTATGGCGAGATGGGCAAAAGAGATGTCACGAATTGACCAAGCGGAGTCAGGTTGGGTGGCGACAGGTTGAAGACCATGGCGGAAGAAGGTGAGTTCGTAGCCGTAGGGGTTCCCTTTTTCGTCGTCGAGGTTTCCGGTGAGGTACCACCATTCGGTTTTGAATTCGGGGTGGGCTCCGTGATCACGCGGGAAAGACCATGACCATGGGGTGAGGGCTCGGGCCCAAGGCTCGGCTGCAAGGAGACCAGAGGTTAAGAGGCAGATGAGAAGAGTGGGGAGGAGCTTTTTCATTCGGAGCGGAGGGCTTCTGCGGGAGAGAGGCGAGAAGCACGCCAGGCGGGGGGAAGAGAGGCGAGGAGGCAGGCGATCATCATGCCGATAACGATTCCGATGATAGAGGGGTAGGGGGTGTGCCAGTCGATGGTCCAACCGAAAAAGGCGCGGTTGATGACTTGCATAAGAATAAGGGCAACGGCAAAACCGGTGACGAGGCCGAGTAGAATCCCAGTGGTACCGAGATAGGCGGATTCGGTCATGATCGTCCGGAGAATTTGGCCACGGGAAGCACCGGTGGCGCGGAGGATTCCTATTTCGCGGGTGCGTTCGATTCCTAGGGCGGTGAGGGAAAGGGTAACGCCGAGTGCGGCGACAGCGATGGCGAGGGTTCGGAGTAGGGCGGTGACAGCGAAGGAGCGATCAAAAATCCGGAGGGCCTCATCGCGAAGGCCGGCTTGGGAGTAGATGAGAAATTCTCCGCGCGGGCGAAGTTGTTCCCGAAGTGAGTCGCCGACGATTTTTGGGGAGATGCCGGGTTCGAGATGAATGGCGAGGCTGGTGAGGCCTGAGTCTTGGGTGAGGCGGCGGTAGGTGGTGCGATCGAGGAGAAGGAGGCCGGATTCGGAGGTGTAGTCGCGAAAGATGGCGGCGACTTGAAGTGGGTGAACCCCTGTGGGTGTGGGGAGGGAAATGGTATCATTGAGTTTGAGTTGGCGACGGCGGGCAAAGTTTTCTGAGACGATGGCGTAGTCTCCCTTTTGACAAAGTTCATAGGGATCACCTGGGAGGGAGGAGAGAAAGGTGAGGGGATTGTAGACTCGCAGGACTTCGAGTCGGCAGGCGGCCAGTTTGCTGGGGAGGCCATCGAGAAAGAGTCGGATTTCGCGGTAAGTGCCGACGGCGCGGACGCCGGGGGTGGCGAGGGCGAGAGTTTCGGCCTGGGGATCGAGGGGTTCGAGGGCGCCGGCGATGAGGTTGGTGGAGGGGGCGATAAAAAGATCGGCTTTGATGCTTTCGCCGATCCACTGATCGACTGTGGCACGAAAACTGTGAACCATGATGGTGACGCCGATGGCCATGGCAACGGCGACGGAGAGAGCAGCGGCGGCCAGGCCGTGGCGATGGAGGCCTCGGGCAAAGGAGGAGCGGGCAAGAATCGGGGTGGAGAGGGGAAGGGTGGGGAGGAGGGAGAGCAGGCGACCGAGAGCGGGGGCGAGGAAGGCGGCGGCGAGGAGAATGAATAGGGCGGCAAGAAATCCGGTGCGGGGAATGCGTGCATAAAGTGCGGTGGCGGAGAAGAGAAGTGTGAGCAGGAAGCAGGTGAGAGAGGCGAGGGGTGCGATTGCGAGTGGGGAGGCGGCACGGTCGGCCGAGTTCCCTGGTTGGAGGGCATCGACTGGGGAGACGAGAGAGGCTTGGCGGGCGGGCCACCATGCGGCCAAAGCGGCGGCGAAAAGGCCTGCGAGACTGGCGGCGAGGAGGCTCCAGGGGTTGACCATGATCTCTTGCATAGAGAGGAGGACGTAGTGAGAGGTGACGGTGGAGGCGACCGATTGAAGGAGGGCGCGGGCGACTTGTAGGCCGAGAAAGATTCCTAGGGCGGAGCCGAGTAGGCCGATGAGCAGGGATTCGGCAACAAGTAGAATGACGACAGATTGGCGAGTGAGTCCGAGGGAGCGGAGAAGTCCGATTTCGGAGCGGCGGCGGACTACGTTGGCGGCAACGGTGTTGGTGACGAGGAACATTCCGACGACGAGGGCGATAAGGGAGAGAGCGGTGAGGTTGAGTTGAAAGGCACCGAGCATTTTTTCAACTTCTTGGCCCCGTCGCTCCGGGGATCCAGCCCGAGCGTGGGGTGGAAGTTGGGGAGAGATGCGTTCGAGGAGGGCGGCGCGGGGTGCGATGATGGATCCTGAGGAGTCGGGTTGGAGGAGGGCTTCGATGTGATCGACTTGGCCGGAGAGTCCGAAGGCAGATTGGACGGTGGCGATGTCGGCGATGGCGAGGTGGTCATCCGCACCGATGAGGTCGGGTGAGGGCTCGAGAAGAAATCGGACTTGAAGTTTTGCTTGATGGCCGGCGGAGACGGCGAGGATGGAGTCACCGGGTTTGAGGTGGAGACGTTGGGCGAGGGATCGGGTAAGGGCGATGGTGTTGGGTTCGGAGACAAAGGCGATGGCATCGGTAGGGGAGCGGAGGGCGTCTTCGAGCCGATAGGTGACGAGTTCGCTGTTCGAGAAGGGATCTACGCCGACAAGATGAAGGAATTCTCCGGGGTGATTGGGTAGGGAGGCGACGAGTTGGAGGGTGGGGGTGAGTTCGCGAATGGCGGGATCGTTTCGGAGAAGGGGGATCAGTTTTTCGGGAAGACGGAAGCCTTGGCCTTCGATAGTGAAGTCGGGTCGACCTGCGACGAGATCGAGGGAGGCGCGGAAAGAGCGGAGAGCGGTTTCATTGACCGTTTGGATTGCGACGATGGCACCGACGCCGACGGCGAGGGCGAGGAGGTTGAGTAGGGAGAGGGTCTTATGGCGAAAAAAATCGCGACTGCCATGAGCGAGGAAGACTCGGAGAGTGGATAACCAGGAGAGCTTCACAGTGCGATCCGGCCATCGACAAGAGCGATTCGGCGATCGGCGGCGGCGGCGATGAGTTCGCTATGGGTAACTAGGACGACGGTAGTTTTTTCGCGGCGGGCGAGTTGGGTGAGGAGTTGAATGACGATGGAGCTGGTGGCGGAGTCCAAATTGCCTGTGGGTTCGTCGGCGAGGATGACGGAGGGGCGATGGATAAGGGCGCGAGCTACGGCAGCGCGTTGTAGCTGGCCGCCCGAAAGTTGGTGGGGGCGGTGGTGAGCGCGGTCGGCTAGCTGGACGGAGTTGAGGAGTTCGCGGGCGCGAGTGCGGGCGGCAGGGGTGACGCGGCCAGCGAGGAGGAGAGGAAGGAGTATATTTTCTTCGACTGTGAGAGTGGGGAGAAGGTGAAAGAATTGGAATATGAAGCCGATTTTTAAGCGGCGGAGGGCGGTCAGTTTATCGTCGTCCAGAGAGTGGAGGGGGTGACCTTCGAGATAGGCTTGGCCTGAGGTGGGGGTATCGAGGGCTCCGAGGATGTGGAGAAGGGTGCTTTTGCCACATCCACTCGGGCCGGTGATAGCAACGATTTCGCCAGGAAGAATTTTGAGGGAGACACCCCGCAGGGCATCGACTTGGGTATCGCCTGCTCGGTAGGACTTATGAAGATTACGTGTTTCGAGCATAAATTAACGGCTGTACGTGATAAGTGAATAAGTTACCAGAAAAACCATATTCGCATAGTGTAAGCGGATTCTATATCGATCACTATAAGCAGGTTCAAGAAACAGAAGTGATATGTGAATAAGTTGGGTAAAACGGGGTGATTTTAGGGTGAGAGTTAGGGGTTGGAGGGCCAATGCCTATTGAAATGGGAGGCCGGTGCCTTCGAAAAGGCGACCCTACCAAGAGGTGGGTGTTAAAATGCCCAGCTGACTGAGAGGGTGGGGCCGATTGAGTCGAGGCCAACGTTCTGCGTTTCGGGTTCGGAGAGGCCTCCATTGGAGATGTGTTGGTACATGACGCCGAGGTTAACGGAGAGTTGATCCATAACGGGAATCCGAACGCCCGCACCAATAGTAAAGCTGAAGCAGAAGTCTTGGCCTTGGGAGTTAGGAGCCCCTGTGGCGTGAGTGAACATAAATCCGACACGGGATTCGAGGTAGGGAACAACGGGCCAGTCGGGTTGGATAAAGTTGTAGCGTGGGCCAAAGAGACCTCCTGCGAACCAGGGGTTGGGGCCTTGGATAGTGGGACCAAACATGCCGCTAAATAGGAATTCGGTGTTTCCACGGTTCCAACCGTCGTTTCCGATCTCGTCGAGCTGCCATCCCACTGTAATCAGTTGGGGGAGGTAGATGTAGTCGTTGGAATTATTGACGGAGAAGAGGCTGGCGGTTTCGGCGGTCAAAGTGACCACGTTTTCTCCGTAGAGAGAGTTTTGGAGCGATTTGGTCTCTGGTAAGGGAGTAGGGGATGCGGTGGTGGCTTGAAGATCGGTTCCCGACCAACAAGTTGTTATTAACGACCAAGAAGTCACCAAAACAAAGGCCAGAAGTAAGGAAGTTTTACTTCCATATCTCGATCTTAAAGTGATGTTGGACAGGTTCATGGGTACTATATACTTCTTTGGTTAACTCATTTTTAGACACGATTTTTGTGTTTGGGAATAACTTTCTATCTGTATAACCTTAAAAAGTATGAGGCATATTTGGATAACGGGAGGGGGTGGGTTTATCGGTTCGAACCTTGTTCTTCGGCTCCAAGAGGAGTTTCCGAAGGCCTCTTTGACGGTTTTGGATGATTTTCGGAGTGGCTCTTTTCTAAACTTGGAGGGGTATCGAGGAGATTTTGTAGCGGCTGATTTGTCGCGTTTGGATTGGGAAGCGGAGTTTCGTGGGAGAAGGCCGGATGGAGTATTTCATCTGGCATCGATAACCGATACGACGTTGCAGGATCAAAAAATTCAGACTCATGACAATGTGGAGGGTTTTCGCCGTCTTCTTGAATATCTGCGTCCAGAAAAAACTCCGGTTGTCTATGCCACGAGTGCGGCGACCTATGGAATTCGAGCGGGGGTAAATCGTGTAGGGGATCCGCTGGCTCCCGCAAATGCGTACGCTTTTTCGAAAGTGCAGTTAGAAAATTTGGCCAGGAGAGTTCAAGACGAGGAGCCTTCCTGGAAGATCGGCGGGCTGCGGTATTTCAATGTATACGGTCCGCGGGAGGGCCATAAGGGGGTGCCTGCAAGCATGGCGTGGCATTTGGCAGGGCAGATGCTGCTTGGGAAGCGGCCGAGAATTTTCAAGCATGGGGAGCAGAAGCGAGATTTTGTCTATGTGAAGGATATTGTGGCGTTGACGATCGCTGCGATGAAATCGGGTAAGACGGGAGTTTGGAATGCGGGTTCGGGGACACCCAGAAGTTTCAATGAAATGGTAGAGGGGTTGAATGGGGTGCTGGGAACCAAGCTGAAGCCCGAGTATTTTGAGTGCCCGTATCCTTTTTACCAGCCGCACACGGAGGCGGATATGTCGGCGACGAAGCGGGATTTAGGGATTGAGCCGAAGTTTAGTCTGGAGCATGGGTTAAAGGACTATTTTGAATCGGGCTGGCTGACTCGGGGTCGGCCCCAGAAAAAAAGCAAAAAGTAGAGCCGCGGATTTTCGGTGGGTGGGGTCGGTCTACCTTTGGATTCGATTTTCGGCTACGGTGATGCGATGGCATCGAATTTACCGATTGAGGAGATCCGCGAGAAGTTAGGCAGTGCACTGCGGGCGGGAAGAAAGAGAATTGTGGTCGAGGCGCCTACGGGCTCAGGAAAGTCGACCCAGATTCCGCAAATGTTGTTGGAGGGCGGATTTTTGGGAGAGCGTGGACAGGGGGTGATTTTACAGCCCCGGAGAATCGCGGCTCGTATGTTGGCGAAGAGGGTGGCAGAGGAGCGGGGGGTGGAGTTGGGAAAAGAGGTGGGGTACACGATTCGGCTGGATGATCAGACTTCCCAAGAGACACGGATTCGATTTGTCACGGAGGGGGTTTTAGTCCGGCAGATGATCACGAGGCCGCGACTGGAAGGGGTGCAGGCGGTGATTTGTGATGAGTTTCATGAAAGGCATTTGTACGGAGATTTGACGTTAGGGAGAATTTTAGATCTGCAGGAGGGGGCACGGCCGGATCTGATTTTAATTGTGATGTCGGCGACACTCGAGACGGAGAAGTTGGCGGAGCGGATCGGGGCGGAGGTGTTACGATCGGAGGGGCGAATGTTTCCCGTGCAGGTAGAGTATTTAAAGCAGAGGGAAGATTTAAGTGGATCGGGGGTAGCGGAGGTGGCGGCGCGCGAGGCCGCCCGATTGATACGTGCGGGTCAAGGGGACGTGCTTGTTTTTTTACCCGGGGGATATGAGATCAGCCGAGCCAGAAGGGATTTGGAGTCGAGACTTGGAAATGCGGAGGCGGTGATTTTACCACTCCACGGGGAGATGTCGCCTAAAGATCAGGATGCGGCGCTGCAAAAGTATGATCGACCGAAAGTGGTGGTGGCGACAAATGTGGCGGAGACTTCTTTGACTTTGGATGGGGTGAAGGCGGTGGTGGATTGCGGGATGGCACGGATGGCGAAGTATGATCCCCGAAGGGGATTGGAAACGCTACTTGTGGAAAGAATTAGTCATGCATCGGCAGCGCAGCGAGCGGGGCGAGCGGGGCGAACAGCGCCGGGAATTTGTGTTCGGTTGGAAACGGAGATGGATTGGTCGAAGAGGCCCAAGGTGGAGGAGCCAGAGATTCGGAGATTAGATTTGGCGGAGGTGGCTTTGGTATTAGCGGCGGCGGGAGCAGGTCGACTAAGAGATTTTCGCTGGGTCGACGCGCCGGAGGAGGGATCGGTGGTTCGGGCGGAGCGTTTATTAGCGGATTTGGGGGCGACGGAAGGGGTTGGTGGCAAATTGACGGAGACGGGCAAGAAGATGGCGAGTTGGCCTGTACATCCCCGATTAGCGCGAATGTTGATGGAGGCGGGGGCGTTAGGGTGTTTGAGAGGGGCGGCGGGGATTGCGGCACTTCTTTCGGGGAGGCCACTTTTACAGAGGATGGCGGGAAGAAGGGGAGAGGGGGCGGAGATTTTGTGGGAGGCGGAGGAGGAGAGTGACCTCTTTGTGTGGTTGAGGGCGTTGCGATTTGCGGAGAGGGAGAAGTTTCATCCAAGCGCATGTGGAAGGATGGGAATTCATGGAGGGGCGGCGAGAGAGGCGGCGGCAGTACGGGATCGACTTCTTCGTGTCTCGGAAGCGATGGGATTAAAAGTGGAGGAGAGTCCGGCGTCGGGGGAGAAGTTGCGGAAGTGCGTGTTGGCTGGATTTTCGGATCACTTAGGCAGGAGGCTGGATGGGGGAACCTTGCGGTGTCGTTTGGCGGGGGGGCGGGGAGGATCGATTGGGAAAGAGAGTGTGGTGAGGGATCGGCCACTGGTTGTGGCAGCAGAGATTAAAGAGATTGGAAAAACCGATGGCGAGGTAGAGGTGATTTTGGGCTTGGTGAGTGCGGTAGAGGAAAGTTGGTTGCGTGAGATGTTCCCGGGAGATTTCTCCGAACAGCGGGGTCTCGTATTTGAGGAGAGCGGGCGAAAGGTTTGCCAAGTCGAAGCGCGACGGTTTCGGGATCTGGTATTGGAAGAGAAAAAGAGAGATGTGGAGGCGGGGGTAGAGACGGCGAAGGTTTTGGCGCAAGCGGTTCTAGAGGGGCGATGTGTGTGGCCAGGTTGGACCGCGGAGGCGGATCGGATTTTGGAGAGGATAGAAGTGGTGCGGGGTTGGACGGCAGGGGAGTCATGGCCGGATTGGAATGAGGAGGCGAAGCGTTTGGTTTTAGAGATGCAGTGTGAGGGGTGTTTGACGTGGCGGCAGGCGAATGAGCGGAGTGCGCATCGATCGATCGAGGATTGGTTGGGTCGGGAGAGAGTTCAGCGGATGGATGGGCTAGCTCCGGAGCGAATTGGAATGGCGGGGGGAAAATCTTTCAAGATTGAGTATGGAAAGGGGCGGGAGCCGAGAATCTCAGCTAAGATTCAGGATTACTACGGGTTGGAAAAGACGCCGAGGATCGGGGATGGAAAGGTGGAGTTAACGCTGGAGATATTGGGGCCGAATCGGCGGCCGCTGCAGGTGACAAAAGATTTGGGATCTTTTTGGAGGGAAACGTATCCGAAGTTGAAGGCGGAGTTGGCTCGCAAGTATCCGAAGCACGAGTGGCGTTAGAAAGTTAGGGAGGGGTGGGGG
>Ga0209088_10002985_pt1 | contig 10092 bp, 7 predicted proteins | sample S_140625_EF_Meta_FD_187324 | JGI IMG/M metagenome (GOLD analysis project Ga0209088, IMG submission 187324) | Freshwater microbial communities from Lake Simoncouche, Canada to study carbon cycling - S_140625_EF_MetaG (SPAdes) (version 2) | ecosystem: Environmental > Aquatic > Freshwater > Lake ...
TCAAAGCTGACGCACTTGAGGAAGCGGGCCGGGATGATGCGATCGGTGTCGATGTCATCGCCCCGCAGGGCCACGGCCCGGCCGGTCCATTGGGCGATCGGGCCGCTGGGGAAGGGATGGCTCATCGGATCGGGGCGCTGGTGGGGTCGAGGGGAGTTGCGGCGGGATCGGCGGCGGGTTCGGCCCGCAGCAGGGGTCGCACATCGGTGACGCAGCCGCTGATGGCGGCGGCGGCCACCATCGCCGGGCTCATCAGCAGGGTGCGACCGCTGGCCGAACCCTGGCGGCCCTTGAAGTTGCGGTTGGAGGAGCTGGCGCTGATCTGGCGGCCTTCGAGGCGGTCGGGGTTCATGGCCAGACACATCGAGCAGCCCGGCTCGCGCCACTCAAAGCCGGCGGCGCGAAACACGCCATCGAGGCCCTCGGCGGCGGCGGCGGCGGCCACCTGCTCGCTGCCCGGCACCACAAACGCCTTGATGCCGGGGGCCACCTGGCGGCCCCGGGCGATGGAGGCGGCGGCGCGCAGGTCGCTGAGGCGGCCGTTGGTGCAGCTGCCGATGAAGCAAACATCGACTGGCAGGCCGGCGATCGGGGCGCCGGGGGCCAGGTCCATGTAGCGGTAGGCCTCCTGGGCCAGGGGACGCTCATCCGGGTCCAGCTGGTCGGCGGTGGGCACGGTTTCGTCGACGCCGATGCCCTGGCCGGGGGTGATGCCCCAGGTGATCGTGGGGGCAATCGACGAGGCGTCGAAGATCACCTCGTCATCAAAAACGGCGTCGGGGCCACTGGCCAGGGAACTCCACCAAGCCAATGCCCGCTCCCAGGCCTCTGCTGATGGGGCGTGGGGCCGACCCTGGAGGTAGGCGAAGGTGACGGCATCCGGGTTGACGTAACCACAGCGGGCGCCGCCCTCGATGGCCATGTTGCACAGGGTCATGCGCTCTTCCATCGACAGGGAATCGATGGCGGGTCCGGCGAATTCGTAGGCGTAGCCGACGCCGCCCTTGACCCCCAGCACGCGGATGATGTGCAGGATCAGGTCCTTGGCATAAACGCCGTCCTGGAGACGGCCATTCACCCAGATGCGCCGCACCTTGAGTTTGTTCATCGCCAGGCTCTGGCTGGCCAAGACATCGCGCACCTGGCTGGTGCCGATGCCAAAGGCGATGGCGCCGAAGGCGCCGTGGGTGGAGGTATGGGAATCACCGCAGGCGACGGTCATGCCCGGCTGGGTGAGGCCCAGCTCGGGGGCGATGACATGGACGATGCCCTGGCGGCCGCTGCCCAGGCCATGCAGGCGGATGCCGTACTGGGCGCAGTTGGCCTCCAGGGTGGCCAGCATTTCCTCCGCCAACGGATCGGCAAACGGCCGCGCTTGGGAGGTGGTGGGCACGATGTGATCGACGGTGGCGACGGTGCGCTCCGGATGCCGCACCGCCAGCCCCAGGTCCCGCAGGGCCGTGAAGGCCTGGGGACTTGTGACCTCATGGATCAGGTGCAGGCCGATGAACAGCTGGGTGGCGCCCCCGGGCAGCTCGGCGACCCGATGCAGATCCCAGACCTTGTCGTAGAGGGTGCCGGCGCTCAAAGCCTTTCCAGCCAACAAGGATCCAGCCTAGGGGGTTGGGGGTGGGGGCTTTGGGGGGCTGCGTCCGAGCCAAGAGAATCTGGCTCAAGATGTACTAGTCGAGCACGGAATCTTCCGGTTCCATCGCCAACACTCCTGATCCCCGCAGCTTCTCCCAGGGCCGCTGGCTTGGCGTAGACCCGCCGGTGGGGGAGGTGAGCTTTGCCACGGTCTTGCCATGGCGCGTGATCTCCACCACCACGCCGCCATTTTCGACCTGGCGGATCAACTCCAGGCATTGGACACGGAAGCGGGTCACTGAAATGTCCATTCAGCTATCTTAGTGGGCAATTTTGCTTGCAAGCCCTATCCCCAGCCTCGATTTACTGCCGATCATCAAGGCTACCACGGACTTGATCGGGTGGTGCGGTTTCCCAGCAGCCTGGGCAGCGGCTCTGGCAGATCGCGGATCTGCAGGGATGGCATGTTCTAGCTGATTCATACCCATCGAGCACCATCTGGCCGGCGGCGCCGGCTTGTCTTGGAGGAACGTAAAGCGATACCCCTCTCAGACGCCCCTCCACCAAACATATGTGGTGTGCCCCTCGGGGCAAATTCATACACAACTGCGCAAGGCCATCCGCATCAGAACGCCATTTCATGCAGCATTAGGCTGATGCAAGCCCCAACGGCCTTGTTTCTCGCCCGCCATGGCCAGCCCCCGAGCGACGCAGCGCCAGGAACCTGCAGAAGCCTGGCGGATCATGCGCTGGCGCAGCCGCCACTGGGCCCACCGCGAGCATCTGGCGGAGGGGGTAGCGCTCACCATGCTGCGCATCCCGGCCGGCAGTTTTGAGATGGGGGCGCCGCAGACGGAGGCTGAAAGCTTTGAACGAGAGCGGCCCGTGCATCGGGTGACGTTCGGGGAATTTTTGTTGGGGCAAACCCCGATCACTCAGGCCCAGTGGCGGGCGGTAGCGCAATGGCAGCGGCTGGCGCATGAGGAACGGGAGCTTTGGCCTGAGTCGCTTGATCCCGATCCCGTGGCGAAGTTGAGAGATCCTGAGCGCTTTCGGGGTGAACAGGGCCCGGTGGTGAATGTGAGTTGGCACGATGCGATGGCCTTTTGCCAACGATTGCGGCTACGCACCGGCAAGAATTACACCCTGCCCAGCGAAGCCCAGTGGGAATACGCCTGCCGGGCGGGCAGCACCACTCCGTTCCATTGGGGTGCCACAATCAGCACGAAACTGGCGAATTATGATGGCAGAGGAGTGTATGGGGATGGCGAGACGGGAGAGTTCCGGCAGAGAAAGATGGATGTGGCCAGCTTTCCTGCCAATCCCTGGGGATTGCATGATATGCATGGCAATGTATGGGAATGGTGTGCGGATCATTGGCGTGATAATTATAAAGATGCAACAGAGGATGGACGTGCCTGGATTGACGAAGAAGCCAAAGATGATCCACTGAAAAACAAGCTGCTGCGCGGCGGGGAGTGGAACATCCACCCCGCGAGCTGCCGGTCGGCCTACCGCAACTACAACCACCCGGACGCCCGCAACAACTACTTCGGTTTCCGCGTCTGTTGCCTCCCCCAGGACTAATTCTTTACCCTTTAACTCTTTAATTCTTTACACTTGGCTGTTTGGTTTAAAGTAGTCTCGGTGGCAAAACAGAGATCAAATCGCAAGGTTTTGGCCAAAGAGCCGCAGGCTCCTCATATTTTTGGCAATGGGGACTGTCGTAGGGGCGGCCATGCTCCAGGTTCCAGGGGGTGTATTTCTTGCTGGGAAGGAATTCTGGGCCCCCACTAGAGGGGCCAGGAGGCTGTTCTCGCCTTGGCTGCGAGCAAGCCGAGCGACTTACTGTTCACCTGGGTTCGCTTGGCCGACCGGCCATGCCGTGGACCACAGCAGTTGGCCTTAAGATCTGGTAACCAGTTACCGGAACCACTGAAACCGCTCATGCCTGATCAGCCCTACCGGTCACCTGGGCGCTCCAGTGCTTCACCCCAGAAGCTCGGAGCCAGAAGCGACCAGATGAGCGTTGTAAGAAGCAGCAGTGCGTGTTCAGGGGTGGTTCGGTAATGAGAGATCATGTGTTTATTAGCTATAGTCACGCAGATGGGAAGTGGCTCACGATGCTGCTAAAGCAGCTTAAGCCTCTTGAAAATAAGGGCCTTGATTTTTGGAGCGACAGAGATATCAATCCAGGCCAGGAATGGCCGGTTGAGATTGACCACTTTCTCAATAGAGCCAAGGTGGCTGTACTGCTGGTCAGTGCCAACTTTCTCAATTCCGACTTTATTCGGGAGCAAGAGCTACCACGTTTGCTTGAAGCCGCACAGCTTGGTCAAGTAACCATTTTGCCAGTCTTAATTTCTGATTGTCTTTGGGACGAAACTGATATTGGCAAATATCAATCGCCAATCAATCCCAAGCAGCCGCTGAACTCGCTTGTAGTGCACAAACGAGAACAAGCTCTCGTAAAGATTGCCCGTGCGATTAATGCCGCCTGGAATAAGCCCATTTGTAGCATGTCGCTGCCAGAAGATGGAGAATCCAGTGCTGCCTTGGAAGATTTTCGCCTTCTGGCAGATCAACACGCCGCAATGGCGGTAGACCGCGTTGATGCCTGTTTTCGCCGAGCCGTACTCGAAAGTAATCCGCAGGCTTCTCGGCTGCAGGATGTGTTCCCCCAGTTAAACACTGCCCAGTCCCTGGGCTGGCCCCAGTTGACGGCCTTCTTCGATGACAGAGACAGGCCAGCGGCAACGCTGGTTCAGGCTCTGGATAGCCAGCTGAACGCTGCCACTTTCCAAGCTCAGACGTCACTGGATGCAGTTTCTTACATCGCCTTGGTGCTGGAAAGGCACCGTTCGTGGACGCAAAACAGCCGCTACTATACTTGGAGTGCATTTATTTCAGATGAGGAGAGTAATACCTACCGCAAGCTCAATAATTTGGAGGGTCTGGATCTCTACCGCAATCAGGTGGTCTTCGATGACCCGCTGGAGAATGAAACCGCCATCGCCACCGTCCTGGCAGAGCTGCTCAGCTGGGCCAAGCACAACACAACATTGCCGGTGCTCGAGATCTTTGCACCAACGGAGTTGCTGGATGCACCCTGGGCAGAACTGGTGGTGGAACAACGCGGCAGCTTGACCATTACCTTGTTGCAATCCATTCCTTTTGTTCTGCGTCCGGGGGATCGCTTGCTGGGTTCTTGCAATTCAAACCGACCGCGCTTGCTACAGAAGTACCAGAAGCTTACCGATGGACATGCGAAATGGTGCTCCGGTAATCTTGCCGCTGATCCGTATCACCTTCTCGTTACACTGGTTGAAGAGGATCAGGCTGCCGGCATCAAGCGGCTGAAGCCGTTCCCGCTGGATCAAACCAAACGCCATAGCTGGTTTGAGGGCTTGGTTGAATCCATGGTCCCGGTTGCAATTTGGTATCACCATGGTGCAAAGGTCAGCGCTGCCAAGGGGATTGCCCATCTGCAGCGCTACAAGATGCTTTCTGGCCATCAACATGGTGATCCAATCTGCTCAAGTTGTGTTCGCTATGATGAAGTAGCTCGGCAGCGCAAGAAGTTCTTCAATGATGCTGTCGCGAAGCATCTCGTGCTGATGCTGGATCACTGCCAACGCATCCCTCCGATCACCCCCCAGGCCCGGAGGGCCACCCGTGCCATCTCTCCCTCCCCGTTATGACCAGCACGCCGATCAACTGGGATCTGTTCAAGAACACCGGTTCGCAATTGGATCCAGCCACGCCGTGGCCGATAGCGCCGCCCTGGCGTGACTGGCATCGCCATGAACAGGAGACTGATGCGAACAACTCTGCGGATGAGGAGTATTGGCAACAGGTCGATAAGTTGCCAGAGCAGCAGGAGAGAACCCGCCGCCGCGGCGAAGTACTCCAGCTGCCCAGGGATGAGTCAAACCAGCTCACCGACGAGGCAGAACGGGTGCGGCTGGCGGTGAATGCGGCCATCCATCTGCGCCGTCCGTTGCTAATCACCGGCACGCCGGGGTCTGGCAAAACCAGCCTGGCCCATGCGATCGCCTGGGAGTTGCGGCTTGGGCCGGTGTTGCATTGGCCAATCACACCCCGCAGCCGCCTGATTGAGGATGGCTTGTATCTTTACGATGCCTTGGGCCGCCTGCATGATTCCCAATTTGCCGCCACGACGGATGGAGATAAGGGGAAGCGATCACCCGATGATTTCCCGGTTGCTGATTACATCACCTTGGGGCCAGTGGGCACTGCCTTTCTTCCCTTCCAGCGGCCCAGGGTATTGTTGATCGACGAGCTGGATAAAGCCGATCTGCAGCTGCCCAACGAGCTGCTCAATCTGTTCGAAGAGGGGGAATACGAAATCCCCCAGTTGATTCGAGAAGCCAAGCGGCGCGCAAACAGCAATTCAACCCCTGTACGTACTCACGATGCGGGTGCTACGGCGCAGATCCCCACAGGCAGGGTGCGCTGTAATGAATTCCCGATTGTGGTGATGACCAGCAACCGCGAACGGGATTTCCCGGCAGCCTTCCACCGCCGTTGCATCCGCGTGGACATGCCCGCGCCAACCGATCGGGCCGCCTTCCAATCGCTCGTGCGCAAACATTTCGAGCAGCAGGATTGCGGCAAGTTGGCAGACAAGAAAAATGTGCTTGAGGAAATTGCCACCTTTTTGAAGACAACCAAGCAGGAAGACCGTGCCACGGATCAGCTACTCAATGTTCTCCATCTCCTGACCCAAGCCAACTCAGTAGGGCCGACAAAAGAACAGATCGAAACGCTGCGCGCGGTGCTCTACAAGGGCCTGCGGGCCCGCGATGGCAGCCCGGAGAGCCGCTGAGATTCTTGGCAACAGCTGACTTCCTAACGACGCTGATCGAGGGCCTCAATGGAGAAGCTCCCCATTCCCTTTCACCCAGGGAAATCGCCGACATTCTTTGGTTGACTCAATCACCATTAAGACTCACTTCTGAGCATCCAGTCAGATCTTCAGTGGTTGATCCCAGCGATGCAAAGACGGCATTTGAGTTGCCAGATTTAAGCAAACAAAACAAACCCGTTCTTCCCAGCCTCAGCCAGCCTCCCCTTAGTTCTCTGCCTCCGGAAGAAGATCCGCTGGTTCCCTTCTTTCCGCCAGCACCAGCCCAAGCCCGTGGTACCTCTGAGGCCCGCCTGTTGCCGCCGGAGTTGCTGCCCAGCAGCAGCGACTTGCCGGGGCTGCTGCCACTGCAACTGGCCCAATCGCCATTGCTCCAGGACCGTTTAGCGGTGCTGCGCATGTTTCAGCCCTTGATGCGCCAAGTGCCCAGCCCAAACCGCCAGTGGCTGGATGAAACAGCCACGGTGGATGCCTATGCCGAAACGCGCCTGCTGGCACCCGTACTGAAGCCAATGCTGGAGCCCTGCTTCCGGTTGCTGGTGGTGCTGGATGCAGGCGTTTCGATGGAGGTGTGGCGTCCATTGGCCCTGGAGTTGCGCGCCATCCTGGCGAGCTGCCAAGCATTCCACGCGGTGGACCTGCGCTGCCTCGATCCTTCTCAAGGCCCTGGCGACGAGGATTGGAGCGAGCAACCAACCCTGGTGCTTTTGATCACTGATGCGGCGGGAGCCCACTGGTGGGATGGGGATGGCCGCATTTTTTCCCAGCTGGAGCTATGGGGCCGGCAGGCTCCTTTGGTGCTGCTGAACATGTTGCCGATCAACTGGTGGGCCCGCACCGCCCTGGGCATTGCCCCGCCGGTTTCGGTTCGCAACACCAGGCCCGGCTGCCCTAACCAGCAGTATTTCGTCGAGCCCCCCAGCCGTTGGCAGACCCTGGATGATGCAACCGGTTTGCCCCTGCCGGTGATCACGCTGGAGGGGCAGGAGCTGGCGATCTGGGCGGCGATGGCGATGGGTGATCACAACATGGCATCCTCCGGCGTGCTGATCCCCGAGGCAAGCGTATGCCGCGCACGCTTGGACCACTTCCTGGTCCCTCCCCAAACCACAGGGGATCAGGACCCTGCCGCTGAGCGGGAGCTGGCGCAGAGCCGCTGGCAGGAGTTCCAGGCTGATGCCTCCGCCCAGGCGCAGCGCCTGTTGATGGTAATGGCGGCAGCTCCGGTGCTCACCTTGCCAATCCTGCGACTGTTGCTGGAGGCAAAGGTGAAAGATGTAACTACACCGCTGCCGCTGGCAGAAGTGCTGGTGAGTGGCCTGCTGCGTTGCCACCCCACACAAAGCTCCGACACGCTGCCGCAACAGTTGCAGTTCGAGCTGGAACCCGGTGTGGCCAAGCTGTTGGGCGAGCGCCTCAGCCCTGCCGACACGCTGGATGTGATCCGTGCTGTCAGCGCTGTATTGGAACGGCGTTGGAATCAGCTCGGAACCGGACAATCATTTGAGGCCATCCTCACCGATCCCAATACACCTCTGCCAGAGCAGTTCAAAGATCTGAAGGACGGGTTGCGCCATTTCGCCACCGTGACCGCCGATCGCCTGGAGCGGTTGCCGGGCAAGGTCTACCGCGACTTCGCCGCCAAGCTGCGCCAGGGTGCCGGCCTGGCGCCTGCTGATCCTTTCCCTGCCAAACAGTACAACTTCGAGCCGATCGACATTGAGTGCGCGCAGTTGCAGCGAAATCCCGGGGTTGTGGAGTTGCCCTTCAGCACCGCTGAGATCCAAGAACTGCCGTCCCAGGCGTTTGTGTTCACGACAGCCAGCCTGGAGTCGGGCAACCCGGAACCCGTTTATCACGAGGCGACGCGTCTGGGTTATCAGGAGATGCTGGCTGTTCTACGGACCAACGAGCCGCCCAATCATGCCAATGGGGCACGCAAGCAACAGGGCATTGCTCTCCCCATGCTCCACATCCCCGCCGGCCACTTCCTGATGGGCTCCCCAGCCAATGAACCAGACCGGCACAACGACGAAGGCCCCCAGCATGAAGTGCAGCTCAAGGAGTTTTTTCTCTCCCAAACCCCGATCACCCAGGCCCAATGGCGAGCGGTGGCGCAATGGCAGCGGCGGGAGTATGAGGATGGGGAGCTTTGGCCCGAGGCGCTGGATCCCGATCCAGTGTCCAAGCTGGAGGAAGCGGAGCGTTTTCTGGGTGACCAGCGCCCGGTGGTGAATGTGAGCTGGCACGATGCGATGGCTTTTTGCCAAAGGCTGCGGCTACGTACTGGCAAGAACTACACCCTACCCAGCGAAGCCCAGTGGGAATACGCCTGTAGGGCGGGCACCACCACACCGTTCCATTTTGGTGACACGATCAGCACGAACCTAGCGAATTATGATGGTTCGGAAGCATATGGGGATGGCGAGAAGGGGGAGTTTCGGCAGCAAACGACAGATGTGGATTGGTACCCTAGTAATCCTTGGGGATTACATGATATGCACGGAAATGTATGGGAATGGTGCGCCGATCATTGGCATACTAGCTATGCCTTTGATCATCAGAAAGCGCCAGGTGACGGCAGCCCGTGGCTGGATGAGGAGATGGTGGAAGGGGCGAATAATTCGATTGACAACTTTGATATTCTGCTTAATGGAACAACATATAAAAATTGGCGAATAACAGTAACCCCCATTCTAGCTGGATACATGTATGAAACAGCTGCGCCCGGGGAAGAATTCACAGGGATCTTGCCAGGCCTTCCGCATGAATCTATTGATGAGTGCCTAAGAATTGCAAAAAAAAGCATTGATAACACTATAAAAAGAACCGCCGGTTTAGTGGGTATAAATTATCAAAGCCGTGTGCTGCGCGGCGGATCGTGGTACCGCTGCCACGCGATCTGCCGTTCGGCCTGCCGCGACAACCACCACCCGGACAGCCACATCAGCAGCATCGGATTCCGCGTTTGTTGCCTCCCCCAGGACTTGATATTTTTCCCTTTATCTCTTTAATTCTTTACTCGTGGCTGTTTACTTAGATTATATCTAAATATCACAGCGTATGCGCATAACTCTAGTATTTTCCCTTTGACGCCGTAGACGCCTCGCGATTTTTCAAACCCATGTCCATTCATTCTGATCCCAATCCCCGTACGAGCAGCGGCGAGCTGCCGATCATCGAAGCCTGCCTCGACCTGATCCGTTGGTTTGTTCCCCTGTTGCAGCGTATGCCCCGCCAGCACAGATTCGGCCTCGGAGATCGGTTGATCGGCCATCTCTATCACCTGCTCGAACAACTCGTGCTGGCCCGTTATGCCCGCGCCAAGTTGCCCATCCTCGAACCGCTCAAGGCCCACATTGTGGTGATTCAGCTGCAGATCCGCTTGCTGCATCAGTTTCAGTTGATCGACTTGCAGCGCTATGAACACGCCAGCCGTTTAATCAACGCCATCGCCAAACAACACAGCGGTTGGCTCAGCCAGCAGCTCCAGCAACAGCCCGCTGAACTCCAACATGCCTGAGGCTCCGCTCACCGAGCTCTACCCCCGCTTCACCAGCTTCGCCGCACTCCATGCCGCCGCCCTGCGCGCCCAAAAGGGCAAGCGCTATCGGCCG
>Ga0209088_10002987_pt1 | contig 10091 bp, 1 predicted proteins | sample S_140625_EF_Meta_FD_187324 | JGI IMG/M metagenome (GOLD analysis project Ga0209088, IMG submission 187324) | Freshwater microbial communities from Lake Simoncouche, Canada to study carbon cycling - S_140625_EF_MetaG (SPAdes) (version 2) | ecosystem: Environmental > Aquatic > Freshwater > Lake ...
AATGTAAGATTTTCATGCATGACAGTTATACAAAATAAATAAATGTGCTGCTACATAAATAAAAATGTTATAGGAAGAAGATATGAAAGTTTCTATGGAATGATAAAAATGAACGATTCTATGGATAGATGAGATATGGGTTATAATGATATGAATATATGAATATAAGTATGGAGCACTATGTATATATATAATGTAACTGTATGTAAACAATGTATTTTTTATAGGATTTTGCAGATATTTAATGTGAAGTGTGAAGTTGTGATATTACAGTCTTTGTCAAGGGGCAGTTATATAGAGAGAAATCAGGTAGGATGATGATGATGTTGTTCATGTACTCTAATACAATATATGGAATGAGTAACCAATATAAATTAATAAACCAGTTATCACTAACATACATATATAGGAGGATAATCATTACAACGCAAATGAATATAAAATTGTATAGTATCTAGATAGTGGATATGTGAAAATAGGAGGTGATGATTATATAGATAGAATATACAAAGTTCAATAGGTTATAGTTAATGAAGTATAGGAAATGATGACAAATGAATACAATATAGATAATATAGAATAGATAAGATAATGTTAGTATATATGATTGTTATAACATACCATAATTACTGTTAAATATTAATATTAAATATGGTCATTGTGATGTTCACTCCAGATTTCATCAACTGTAGTAGAAATGACAGGTTCTTTAGTCACAGGCTTATTTTGAGATCTTTCACTTTGTCTACATATCTCTAGCTTGCGTCGATTAATAGATAAATTACTAGCCAGCTTCAAATGAGTTATATGGATTTTCTTTTGAGTATTATGAAAATCTAGTACATACAATACGGGAGATAACTTTTGTAAAATTCTATAAGGACCTGTCCATCGTACTGGTTGCAATTTTAAATTGATATGATATTTAACATTTTCTTGATGATCTTTATAAAATCTGCGAGGTATGCGTCTCAGGAAAACATATTGACCAATTTCATACTGTTTAATATTATTTTCAATATTTGTGCCGATTAATTTGTTATAATGTTGAGTTTTTTGCAAGATTTCTTCACCAGCTGCTTCCCAGATTAGCATCATGGCTATAACTAACTTACCAAAATAACCTTCAATTTCTACATTTTTATTTTTATCATACGTAGATTGTATATGTTCATGATCAGGTATTGGCATTTCTCGTCCATTCATGAGAAAATATGGTGAAAAACCTGTTGCTTGATTTACTGTTGAATTATAACGCATTTGTACTAATCGTATAAACATACTCCAATCACGTTGATCTTTCTTAATTAGAAGAGACAAAGTATCTTTAACTGTCTTTACTTGATTCTCTGCTTGACCATTGGCTCTTGGATTAATTGGGGTAATATGGAATTTACGAGCTCCCAATAATTTTAAAACATCTGTTGTTAAATAGTTGGCAAATTCTACACCATTATCCGAAATAATAAATTCTGGAACACCATGAGTTGTAAAGATATTAACTAATGCTTCACTAATAGATTGTGCTGTTACATCTTTCAAAGGCTCTAAACATACGAATTTAGATAAAGCACACTTCAATATTAATACAGCTGTATATTGACCTTCATCAGATATTGGTAATCCAACCATGCAATCAATATGACATCTTTGCCAGGGTCTTTCAGATATATAATATCCTTGAATTGGAATAGATCCTTGCTCTGAACTAGATTTTCTGGATCGACAATAATGACAAGTACTACAATATGTACGTACATCTTTTTGCATTGATTTCCAGAAATAGGATTTTCGAATAGTATTCCACATTCTATGAAAGCCAGGATGACCTAATGCACGATGAGTTATTTCTACACATGATATGATTAAATTATCAGGAACAATCATTTGTCTAAATTCTTCTCTATATGATAGTATTAAATGACTATGAGACAATTGTTTTGGTACACTTATATATCGTATTATAGGTCCTAGAGCACCATCTTCTAACAATTCTCGTGTGAAATAATCTAAGTGATTATCCTGCTTCTTAATTATAATACAAGTATTATGTTGATCTAATTTTGCTAATATTTTTAACCAAAATTCATCTTTCTGTTGAGCTTCGAGCCATTGTTGATTTGTTACAGGCCATGATCCATTTGCTGTTACCATAAGATTAAACTTAGCAACTAAATCAATAATACCATGTTCACCAATAATGTTGAAAGACTTGAATTCAGGCGATTCTAATGTTGTTTGATCTTGTAAATTATAATCAATAGGACATACAGTAGCTTTATATTGGTCATTATCTAGATATGTATTAACAACCATATACATTTGATCAGTTATAGGATCCATAAAATATTCTTGAATTAAATAATCATATCCTTCAAGAGTCTCATGGATTAATTCATGATCACGATTATGAGCATATTCATTATTAACTAATCTAGATGGTGGTCGACGGTGAGATTTATCTACTATTATCATTTTTGGTCGTTTTCTTCGACGAGGAACATGAGAAACAAGTTGTTGAGTTGGTTGTTGATGTGATAGTGATAATGGATTAGAATTAATATTGTCATAGTGCTGATTAATAGTAGTTGGTTCTGTTGTCAATGATGATGATAATGGTATATGAAGATTCAATCGACTATCATCTAAAGAGACTGTTGCTTTATCGGATTCAATATTAATAGCAATACTATCATCTGCTGACACAATGGTTGAGACTTGATCTTTAAAGTTATTTATAATTCTTTGCAAATCATTTTCAACATCTTCTGATTGTAATACAGCTGTCTGTATCCCATTGCGTATCAAATTTCGACGAGCTTTCTGATTATACTTTTTTGTCCTTTTGAGTGATTTACGTTGAGAGAGGAGAAGTTGCTGTTGTCGAAGATCCTCTAATTGTTTTGCATGCCTAAATTCACGCTTCTTCTGTAGTCGAGCTGATGTTCGAATATCATTGAGGTTAAATAGATAATCATTGTTAAGATTCCACTGCTTGGATGTCATAATTAAACTATGAGCCTTCTGCGCTTGATCATCTGTCTCAAAATTATCATACATATAATGATCAATAGACAATTTAGATATAGATCCATAAAATGAACTAGGAATTGTACCATATGTGACAAATTCAACATCTTGTCTATGTTTGATTTCTTCTTTAATCATTATAGTTAAAATAGTTTTCATATATTCTTGTTCATCTCCCAATTTACTAAAATTAGGTATAAGTTGCATAATATTAGAATCAGTACTAGTTAAACATAAAAGGTCTTGCAGAGATAGATCTTGAAAATACTTAGTGTAGCCTCTACTACCCATACGTCGCATGACAAAATCATATTCTAAAGTATCTATGATTATTTTTGGTAGTATTTTATGTTTAGTGCTTATTATTAACCTGATAACAAAATTGCTCAACCAATTGATTTTCAATAGATCTGATAACAACCGATAGGTGGAATATGATATTTCTTGATATACTGTTAAAACGTCATGTACCTTATCCAAAGTAGTTATGTTGATAGTCTTCTGAACCCACTTATCAACTTCATGCAAATTTTCTCGTAAATCATCAGCAGTTAAAGGTGTACTAAATGGTAAGCCTGACTTCTCAATAACAGATGTATACGTTGGTACACCATTGATCCATGTATAGATACTGAGACATATTAAACATTGACCATTAATATTCAATAAATAGGGAGAATCTGTCGTGGTAATATTGTCTAATCCACCTTCAATATAATGATTAGTGGTAATGCCTTCGCCATCACAATAGAAACAAAATGTATATTCTGGAAGGATACCATTGTTTAATCGACTGGAGATATTACTTGTAATACTGTTGACTGCATGAGGATACATATCTAGATCTTGATACAATTCATCACAAGGTTCACCAAGATCAGACTTATATTCAATATTGGATTCAAGCAAAGAATTATCTATATTATGATTGAGATCTACTAAAGATTGTAGTTGACTTTCAGATCCTTTCATGATATCATTACTAACGAGCTCACGCTGCTCCATTTGATGTCGAGCGATGATTTCCTGAATTTGTAATGAATCTTGAGTACCCCATTTTGTATCAAGCATTTTCTTTTCATGTTCAGTTAAAGGATTCATATCATCACGGAGATCTTCCTCAGTGTTAATATAAGCTACTTCATCCTTATGAAATAATCTTGATACTGCATCTGCATCTAGATGTAATGCACCTTTTCTATGAATAACACTGAATGTAAATCCTTGTAATCCTAAACACAAAGTATTCAAACGTAAATTGCCAATTGCGTCACTCATCTTGGTGACCATATAAACTAATGCATAGTGATCTACTATTACTTCAAAAGGTATGCCATTCTGTAAATAAACTCGCCAATGAATTAATGCATCATGTAACCCAGTACATTCTAATTCAGTTGCAGAATATCGTCGTTCTTCTTTAGATAATGTTCGTGACCAATATGCTATAGGTTGCCACACTTCTCGATTTTGAGCTGATAATATATTGTCATCAACTTGTAATAGAATGGCTCCTATACCACGGCCAACTCGACATGCATCAACATGTACTCGAAATTTCTTCATTAAATTGGGTAAGGCCAAAACAGGTGCTGTAGTTATAACTTTCTTCAAATGCTCAAATGCTGCATCTTGTTGCGGACCCCAATCTTTTTCTATATCTACTCCCTTACGAGCCATTTGTTGAATTGGTGCTATTATATTTGCTAAATCATGAACATATTCTCTTGCAACCTGAGCTAATCCTAAACATGATCGAACTGCTTCTAATGTTGTAGGCTTTGCTAGATTGTTGATAGTCGAAACTAAAGTTGGATCTGGTGCACGTCCTGCTTTAGACATGATATGTCCTAAAATACGCTGGGTTGAATAATTCAAATGACCTTTGATTGACTTAAATACCAGAGTATTGTCTTCCATTATATCATAAATATCTTGCTGACAATCCAAATGTTGTAATAGATCATCATCAAAGTTACATACATCATCTTGATATACTGACATTGATTTACCTTTAATTTGTAATGAAGAAAACATTTCATGAACTATTCGTGCAAAGAAATTAGCTGCATTCTTGAGGCCTTGACCCATACATAAGTATTCAAAATGTCCATGAGGAGTACTAAAAGCTGTAAATTGCCGATGTTCTTTCTTCATAGGAACAGTAAAGAAAGCATCTTCTATATCTTCAGTTGAATATCGACCACTGCCTTTCATTTTGTCAATGAGATCTAGGATATATGGTAATGGCCATCGTTCTAACTTAGTCTTGTTATTCAAATCACGAAAATCATTAACTAATCGATATAATCGAACTACTTCATGCTGATTTTCTTCTTTCCATATTGCTTCAGAAGCTTTCTCACCATGTTTCTGAATGAATGCAGTAATGGCCGCAGGATATGGAACACATAATGGTGGATTATTATATGCTGAACTACTAACTCCAATCATATTTCTACCCATTAGTTGCTTTGTTCGCCAGTATAGATAAGCCTTTTCTAATAGGGATGTTCGTCGCATAGGATTAGTACATGGAGAAGTATCAGTTAAATTGATTTCATACTCACGACCTTTAACGGATGGAGGGTTGGATGGATCAGGATGAGCATAGATATGTAGATTGGCTAAACATTGAGCACGAAAATAAGGTTCTTCAGCAATGCGAGAAAGGTTTTCTTTGGAGATATCAATCTTCATGATTTGCTTGATAACATCATGCAGTCGTTCGGGTGGATTGCACTTATCTTTGAACTTGATCCATCGTTCTTTAACTAATATCTTCTGACTATCGAATACATAATGCCAGAGATCTAAAGGAAATTCATCAGGTCGTTGATCCAACATGGGATTACTACAATATCGGTCATGCATCTTCTTGATATACGCAGTAGTTACTAGTAAATCTTCTTGCTCTTTGTGCTTATCAGTTACTGGAGTTGAAGCAACATCATCAACGACCTCGCCATTAACGACGGCAAGCTTATTGATATATTGAATATTATGCAGGGAATCGATCGTATGAGCAATATAATCATGATAGACATCACGTTGCTCAGGATCTTTATTACTATTGATTAAACATCGGACCGAATTAACGTAATGATTGATATACTTGTCGTAGATAGTATCAGTGGCATATTTATCTAGACTCGTAGTAGTTGACTCAGCATAGATTATGGGAATATTACGTTGTACACCAGTTCTTGACAGATAATTTGATTCACGTCCCACAACAACATCATACTCATTAAGGATACAGTGTAAGGCCACTAGTTGAGGTATTGATACTGGTCTTTTATAATCAAATGCGCACATATACTTGGTGGGATCCTGCATAGCTATATCATACTCAGATTGAATGGGTGCTCGAAGCCTAACAGGGATAGGTCGCTTATAACTAGGTGGTGGAGGTGGTTGAATAAATGGAGTCTCTGTAGCAGGATAGACTTCTTCATTATCACCATAAAACAATGCATTGAAACTATGCCTTGGTGAATTGGTCTTGTGCTTTGGAGAAAGATAGGAAAGAGCACGAGAATTGGACTTAGTAACAGTCATAGTGCGTATAAATGGTTTAGGAATAGGTTCTTGAGCGAGATTACTATATTGAAATGTTATAGACTGTCCATTAACTGTGAGCATTGCAGTATTGTCATCATTGTAAGGAATAGTCACTTGTAGAGCTTTCATAACATCGCTGCCAATTATAATGCCTCCACTTAATACTGGTACTATATTAGCAATTATCATGACTGTCTTATACTGTACCTCGCTAGTTTGTTGATGAATACCTTGAAATGTTACTTTTAATGGTGTATAATAATCGCTGGTCATATGTTGTCCATTGGCAACAGATACTACCACTTTAAATTTCTTTCGAGGAATAAATTTACACTTGAGTGCAGTAGCTTTGTCTTCACTAATAGCTGTTAAAGATGCACCACCATCAATTTGAAAGGTAGATTGTAAATCACCATATGCTTCTGATGACATGGATGGGAAAACCTGACCAACATCTTCTATTGTCATGGCTTGAATGGCTACCTTCACATAGATTGAATTATCAAAAGACTCTAAATTGGGTTCAGGAAATGCTGTCCGCCAGTCTTCTGCATTCATTAGTTTAGGAGAATGTCGCATAGAGTGAAGGGTATGAAGTGATGATGTAGAAGTACATAATACAACTGAATGAATGAAAGGAACATTTGTATCAGTGAATTGAGGATGATCGTGCATGATAGATACTGTTGGCATACTAAACTCTTCTTGAAAACGCACTGTACGTTGCGTACGTGAAAGATGATCTGACTTCGGACGTAATTTTGAATTATCAGAAGTAGCAGCAAATGGTAGGAGGTTATCAGAGGTTGTAGCGCTGCTCATGGCCATCATGATGAGATTATCATTCACTCGATTTGAAGTATCTAATCGTTCAATATTATCATCGCCACAAAAGGTCTCATTAATCATGACAGTCGGTGGGTCATTGGAAATATCATGTATCAGAGAATGCAATACTGTAGAAGTTGAGTGCTCACAATCATTAGCCGATGCATCAGTATATAATGCCGATTCTATGGTGTCTATAACAATCTCCTGCATTTGTTCACGATCTTCAATTGGACTAATGACCTGAAAAGTAGGTGTTGGTTGAGATGCTGATTTGGAATGAATCGGAGTTGATAAAGAAGAATGTAAGTCGGAGTAGTTCGAGATGATAGACGTCTCATCAATTTCTGCTATAGATAAATAATTTTCATCATCATCCTGAATAGTATTAGCTATTTCACTAAAAGATATGTTACTATTCATATCCGGTTTATTATTTTCATGCTGAAATATAGGCGTTTGGTTTTTTGTACGATTTAAAACGGCAGTGTCGGTTGGTAATATATGCGCGTGCATCTCAGTACGGCTGAAAACGTCCGTACTATCTAGAGTGTTACCATCAATATAATTTAAATTAACTGGACACGTTGTATCTATTACTACACTAGATGACTGTTCAGTGATCTTATCTATTCTAGAAGGTTGTGCTGTATCTACTAATATGCTGGAAGGCTGTAGGTCTATTCTATCTATGCTATCTATATCTATGCTATCTATATGATCTACTGTAACGCTGTTGCAGGCAGGTAGTCATAAGGATGGATCAGTTGGAGGAGGATAAGGATGAGGTTGTGATCGTTCATATGGTGATGATGCTCGACTATCATACGAAGATGGACGATTATAACCATAGGGTGAGTTGGATCGAGGAGGTGTAGAGTTGCGTTGGAAATTAGGATCACGAGGAGGACCATAGTTACTAGGAGGACCAGGCTTATGTTGATACAGAAGAGTACGAGCCTGTCTTAGTTCACGGATCTTATCAAGGACCCATCGAATTTCATCTTGAGTTGCTCCACGTAGAAATCCATAGTCATGTGCATTTTGAAGCTTTTGATGTAACACCTCATCAGTAAAATAAGTGTAACTATTGAGATTGACTTGATCCGCATTAGTGTACGATTTATGACGACAATGATCAGCATCATGTCGTTTTTCTCCACAGAGAGAACAATTACCCATAAACGGAACCTTGTCAATGGTATACTTTGTGTCAATGATTGGCTTAGAATGGGTTGATATCTCCATATCATGAATCTGACTAACTAAGACATGAATAGTAGGCTCTGGAGAGGTATCCTCTGCATTCATTAGAAATGCACCATCAGGTAACTCAGGATCAGATTGCTCAGTTAGTAAGTAAGAAAGAACCTTGGCTTGGGCATACTTATAAACAGGATCAACTTCACAATCAACTCGTTCATTTATAGAGATGTGATGAGCTGCTTGAGTAGTAGTTGCTTGAGCGGACGATGAGGAAGGTGATGACTGGACGACGACAGAGTTGACATTGACACGCTTAAATGTAGGAGATGGAAGGCCTCGAGGTCGAAAAGATGAGGAAGAATAGGATTTAGATGGCGGAGCAGTAGCATAAATTGGAGCCGGAGTAGATGTCATAGCTAGACTTTGGCCCTGAAGAGTTTGACGAATGCAGTCTTGTAATTCTCGACAGTACTTCTCAATAACAGTAAAGATCCTAATATTCTGCTCCGATCTATCTAGAGAATGAAAGGAGTGGTCTTGATCTCTGCCAAACTGAGATATACGTTGACTAAGATTGAAGTTGAAATCCGCCGACTTCTGAGCATAATCAGTACCAGTATTACCAATACATCGGGTCAATATACGAACAAGATCTTGAACAGCATTAGTGTCATGCATAAATAGGCGAAATGTTCTAATGATGGTCTGTGAAAGCTTGAGAATACCATCATAAGTAACCGAGGGAATACTGCTGACAAGCTTTAACTTGTTGAGATCATTCTTGATAGACTCCTTATTCTTGAGTTGACCAAATATCAGAACACGAAAAACAATGAGATCCACAATCATCTCGGCAATACTTCGCATCTGATAGCAATGTAGAGATGGAGCACGAAGGATCAACTGAGTGATGTCTTCTTGTACCAAGGAACTATTAGCAGAATCAACTTGTTCTTGCCACTCAGTATATGCTTTGCCTTTGAGATCAGTACCTTTGGAGAGGATATCATATAGATGAACATACGGTAATCGATGCTGAGAGAAATGTTGAAGCAATCGACCAGTGTAACTGTACAAACAAGAACTGCCATCGTATGTTTCACCAAAGACTTGAATCTTGGCCCGATCATTTAAAGAGAAATCATTCTTGGCTCGATCAACGCGATGAAAGTTGGCCACTTCAACACTCCAAAATGTTAAAAGAATAGTAGTAAGTATCATAACATCATTGTAGAGGGTGCTTTGAGAATTTATATCTAAAGAATTCTTGACTAGATGATGCTCACTTAACCGACCTAATGGATGAGACAGATAATGAGTGTAAGACTTGTTGTTGGTACCTTTCCAACGGAGAGCCTCTTGAATGGTATTAGGTAACGTATTTGGATCATAATCTTGAATACCTGGTTCCATTTCAACTGTGGAGAATGACCGATGATAGGATGATGAAGATCGACTGTGGT
>Ga0209088_10002991_pt1 | contig 10082 bp, 8 predicted proteins | sample S_140625_EF_Meta_FD_187324 | JGI IMG/M metagenome (GOLD analysis project Ga0209088, IMG submission 187324) | Freshwater microbial communities from Lake Simoncouche, Canada to study carbon cycling - S_140625_EF_MetaG (SPAdes) (version 2) | ecosystem: Environmental > Aquatic > Freshwater > Lake ...
TCAACGAAGATATCTTGGGAAGTATGGAATTTGGTTGTAAAGTGGCAGGTGCGAAAATTATTGTGGTATTAGGACATACAAAATGTGGTGCTATTAAAGGAGCTTGTGATAAGGTTGAATTAGGCAATTTAACAGGTTTGATCTCTAAGATTTTACCTGCTGTTGATCAAGAAATGTCAACACAAGAAAACAGAACTTCAAGTAATGCAAATTTTGTAGAAAATGTGGCTGAATTAAATGTTGGTTTATCTGTAAAAAACATTTTGATCAAAAGTCAAATCATAGCGGACATGGTGAAAAATGGTGAAATTGGCATAGTTGGTGGTGTACATGATATCAGTACAGGGCATGTGAAATTTTTTGAATAGCGTCTAATATTCAATATGTGGAGAGCAACACCAGCCCTATGCAACAAGGACTTACGTAAAATCGTAGGTCCTTTTTGTTTTTGCATATGATTTTTCTTAAATTGAGTCATATGAAAGCAATTCAACCTCTTCAGTTTAGTTATACGGGATGTATAACAAAGCTCCTTATCATTGCCTGTATATTTACAGCCAATCATGTAGCTGCACAAACAGTTATAGAAAAAATAGTACAGGAAGAAACAAAAAACTCGCAATTGCAAGTTTTGGCACACGAGTTATTGGATGGTATTGGGCCAAGACTTGTGGGCACCCCTCAAATGAAAAAGGCCAACGATTGGGCAGTAGAAAAATATGCAAGTTGGGGCATTAATGCACGCAACGAGCAGTGGGGTGAGTGGAAAGGCTGGGAGCGTGGTATCACACATATCGACATGCTTTCTCCTAGAGTTAAAAGTTTAGAAGGAACGCAATTGTCATGGAGCCCTTCAACAAAAGGAAAAGCAGTTAAAGCAGAGATTGTGATGATACCGGATGTAGCTGACTCAATCGCTTTTCAAAATTGGTTACCAACTGTAAAAGGAAAGTTTGTCATGATTTCAATGAATCAACCAACTGGAAGACCGGATGACAATTGGCAACAATTTGCTACAAAGGAATCTTTTGAGAAATTTAAAAAAGAACGCACAGAACTAACGGATGCTTGGCGCAAGCGTATCAGTAAAACTGGCTATTCAACAAGAATGCTTCCTATCGTTTTAGAAAAAGCGGGTGCATTAGGTATCTTAACCAATAACTGGTCCAACGGTTTTGGTGTTGATAAAATATTTAATGCCTACACTACAAAAATTCCAACGGTAGATATTGCTTTGGAAGATTATGGTACTTTATATCGCTTAGTAGAGGCTGGAGACAATCCTATTATTAGCATTCAGACTGACTCTAAGGATTTAGGAATCGTTCCAAATTTTAACACCATTGCCGAAATCAAAGGAACAGAAAAACCGGATGAATATGTGATGCTTTCTGCGCATTTTGATTCTTGGGATGCTGGACAGGGTGCAACTGATAATGGAACAGGTACTTTGACAATGATGGAAGCAATGCGCATTTTAAAGTTAGTGTATCCAAATCCTAAGCGTACCATTTTAGTAGGTCATTGGGGTAGTGAGGAGCAAGGCTTAAATGGTTCAAGGGCTTTTGTGGAAGACCATCCCGAAGTAGTTGAGAAACTGCAAGCCTTGTTTAATCAGGATAATGGTACAGGAAGAATTGTCAATATTTCTGGGCAAGGTTTTAAATATGCGGGTGAGTTTATTACAAGGTGGTTAGCTGCTGTGCCTAGCAGTATGAAAGATTCTATTAAGACAACTTTTCCTGGCACACCGGGCGGAGGAGGAAGTGATTATGCTTCTTTTGTAGCAGTGGGTGCTCCAGGTTTTTCATTAGGTGCATTAAATTGGTCTTACTTTAATTATACATGGCATACGAATAGAGATACGTATGATAAAATCATTTTTGATGATTTAAGAAATAACGCTATGCTTACTGCAATGTTGGTATATATGGCTTGTGAAGACAACGCAACCTTCCCAAGAGACAAAGTAGATTTAGGAACCAATAAGCTTACTGGACAACCTATTGCATGGCCAGCCCAAGGAAAAGCAATGCGTAAAGGACCTATTGCGCCAACGAATTAACAATGATGATTCAATAGCCAAGAGGATATAATTAAAAAGGACCTACGATTGAACGTAGGTCCTTTTTTTATGTAACAAGTTTTTGTTTATTGTACAAACACTTTCTTTAAATAATATCCATTTGGATCAATGATGGGAGGATGTTGGCTCGTAATTTTCAATCCTTCTTTAGTAAGTATTTTCTTTTCTATTTTATGGTTCACCATCATATCAACCGGCATGTCCATCACATAATTTGCTGGGGTAATTTGATATTGTTGGTACCCTATTTCTTTTACATTAAAATCTAAGGTAGAGGTTGTTCTTAAATAGAAATCAAAAAATGGTTTTAAGGAATAGCCTGCTGCCTGAGTAAATAATTCCTCTACATCTTTTGAGGTGACAAAATTATCATAAGTATATTGAGGGTCTGTAGCTAATTTTTTTAAAGTAGGTAAGAATATTGCATCTCCAATTACATAACGCAGGCTGTGCATAAAAAATGCGCCCTTTGTATAAATGTCATTGCCCGCATAGGTTTCGTCTTCGGATAATTCCTCTCCACCTACCATTGGCTTTTTAAATTTAATACTCTTTTTAAAAGCAGCCATTTTTGCAGCATAGGCTTCGTCTCCTCCTAAATCATAGTAAGCAAGGGCTTCGGCATAAGTACCAATCCCTTCCTGTATCCACATATGCGCCCAATCCTTATTGGTTACTTTGTTTGCCCACCACTCATGCGCGTATTCATGAAACAAGTTATCGGAATATTCATGACCGCCTATATTTTGGTATTTAAATTGATTGTCAAAAGTAATCATGGTTTGATGCTCCATCCCTGAATTTGGCACTTCTGCTATACCAATTTTTTCTTTATACCAAGGGTACTCTCCAAAATATTTTTCTAAAATCTTAGTATCTCTAATTTTAGTTTCAATTAATTTTTTTGCATGCATTGTGTCTTCTTCTGACACATAAAATTCAATTGGAACGATATTCCCATTGATGGTGGTATACGTATCTTTTGCCACTTTATATTTACCAATGTTAAATACCACACAATAGTTGCTAATGGTATAATTGGTTTTCCAGAAATAGGTGGCTTTATTATTTTTGATGGTTGTTTTTTGCAATAAGCCAGGACCTGCTACGACTAAACCTTTTGGAACGGTAATGTGCATATCAACGCCTTCGTTGGGTTCATCACTTGGGTGATCCTTGCAAGGAAAATACATTCTACCCCCTTCTTTTTGAATATTAATAGATACCCAATCATTTCCAAGGCTGTCTTTTGCCCATGTAAATCCTCCTAGCCAAGGTGGCCTCACTGCAACTGGGGGCGCCCCGCCGTAATGTATATCCACTAATTGATTACCAACTTTAAAGCCTGAAACTGAAGTAATAAAAATTTTATCATCCATCTGTTCAAAACGAACTTCTTTTTTATTGACCAAGACTTTTGATACTTTTAATAAGTGCACCAAGTCCAATAAAATTGTGTCGGATTGCCTAGATAAATTTAAGCTTACAATGGTGTTCCCTTGAATGGTTCTTTGTGCAATATCTACATCCAAGTTAATATCGTAATGTCTAATATCCATAATGGCTTGAAGTGGCTTTAGCTTGCCTCCAGAAGACAAATAACTAACATCTAAACTGTTTTGGCCCATTAAGACATTTGCAATTAAAATGCAAAACAAGGCGATATTTTTTTTCATAACAATAATGTTGTTTCTAAATTTAATTCATTTACACCAACTCGCAAATTCTAGCTATATTTAAATCTATATTCTTAAGGTCATTCAAGATAATAGCAATGAAAAAATATACTTTCATCACAGCACTATTCATAGCCACTTGCGGTATTTTAAATGCTCAAAATTCCGACACCAAACTAGTTTTATTAGGAACAGGCACGCCCTTCGCTGATCCTACCAAATCCGGTCCATCATTGGCGATTGTGGTCAACAATACCTCCTATATCGTGGACTGTGGTCCAGGAGTGGTAAGAAGGGCGGCGGAAGCAAGTAAACTTGGATTCCCTTCTTTGGAGGCGGCGCAATTAAAAATAGTATTCATTACACATTTACACTCCGATCACACCATAGGCTTGGCAGATATCATTTTAACGCCTGCTGTTTTAGATCGCAATGCGCCTATCAGTATTTATGGTCCAGTTGGATCAAAAAAGATGACAGCTGATTTAATGAGTGCTTATAAGGAAGACATAGCGATGAGAATTAATGGTTTGGAAAAAGGCGATGCGATTGCTTATCAGGTGTATACAAATGAAATCAATGAAGGGCAAATTTATAAGGATAGTAATTTAACTGTGACTGCTTTTAAGGTGCAACATGGTCAATGGGACAATGCCTTTGGATTTGTTTTTCAAACAAAGGATAAAAAAATTGTAATCTCTGGGGATTGCACTTACAGTGAAAACTTAATAAAATATGCAAAGGATTGTGACATTTTAGTGCATGAAGTGTATTCCGATGCAGGCTTAAAAAAACGAACCCAAAGATGGCAGGACTATCATTCCACATTTCATACTTCAACGTATCAATTGGCCGATATTGCTAATCAAGTAAAGCCAAAATTGCTCATTCTAAATCATCAATTAACTTTTGGCACAAGCTTGCAAAGTCTATTGGATGAGTTGAAGTCAAAGTATGCTGGACCCGTTGTAAATGGGGCAGATTTAGACGTATTTTAGAACAGTTATTTTCCAATAAAATCCTTAATTTGAGCAGCAACTATATTCAATTTTAAATAATCAATTATGTCTATTTTATCTAATTACAGTGATGGCTTTTTTAATGTGAGTGCAGCGCATGGATTTCTTCCAGTAAAAGCGCCGATGGTAAAATTACCAAGCATGTATGCGGACTTACAAGCTGTTTTGGACAATATGCCTGTTGTGTTAAATGAAAACGAGTTTGGCTATTTAAATACGGAGGATGGGATTGTTGCGCCTACTTTAGCAATTAAAAATCATGTAGATGCGATCGAAAAAGAGGAAGACATTTTTGTATTGCAAGCTTTATTTAGATCATATAGTTTTTTAGCTTCTGCATATTTATTAGAACCTTCTTTTCAACAATTTAGAAAAGATGGGAAATACGGAAAAGCAAGAAATTTCTTACCTGCAAATATTGCACAACCTTTTTGTAAAGTAGCTGATAAATTAAATGTATTTGCTTGGTTAGATTATCATTATGCCTATTCATTAGGTAATTACCAAAAGTTAGACGAAGCTGGCGATTTAAATTGGGAAAATATTACCATGTGTAATCGTTTTTCTGGACAACCCGATGAGGTTGGTTTTATTATGTTGCATGTAGATATCAACAGGTTTTCGGCCAATTTAGTTGGCACTGTGATGCAGACCATTCAGGCATTGGATGGTGGAGCAAAATCAGTCGGCGATTTGCTCGAAAAGAATTGGTCCACAATGAAACAAATGAATGAGCGCAGAAAAGAGATGTGGAAGGCTTCAAGATGGCAACGATACAATGACTTTAGAATTTTTATAATGGGTGTTAAAGGCAATACCGAATTATTTGGCGATGGCGTGGTGTATGAAAATGTATGGGATGAGCCAAAAGCATTTAGAGGACAAACGGGCGCACAGGATGATATTATTCCGATGCAAGATATTTTTTCTGGGGTGATTTTTTATTATCCAGAAAATGAACTCACAAAATATTTATTAGACCTTAGATTGTACCGACCAACCTGTGTGCAAGACTTTTTCAAAGACCTTGAAAATTCAATGAAGACCTTACATCCCAAAGGCTTGATGGGTAAATTAGTAGAAAACAAAGATGTCACTGGCCTTTGTTATTTATTAGGCATTTTAGAAGAAATTTACCATTTCAGAAATGGACATTGGCAGTTTGTACAAAAATACATCATGGCCAATACGAAATATGCGATGGCTACAGGGGGCACTCCAATTACATCTTGGATTCCAAATCAAATTTTATCGGTTATTCGTCAGATGGAAGATGTAGTCACCGCCATCAATCAAATTGGTAAATCGGATCAAGAAGAGGCCAATGCTATTTTAGAGCTTAATGTTAAATTATTACCTACAAAAAAAGGGTTGATCAATGGACAGCTTGAATTAATTCATAAGAACGACTTTTCGGCAGAAGCAGTATTTGCTTTGAATCAAAAGTTTGGTTATGATGATACAAAATCCAACTTATCTTTGTAAGACTAATTTACAGCTATGCTAGATGCGATCATTCCTTTAATCTCCTTAATTTCTTTAGAAGTTATTTTAGGAATAGACAATGTTATTTTCATTTCCATTCTATCCGATAAATTACCGGATAGTCAAAGAAATAAATTAAGGTATTGGGGATTAGGTTTAGCCATGGTGATACGCCTAATTTTATTAACCTTGATCTCTTGGATTTTAAAATTAGATCAAGAATTATTTATCTTATTTGACATTCATTTTTCTGGTAAAGGATTGATCTTAATTGCAGGTGGCCTTTTTTTAATTTATAAAAGTACTGTCGAAATTTACCATAAAACGGAACTAGCAAATAATAATGATCAACCAGTAGTTCCAAAAATCAGTAGTTTCAAGAGACTTTTATTAGAGATCATTTTATTAGACTTGGTTTTTTCGATCGATTCTATCATTACTGCTATTGGCATGGCACAGGAACTTTGGGTGATGTATACTTCTGTGATAGTGGCTGTGGTGATCATGATTTTTGCTTCACAGCCTATTAGTTTTTTCATCAAAAAACACCCTTCCTTTAAAATATTAGCATTAAGCTTTTTGATGATGATTGGATTATCATTGATTGCTGAAGGCTTTCATCTGTCAATACCTAAAGGCTATATTTATTTCTCAATGGCATTCGCTTTTATAGTTGATATCATTCAAATGAAGACGGTAAAGTAAGCATATGCAATCTCCCGTATTTTTAATCACGCCACCATTTACGCAATTAAATACGCCCTATCCTGCAACGGCTTATATCAAAGGCTTTTTAAATACCAAGGGTATTCCAAGTGTACAAGCAGATCTTGGTATCGAAGTCACTTTGGCGCTTTTTAATAAAGCAGGTTTAACCAAATTATTTAAAGCCATTCGATCTAAAGAATGGGAATTGAATCCAAACTGTCAGCGTATACTTGCCTTAGAGAATAATTATATCAACACCATCGATCAAGTTATTTTATTTTTACAGGGTAAGCTAGATACCATTGCACATTTAATTTGTTCTCGTTCATTTTTGCCAGAGGGGGATGCCTTTGATCAAATGGATGACTTAGATTGGGCATTTGGTGCCATGGGTAAGCAGGATAAGGCCAAGCATATTGCAACGATGTATTTAGAGGATCTGGGTAATTTAATCAAAGAGACCATTGATCCTTATTTTGGATTCAGCCGATATGCCGAAAGTCTTGGTCGTTCTGCCAATTCATTTGATGAATTGTATGCTGCACTCAATACCCCACCAACATTTTTAGACACAATTTTATTAGACATTTTTGAAAAACATATTCAAAAAAGTCAACCCAAATTAGTTTGTATTTCGGTGCCTTTCCCAGGTAATTTGTATACTTCTTTAAGATGTGGTCAGTGGTTGAAGCAACATCATCCAACTATTAAAGTGGCGATGGGTGGGGGTTTTGCCAATACAGAATTGCGTTCTTTGTCTGATGTTAGAGTGTTTGAATTTTATGATTTTATTACTTTGGATGATGGAGAAACACCTATCGAATTATTGATTCATCACATTGATGGTAAAAAAGAAGTACATGATTTAAAACGTTGCTTTACTTTAATGAATGGCGTGGTTACCTATATCAATGAATCCATCCAGCCAGACTATAAGCAACATCAATTAGGCACCCCAGACTATGAAGGTTTATGGTTGGATCAATATATTTCTGTGATTGAATTGGTGAATCCAATGCATAGTTTATGGAGCGATGGAAGATGGAATAAATTAACCATGGCACACGGATGTTATTGGGGTAAATGTACTTTTTGTGATATCTCATTAGATTATATCAAGACTTATGAACCAGCTACAGCTAGTTTATTGGCAGACAGGATGGAATTAATGATTGCACAAACTGGACAAAACGGTTTTCATTTTGTGGACGAAGCTGCACCACCTGCATTGATGAAAGCATTGGCAATTGAGATCATCAAACGCAAACTAGTGGTAAGTTGGTGGGCCAATGTGCGTTTTGAAAAAAGCTTCACTCAGGATTTATGTCTTTTATTAAAAGCTTCGGGATGTATTGCTGTGAGTGGAGGATTAGAAGTGGCATCGGATAGATTATTAGAACTGATTCAGAAAGGCATTACGGTGGCACAAGTAGCAAAAGTGAGTCAACATTTTAATGACGCGGGGATTATGGTGCATGCTTATTTGATGTATGGTTTCCCAACTCAAACTGTTCAAGAAACGGTGGACGCATTAGAAATGGTGCGTCAATTATTTGAAACAGGCGTTTTAAAATCTGCCTTTTGGCATTTGTTTACCATGACGGCACATAGCCCTGTGGGATTGGCGCCAGAAAAATATAAAGTCAAAAAAGTATCTGATACAGTGGGCAGTTTTGCAAATAATGATATTGCCCATATTGATACGACTGGAGCCAACCATGAAATTTTTGGATATGGTTTAAAAAAAGCCATCCTAAATTATATGCATGGTGCTTGTTATGAATTCCCATTGCAAAAATGGTTCGAATTTAAAATTCCAAAAACAAGCATTGCACCAAATTATATTCAAACACAGTTAGATGCGGTAGAAATTGGCGCTGCTAATTATAAAGCAATTTGGATAGGCTTAATGCCATCCTCAACAATGGTGCAACGTTCCAAGAAGGGCAGTAAGTGGGAAGAAATGAATCTGTGTTTTGAAACCAATCAAAATACAATTTCAATTCAAGTAGCACCTCAAAAAGGAACCTGGTTCATTCAGTTATTAGAAAAGATAAATGTGCATACCAATGCAGGAATGCCATTGGCAGATATCAAAGCAGATTATCTGGCTGCAGGTTTAGAAGACTTTGATTTGTTTTGGGATAATAAACCAATCAACACTTTGCATAAAGCAGGGCTATTAAGAATTTAATTCAGATTTTTTATAAATTAAAAAACATGCACGTCGAATGGGTAAGAGATTTATGCTTGAGCTTTGACGATGTCGAAGAGTGTCAGCCATTTGGCCCAGAAAATCTAGTGTATAAGATCAAAGGAAAAATGTTCTTATTAATTTCTTTAGATGATATCCCCCCTAGAATCAATATCAAGACGGACCCAGATAAATCCATAGAATTAAGAGAAGCCTATCCCAATAACATATTGCCTGGCTTTCACATGAATAAAAAGCATTGGAACACCCTAGTTTTAAATACTAGACTAAGTCCATCACTTGTTCAAACATTAATTAGGGAATCTTATGAATTAGTCAGAAAGTAAATCCTGATTTATCCCTTTTAAATGGCTAAATAAAATTTTAATCTTATTTTTGAGTCAAATACAAATTATATGGGATTCGCAATCAATAAAAAAGTAGCCGATAAAAAAACCGCCTCTAGCGCAAAAACCAATGTTCAAGCAGGGGGTAGTTCAAAATTTATCGCAAAGGCAAGCACCAAATCTTCTGGGGCAAGTAAAAAACCAATTAAAACAGGCGGATCAAGAGGTAGTTGATCCATAGAGTTATATAGACTGAACACTATAAAAAAAGTGGATCTCCTTGAGATTCACTTTTTTTATGGCCAATATAAGGGAAACTTATAAATAATTTTAACATAAATATAAAATTATTATAATGTGTATATTATTAAAACGCCTTTTATTATCTATTTAATTTAACAAAATTGATGGAAACTACTTTTAATGTTAAGTTTTTGTTAACGAAACTTAGATTTTTTTCATACCTTGAAGGCTTAAGTAAAACAAAAAACATATGAAGAAAATTGTAACATCTCTTTTCTTTGCTGTTTTGTGTAGTATCATAACAGCTAATGCTCAGGTTCGTCC
>Ga0209088_10002992_pt1 | contig 10081 bp, 11 predicted proteins | sample S_140625_EF_Meta_FD_187324 | JGI IMG/M metagenome (GOLD analysis project Ga0209088, IMG submission 187324) | Freshwater microbial communities from Lake Simoncouche, Canada to study carbon cycling - S_140625_EF_MetaG (SPAdes) (version 2) | ecosystem: Environmental > Aquatic > Freshwater > Lake ...
GGCGGCGGGGCTGGAGCGGCTCGGGCTGCGGGTGATCGTGGATCCGATGCACGGCTCGGCGGCCGGGGTGCTGCCGGCCCTGCTGGGCCAGGGGGCCGTGGAGAGCGGCGTGATCCGGGAGATTCGCGCCGAGCGCGATCCCCTCTTCGGCGGCCATCCGCCCGAACCCTTGGCGCCCTATCTGGAGGAGCTGATCGCTGCAGTGCGCTCCAGCACGGCCGCCGGGCAGCCGGCGATGGGGATTGTGTTCGACGGTGACGGCGACCGCATCGCTGCGGTGGATGAGCACGGCCGCTTCTGCAGCACCCAGCTGCTGATGCCCCTCTTCATCGATCACCTGGCCCGTGCCCGGGCCCTGCCGGGCACGGTGATCAAGACCGTGAGCGGCTCCGACCTGATGGCGCTGGTGGCCCAGGACCTGGGCCGCGAGGTGATCGAGATGCCGGTGGGGTTCAAGTACATCGCCGCCGAGATGCTGGCGGGGGAGGTGCTGGTGGGCGGCGAGGAATCGGGGGGTGTGGGCTTCGGTATGCACTTGCCGGAGCGGGATGCTCCCTTTGCGGCGTTGCTGCTGATTGAGGCGCTGGTGGAGGGCGGCGTGCCCCTGGGTCAGCGCATCGATGCCCTGCAGGAGCGCTGTGGCGGCGCCGCCTCCTACGACCGCCTCGACCTGCGCCTGCCCGACATGGCCGCCCGCACCCGCCTCGAGCAGTTCCTGGCCGCCTCACCCCCCACAGCGGTTGCCGGAGCCCCGGTCCAGGAGGTGATCACCACCGACGGCGTGAAGTTGCGGCTCGGGCCCAACCATTGGTTGATGCTGCGCTTTTCCGGCACCGAACCGCTGCTGCGGCTCTACTGTGAGGCTCCCTCCGCCCAACGGGTGGCCGAAGTGCTGGACTGGGCGCGGCAGCTCGCCGAGTCGGTGTAGCCGCCGGGCGTCCGCGCCGCTCGCCCGAGCCGCGCCTCACCGGCGCAGGACGGGGGTGCTGCTGAGGTTGCATGGGCTGACGGACCTTCACTGCACCGCCAAGGCCCATGACCACCTCTATCCCCACCCCCCTGGTGATCGCCAGCGGTAACGCCGGCAAAATCCGTGAGTTCGCCGCCCTGTTGGTGGATCTGCCCCTGGAGATTCGGGCCCAGCCGGAGGGCCTGGAGGTGGAGGAAACGGGCACCACCTTTGCCGACAACGCCCGCCTCAAGGCCGAGGCGGTGGCCCGAGCCACGGGCTGCTGGGCCCTGGCCGACGATTCCGGGTTGGCGGTGGATGCCCTGGCCGGGGCGCCGGGGGTGTTTTCAGCCCGCTATGCCGCCACCGACGCCGAGCGGATTGCGCGGCTGCTGGCCGAGCTGGCCGTTGCCAACCAGGAGCGATCGGCGCTGGGCCTGGCGCCCGACCGCAGTGCCCGCTTCATCGCCGCCCTGGCGTTGGCCGATCCCAGCGGCGCCATCCGGCTGGCTGTGGACGGCCATTGCCCCGGGGAGATTCTGGAGGCGCCGCGCGGCGCCGGTGGCTTCGGTTACGACCCGGTGTTTCTGGTGCCGGAGCTGGGACAGACCTTCGCCGAGATGGATAAGGCCACCAAGGGCCGGATCGGGCACCGCGGCCGGGCTTTTGCCCTGCTGGAGCCTGGGCTCAGGGGGCTGTTGGGCTGAGGCTGGGCGAAGGCTCGCGGATCTGCCGCAGAAGTCCAGCCGGGCCCCTGGATCAACGGTTGGTTTCGCCGCCAGGCTGGAAGCAGCGAGGGGGAAGCCCGCTTCGGTTGGCTCCCAAGCTCCCCACAGGATGGTTGGGGCCCCATCGCCAATCCCCTGGGACTGGAACGATGAACAGCGATAGCGAAACCACGCTGGCCCGCCGCAGCTTTTCCGAATCGGAGGGGCAGGGCTGGTGCTCGGATGAGTCTGGCCTCGACGATCCCCGCCCTTTGGAGCCGCACATGCGGGTTGTGAATCGGGATCAGGGTTGGGGTTTTCATCATCGCGCCGAGTTGCTCAATGGCCGCTTGGCCATGCTGGGGTTTGTGGTGGGCGTGATTCTGGAGCTGGTGACCGGCGAGGGCATTCTGCAGCAGATCGGCCTCAAAGCCTTGCTGCATCAACCCTGAAATTCGTTGTTTCAAACCATCACGTTTGCAGACTTGCTGCCATGGAACCCAGCACGCCCCGCTTTGGTTTTGTGCCCTTTGCTGAACTGTGGAATGGCCGATTGGCCATGCGCGGTTTTGTGATTGGCTTGGCTACAGAATTGCTGAGCGGCCAGGGCATCCTGGCCCAGCTTGGCTTGCGGTTCTGATGGCTAAGGCCTGCCAGGTTTGGTGGAGGAAGGCAGAGGGCCTTTCCTGGCAACGGCTTGATTAAAATCACCCTAGAATTGAAGAGTAAAAATCAAGAAAAACGATGTCAAAAGCACAGCTCACCGCTTTTTTGGCCAAGGTTGAAGCCACGCCCGCCCTCAAGCTCCAGGTGGATGGGGCCAGCGGTCCCAGCGCCGTGGTGGCCATCGCCGAGCACGAAGGCTTCCACTTCTCGGCGGCCAGCCTCGCTCGCCACCTGCGGGGCTGAGGCTGGCTCCCCCATTCACCCCTGATGCGGGTGGGTGGGGATCCCCTCAGGCCTGATCGAGATCCCCCACGGCGCTGATCCAGCCCTGCAGCTTCCAGTCCACGCAGCCGCTGCGCACCATCGGATCTTGGCGGATCAGGGCTTCGGCGCTGGCGTGGTCGGTGGCCTCCAGCAGCAGCAGGCCACCACCGCCCGGCCGCCCCTCGCCATCCACCAGGTAGCCGCTGCTGATGCGGACCCCCCGGCTCCGCAACTCCCTCACCCAGGTCCGATGGGCCGCCAGGTGGGGCGCCGCCTCGGCGGAGGAACGGCGGAAGGTTTCAGTCTTGATGAACCAAGCCATGGGGGAAGTCTGGCGGAAGTGGGCATCCCAGGAGCGCGCCACCCCGGCCCTGTCTTGACCAGCCAGCGCTGGGGGTACGAGGGAAAGGGCAGGCCCTTCAGGGCAGCTTTTTCCGCGTAGCACGGATGGATGGGTGGTCGGCACACCAGCCCCCCAGCCAGCCCCGTTGTTGCGACGCCGTGCTTGCCCCTGCCCCCCCCGGTTCGCCTGAAACGCGAGCCCATCTGCTGTTGGCTCGCATGGCTCCGGCCGAGAAGCTTGCCCACCTCTCCGGGGCCACCCCTTTTTGGGCCGGCATGGTCGATATCGCCGTTGCCGAGGCCTCCCACCGCCACCCTTGGCCCGCCGGGGTGCTCCCCAACCAGGGCCTGGTGGGGCTGCAGTTCGTGGACGGCCCGCGTGGGGTGGTGCTGGAGGGGGGCGCCACCACCTTTCCGGTGCCGATCGCCCGGGGCGCCAGCTGGGACATCGATCTGGAGGAGCGGATCGGCGAGGCCATCGCCAGGGAGGCCCGCTCGTTTGGTGCCAACTGGGTGGCGGCGGTGTGTGTGAATCTGCTGCGCCACCCCGGCTGGGGCCGGGCCCAGGAGACCTACGGCGAGGATCCCGTGCTGCTCGGGGCCATGGGCGCGGCCTGCAGCCGCGGCCTGCAGCGCCACGCGATCGCCTGCATCAAGCATTTCGCGCTCAACTCGATCGATAGTTCCCGCTTCCTGGTGGATGTCCGGGTGAGCCGCAGGGTGCTCCATGAGCTCTACCTCCCCCACTTCCGCGACTGTGTGGCCGCCGGGGCCGGCTCGGTGATGACCGCCTACAACCGTGTGAACGGCCTTTGGTGCGCCCAGAACCACGAGCTGCTCACCACCATCCTCAAAACCCGCTGGGGCTTTGGCGGCTTTGTGGTGAGCGATTTCATCTTCGGGCTGCGCGATGGCCTGGCCGCCCTGCGGGCCGGGCTTGATCTGGAGATGCCCTTTCGGATGATCTTCGAGGGTTGCCTGGCTGAAGCGCTGGCGGCGGGCACCCTGCCGCTGGAGCGGGTCGATGACGCCGTGCTGCGCCTGCTGCGGGCCCAGTTGGCGGTGCCATCCGGCGATTACCCGGCCTCCCTGCGGGGCTGCGCCGCCCACCGCAGCCTGGCCCGCGAGGCGGCCACCAAAGCGATCGTGTTGCTCAAAAATGCCGAAGCGGTCTTGCCGCTGCCGGATGGGGGTTCGCTGGCGGTGATCGGTGCGCTAGCCGCTGCGGCGAATCTCGGCGATCGGGGCTCCTCCGATACCCGCCCCTCGAGGGGGGTGGTGGTCACCCCCCTCGAGGGGATCCGGGCCGCTGCCCCCCAGCTCCAGGTGTGCCACAGCGAAGGCGACGATCCGGCGACCGCCGCCCGGCTCGCGGCCGCCTGTGATGCCGCCGTGGTGGTGGTGGGCCTCGACTGGCGCCAAGAGGGGGAGCACATCCACCCCGGCGATCTTGCGCCGATCCTGCGGGAGATGCCGGCTCCGGACCCCCTGCAGCGCTGGTTTGGCAGCCAGCGGCTGCGACCCTTCTGGCGGCCGGTGGCCGAGGTGGTGGCCTCGATCACCCGCCTGGCTTCGGCCCGCACCGGTGGCGATTTCGCCGCCGGCGACCGCACCGAGCTGGCCCTCGACCCCGCCCAGGAGGCCCTGATCCTGGCGGTGGCCGCCGCCAACCCCCGCACCGTGGTGGTGTTGATGGGTGGTGGCGCGATCCTCTGTGAGCGCTGGCGGCACCGGGTGAACGCGATCTTGCTGCTCTGGTATCCCGGCCAGCAGGGCGGGGAGGCCCTGGCCGATGTGCTGCTGGGGAGGGTGTCGCCTTCGGGCCGGATGCCCTTTGCGGTGCCCACTAGCGCCGAGCACCTGCCGGCGTTCGAGCCCCGGGCGGAGTCGGTGGTCTACGACCTCTGGCACGGCTACCGGCGGCTGCAGCGCCAGGACCACGCCGCCGCCTTCCCCTTCGGCTTCGGCCTCTCCTACAGCTCCTTTGCCCACGGGGAGCTCCAGGCCGAGCTTCTCGGTGAAGCGGGGATCCTGCGGGTTTCGCTCTCGGTCACCAACGGCGGGCCGATGGCGGCTGCGGAGGTGGTGCAGGTGTACCTGGAGCCGCCGGGGCAGGCGGTGGAGCGGCCGGCGCGCACCTTGGTGGGGTTTGGGCGGCTCCAGCTGGAGCCGGGCCAGGCCCAACGGCTGGAGCTGGCGATTCCCCTGCAACGCCTGGCCTATTTTGATGAGGGTGCCGATGCTTTTCGGCTGGAGGGAGGCCTGCACCGGGTGGTGGTGGCCCGCCATGCCGAAGATCCGGGCCTGGGTGTGGAGGTTCAGGTTGGGGGGATGGTGTTGGGCCCTTAGACGGCAGAGGAGGGCCTAGGCCTGGGCTGTCTTAGCTCGGGCCACTGGGGCTGGGCCCTGCCAGGGGCCGAAGGGGGCGGGCTACGGGCTGCTCCACCCCAAGGATCTTGCTCAGGCGCAGGCGGTTGTAGCGCTGCACCCACAGGCAGGGCAGGTTGAACAGGGTGGCGAACACCAGGTTGATCAGCACCCCCTGGGGCGGCAGCCACAGGGCCGTGACCAGCCAGAACGGCCACAGGGCCAGATGCACCAGCTCGGCCCGGCGGGTTTCCGCCAGCAGTCGCTCCAGGCAGGCCCGATCCCTCCGGGCCAGGGCGGCCTTGGCCAGGCCGCCGGGCAGAACGCCGCCGGCATCGGGCAGCCACGGCTTCCAGCGGCGGATCCCCAGGCCCCGTTCGTAGGCCTGGGCCCGTTCCCCCCAGGGGCGCGGGCGGGTCAGCCACGAATCTTCGGCCAGCTTGGCCAGGGGAATCTGATTGGCCAGGCCGCCCACCAGCAGGCTCCAGCCCAGCCAGCCCAGGGCACTGGTGAGGGGGGGCGAGAGCAGGGGCCCCCCACTCATGGCCTGGTCGACACCATGCGCCCCTTCCACTGCACCGCGCCCCGCTCCAGGTTGGCGATAGCGAGCACAAACACCCCGAGGAAAAACAACACCGGCACCGGAAAGATCAGGTTGATCCAGCCGAAGCTGCCCACCCGCCGGGTGATCACGAGCAACTGGGCCGCGAAGCCGCCGTAAAGCAGCAGGTTGGTCGCCAAGCTGCGGTCCCCCAGCATTGGCCAGCCCAGCAAGGAGGCCGGCAGGCACCAGGCCGCCCAGAACAGGCCCGACAGCCAAAGCAGCACTGCCACCAGGCGCCACGAGCGCACCTCGCCGGCGGCGGTGGCGAAGTTCTTGGCGAAGCCCACCACCATGTCCCCGAAGCCGCCGGGATACATCCGATAGGCCAGTTGCCCATCACCCATGAAGGCGCTGACCGGCAGGCCGGCCCGCTCGTAGCAGTGGGCGAGGAACCAATCCTCCACCACCTTTCCCGCCACCGCCGCATGGCCGCCGCTGCGTCCGTAGTCGGCGCGGCTGGTCACCAACGCCGGCCCGAAGGCCACACCGCCGCGGGGGCCCAGGGGCACCGCCATCAGCCCCACCAGGTTGAACAGCACCGAAAGCTGCTCGTAGGCCCGTTCGGTGCGGTGGAACGGCTGCACGGAAACCAGCCCGCCCAACTCCTGGTGGCAGGCCAGCAGGGAGGCCAGAAAATCCGGGGCGGGTTCGGTATCGGCATCGAGAAACACCAGCACCGCGGCCGTACTGGCGGCCACGCCGTTGTGCAGCGCCCAGGTCTTGCCGCACCAGCCCTCGGGCAAGGACGGCGGCTGGACCAGGCGCACGGCGAGTAGGGGACTGGTCTGGGTGGCGATCGCGGCGGTGCGGTCGGTGGAGTGGTCGTCGACCACGATCACCTCCAGGGGCCGAAAGCTCTGAGCCTCCAGGGCGCGCAGCAGGTGGGGCAGGGTGCCTTCCTCATTGCGGGCCGGAATCAACACCGCCACCGAGGGGTGGCCCCGCACCGCCCCCACCGCCAGGGCTGGCATCCGCAGGCAGAGCGCCCAGCCCAGCCCCCAGCGCAGTAGCAGCGAAAGGTTCAGCAGGCCCAGGGTTACCAGGCCCATGGCCTCAGGGCCGCATCAACTCCTCGGCCAGCGGTTCGAGGGAAAGGCGATCGCGCAAGACTTGGGGATGGGCCCAGACCGGCAGCATCCGTTGCTCCCCTACCGGCAACACGGCACGCCTGCCGGGAACCACCACCAGATCGAGGTCGGAATAAAAACTGCAGCACTCGATCGCCTCGAGGCTGGAGAGGTCGCCATTGAGCTGCTGCAATAGGGCGCTGCCCTGCTTGAGATCGGCGATGCCGGCCAACAGCCGGCTCGGCCAGGGGTTGGCCGTGAGGGTGCCTTGGTGGGGACTGGCGACGCTGGTGAACCGTCGGGTGCGCCGGTGCCCTCCCCGCAGCTGGATCCAGGTGCGGGCGATCACCCCACCCATCGAGAAGCCGCAGAGGTCGATCGGTTGGTCGGTCCCGAAGGCGGCTTCGATCTGCTCGCCCAAGAGGGCGGCGGACTCGGCGATCGGCGTGATCCCGCAGCGCAGCGGTAGGTCGGGCACCAGCAGGCGGCGTGTCTGCTGGCCCAGGAGCAACCGCAGCCGGTTGAACACCCGCGAGCTGTCGAGCATGCCGTGCACCAGCACTAGCGGGGTGGGGGAAGCGGTGATGGAGGCCGATGCAATCTGCTGTATTCAAGGACGCTCCAGAGAGGTGTTGGCAGGGGCAGGCAGGGGGGATCTCCGACCGGGTGAACACGGGGCCCCGCTAGACACGACGGCCGCCGATCAGGCGCAGGAGGATGGCAATCACCGCGATCACCAGGAGAAGGTGAATCAGTCCTCCCAGGGTGTAAGAAGTGAGCAGGCCCAGGAGCCAGAGGACGATCAGGACGACGGCTAGGGTTTCAAGCATGGGACTGCTCCTGGGGATCAGCTGTGGTCGTTGGCGATGTTGTCGGCGGCATCGCCGATGGTCTTGGCCACTGATTTGGCTCCTTCCTTGAGGTTGTCGGCAGTGTTCATGACCGAGGCCTGAACCTGCTTCGCCTTGCCTTTGATCTGGTGGCCGACATCGCCGGTCAATTCACCAGCGGCCGATTCGAGTTTGCCTTCCACTTCTTTGGCCTTAGCGTCAGCTTTGTTGGACATGGTGGCGAGGGTGATGGGGATGGTGTTGTGATCGGCAGGTTTGGCCATGGCTGGCAGGGGCAGCAAGGCGGTGAAGGCGATGGCCGCTACGGCGAGACATGAAGCGAAATGATGAAGCAAACGGAGTCCCATGGCCATTGACATTTGCATCACAAATTGACCCTAGGTATTCCCTGTGGTGGTGATTTCCGTTGCCCTGAAATGCCGCACTTGTGAGGCTGCGTCGCCCGGCCCTGTCCCCGGGCGGCTCTCCGTCCAAGGCGGACGGGGATTCCGCGTCGCGAAAGTCCGGGGCCGCGGCGAGGATGTCAGCCGTAAGCAGGGCCGATGGCAAGGCATGGGGCGTGAGCGCAGGAGCTGGATGCATGGGCCCGGTGGTCGTGCCGTGACCACCAACCTCGATGCCGTGCTGCTCGAAAACGAGGCCCTGCGCCACCAGGTGCGGCTGCTGCGGGAGGAGCTGGCCCTGCTGCAATGCAGCCGCTCCGCCGAAGCCCAGGCGCAAGCCCAGGCCCAGGCAGCAGCCGATGTCGCCGGTCGCTCCCAACCCAGGCAGGGGGCCTCCCGCGGTGAACGGGTGCGCTCCTGGCGTTCGGGCCCGGAGGTCACCACCGGGGCGGCGCCGGGGATCACCCCCCAGCTCGTGCGGCAGTGGGCCGAGGCGCTCAGCAGCCATCCCCGCTGGCGGGAGTTGCGCCTTGGTTCGCGCCTGGAGGGTGATCCGGCCGCCGGTGGCAGCCTGGAACTGGGCCTCCAGGCCCTCCTCGACGACCTGCGCAGCCGTTCCCACAATCCCGCCCTGGAGCTGGAAGATGCCCTCGATCGCCGCTCGCCCGGCCTTGGCGCCGAACTGCGCTGGGCCCTGGCCGGCCCCGCCAGCCGGGTGAAGGCGGCGGTGCGGGCGGCCTTCGCCCTCCATGGCCCCCAGGCGGCCGATCGTCTCAGTGCCGATCCCCACGCGGTGGTGGAGGAGTTGTTGGCGGCGATTGCGCGGCTGGAGGTCCAGACGCGGCAGGAGGTGGCGGAGCGGCGGCAGCGGGCCGAGCAGCAGGCCTGGTGGTGCCAGCAGGATGGGCGCCGCCCGGGCGGCCGGAGCTGGGGGAGGGCTGACGGGGGAGGGGGTGAAGCTCAGGGCGGCTGGGCTGGCGCTGCGGCCGGCGACCCTCGACCGGGTGAGACCGGGGAGGGCGGCGCCAAGGATCACGCCCGCGGCGGCGCTCAGGATGGTGCATCGGGCGGAACTCGGGATGCCGGTTCGAACCGGGCCTGGAATGCCGGTTCGGGTGGTTCCCGGGGCTCGTCGGCGTCGGGCGCAGCCCCTGGCGCCGGGGCAGGTGAGGGCCGGAGCTCCCAGAACGGCCGCCAGGCTGCTCCGGACCATCAGCGCGTCGAGGCGCTCGACATCCTGGAGCTCTCCTGGGGTGCCCCGTTGGACGCCGTGAAGGCTGCCCACCGGCGGCTGGTGAAGCGCCACCATCCCGATATGGGGGGCGACGCCGAATCCTTCCGGCGGATCAACGACGCTTACCAGCTGTTGATTGCCTGAGTGCTGAGATCAAACCGGAGGTTGAAGATGGATGACGCGAGTCTGAAGCAGACCATTCAAGACATCTCAGGCAAGGATCTTGAGCAGAGGAAGAGTTGGTACTCTCCCGCCGCAGAGGCCTATAACTCCACAAGGCCTCGATACCCCAGTGAACTCATTGGCCAGGCTGTCAAGGCAGCCCAGCTTTCTTCGTCCTCCAGAATCCTTGAAATTGGCAGTGGCCCTGGAACGGCAACAACCTCTTTTGCGGACTACGGCTGCAGCATGGTCTGCCTTGAGCCCAATCCAAACTTTTGCGAGCTAGCAAAAATGAATTGTAAGTCGTATCCATCGGTCGAGGTGATCAACACATCCTTTGAGGAATGGGGTCTTGAGCCTGAAGCATTTGATGCGGTTCTGGCGGCAAGCTCCATGCATTGGATACCTACCGAAATTGCCTATGCCAAAGCTAGTCGCGCATTGAAAGAGGACGGCTATTTAATGCTCTTGTGGAACAAAGAGCT
>Ga0209088_10003003_pt1 | contig 10055 bp, 10 predicted proteins | sample S_140625_EF_Meta_FD_187324 | JGI IMG/M metagenome (GOLD analysis project Ga0209088, IMG submission 187324) | Freshwater microbial communities from Lake Simoncouche, Canada to study carbon cycling - S_140625_EF_MetaG (SPAdes) (version 2) | ecosystem: Environmental > Aquatic > Freshwater > Lake ...
TATTGATGTAATTATTCCTGAGGGAAAAACACCGGGTGCTATTTCTTTGGGCGTATCCGATTATGTGAAAATTATGTTATTGGATGGCGTTAGTAAGGAGCAGAAAAATGCAGCAGATACTGCATTGAAATTTTTAGAAAAGAAGACAATAACAGTGTTTAATAAGCCATTTATCTCTTGTGATATGGAAGGTCGGGTTCAAATATGGAGAAATGCTATCGCAACTGCTTCTGAAATTGAAAAAACTGGTCTAAACTTGTTAAAATCACTAACCATAAAAGGTTACCAGACCTCATCGTATTTTATGAAACAGGTCATTCCTTATGAGATGGCTCCTAATCGCTATAACGGTTGTGTTACAATTAAATAATTAAGTATGGTAAATTTGAATTTGAAAGCAGCTGTTAAACATAAATATGACGCTATTGTGGTCGGATCAGGGATTAGTGGCGGATGGGCAGCGAAAGAATTGACAGAGAAGGGACTTAAAACGCTTCTTATTGAAAGAGGCAGGGAAGTAAAACATATTGAAGATTACCCTACTGCTACATTGCTCCCTTATGAAATGAATCATAGGGGTCAATTACCTCATCAGGTGATAGAAGAAAATCCAATTGTTTCCAAATGTTATGCTTTTAATGAAACAACAGAGCATTTTTTTGTAAAAGATAAGGAGCATCCCTATGTCCAGGAAAAACCTTTTTCCTGGATTCGGGCTTACCAGACGGGCGGGAAATCATTACTTTGGGCCAGACAAGTGCAACGATGGTCTTCCTTCGATTTTGAGGGTCCAGCCCGAGATGGCTATGCGGTTGAATGGCCAATTGGGTATGAAGATTTGGCTCCATGGTACAGCCATGTTGAAAAATTTGCAGGTATTAGTGGTAACAAAGATGGATTGCCTCACCTTCCTGATGGTGAATTTTTGCCCCCATTTCCTCTCAATTGTGTTGAAAAATATTTTTCTGAATTCGTTGCACAACAATATGAAGACAGACAAGTTATCGTAGCCCGTTGCGCTCACATTACTGATCCTCAGCCTATACATATCCAGCAGGGTAGAGCAAAATGCCAGCATCGTACTTTATGTGAACGCGGTTGTCCCTTCGGAGGTTACTTTTCATCGAATGCATCAACTATTCCCTGGGCAATGAAATCAGGGAATCTGACACTTTTAACTAATGCATTAGTTGCCGAAGTTATTTTCGACGAAAAGAAAAACAGGGCATCGGGGGTGAGAGTTATAGATACTTTGACAGGGGAATCGAAAGAATACTTTGCGAAAATTATTTTTGTAAATGGCGCTGCTTTAAATTCTAATTTGATACTGCTTAATTCAACATCGAATCGTTTTCCTAATGGTTTGGGTAATGATAATGGGTTAATGGGCAAATATGTTGCTTTTCATAACTATAAAGCGGGAATTAATGCAGAATATGAAGGCCACCTTGATATTAAGACAGATGGTAGAAGGCCAACTTCGGGATATATTCCCCGCTTTAGAAATTTACATAAACAAGAGATGGATTTCCTAAGAGGTTATGCAACCTCTTTTTCAGCCAGCAGAAATTATGCTACTGACACCAGTGATTTTGGAGAAAATTTAAAGAATGCACTGGCAAATCCTTCTCTAAATGGTCATTGGAATATTGGGGCAGGCATGATGGGAGAAACGATTCCTAAAATCACCAATCTCGTTGCATTAGATGAAAAGCTAAAAGATGCTTATGGCATGCCGCAACTTAGAATTTCAGTCGATTATGATGATAATGATCATAAAATGACTTTGGATTTTGTAGATCAATTTAGTGAAATGTTCACTAAAGCTGGGTTTAAAAATCTCAAAATCAGAAATGTAAATCATCCGCCAGGTTTAGATATTCATGAAATGGGGGGCATAAGAATGGGTAAAGACCCTAAATCTTCTCTACTAAATAAATGGAATCAATTACATGAATGCCCCAATGTTTTTGTAACCGATGGGTCTTGTATGACATCCACTTCGACGCAAAACCCTTCTCTTACGTATATGGCATTGAGTGCCAGAGCGGCAAATTATGCAGTGGAAGCCCTGAAAAAGAAATTACTTTAAAATAAATAATTATGCGTAAATCATTATTTTCATTGTTTTTAACCTTATTTTTTCTAAATATTTTTTCCTTGCAGTCCTTGCAGGCTCAGAAGATGCCAAAATGGTTTAAAATTGGTGTTCAGGCTTACACCTACAGAAACCACATGGGTCAAAATCCTGATAAAATATTGGATTTAATCCGCGATTTGGGTATTCAGGAAATTGAAGGTGGAGGATCAAAAACCCTTTCTAATACCGAGTTTCTAAAAAAATGTCAGGCTCGGGGTATTTCTGTTGTTTCAACCGGTTGTGATTACAATGAGCTAAAGGACAATCCTTCCGTAGTTGTTAAACGTGCAAAGGAATTAGGTGTAAAAATGGTGATGGTCCCTTGGATTCCCCATCAAAAAGGTAAATTTAATCTTCAGGATGCAAAAAATGCAGTAGATGTGTTCAATAAAGCGGGTATGTTGCTAAAAGAGAACGGCATTACTTTGTGTTACCATAATCATGGATTTGAATTTCAACCTTATATGGATGGTACCCTGATGGATTATCTGATTCAAAAGACCGATCCAAAATATGTATCTTTTGAAATGGATATTTTTTGGACTATTCACGGAGGTGCAAGTCCTGCTTCTTTATTAAGAAAATATCCTAATCGATTTAAAATGATGCATTTAAAGGATATTAAGAAAGGGATTACCGGAGACTTAACGGGTGGTTCAGGACCGGAAAATGATGTGGTTTTAGGTACGGGTCAAGCCGATTATGAGGCCATTTTCAAATTGGCGAAGAAAAACGGTATTAAACACTTTTTCATCGAAGATGAAAGTGATAAAGAAATGGAAAATGTGCCTTTGAGTATAGAATTTCTTAAAAAAATTATTCCAACGGTAAAATAGGATCATCTTCTATCCATTCCGGTGGAATTGATTTTGAGTGGCGGGCACCTAGTTGGCTGATGTTTTGTACTCTGCCAACTAGGGTTTCTCCTTTTCTGGGGGATTGTGATAACTTATTCATAGCAGACTGAACACTTTCCTGCGCCTTAGTTAATTTTTCGGCGATATCTTTAATATCTTCTAAAAAGGATACAAATTTATCAACTAGTAATCCACTTTGTCGGGCTATTTCTGCTACATTTTTACTCTGTTTGTCTTGATTCCACAGAAAAGATACGGTTCTCAATGTTGCTAATAAAGTGGAAGTGGTCACTAAAACTATATTTCGCTCCAATGCTTCTTGAAAAAGGGTAGCGTCTGCTTGAATTGCTAAGGAAAAAGCGGGTTCAATAGGGACAAAAAGTAAAACATAATCAGGAGTTTTTAGCGTTTCTAATTGTTGATATTTCTTATCTCCTAAATCTCTTATATGCTTGCGAAGGCTAAATAGATGTTCTTGAAGAGCTTTTTCCTTCTCTTTGGTTTCTTCTACACGATGGTACCTTTCAAAAGCCGTCAGGGAGACCTTAGCATCTATGATCAAATGTTTTTTGTCAGGAAGCAAGATGATAAAATCTGGTCTTTGCTTTTTTCCTGTTTCATTGGTTTTGGTCTCCTGAATCAAATAATGAAGATTTTTTTCTAATCCAGCCTGTTGTAATAATGTTTCCAGCTGGGCTTCTCCCCAGTCACCCTGAAATTTCGAATTTCCTTTTAACGCACTGGTCAAATTAATGGCATCCTGGCTAATTTGTTGATTGAGTTGCTTTAAAGAACTTATTTCCCCTTTAAGGGTATTTCTGTCCAAGGATTCCTCCAGGAATCTTTTTTGCATATTTTCTTCAAATTTCGCAATATGATCTTTCAAAGGATTTATTAGTCTGTTTAGATTTTCCTCATTTTGATTGGTAAATTTTCTGCTTTTTTCTTCCAATATAGATTGAGAAATCTGCTCGAATTCTAATTTTGCTTTTGCTTGAAGCGATTGTATTTCCTGGGTTTGTTCTAACATTCTTTTATCCCATTCTACATTTTGTGCCCGAAGGGTTGCCAAAGAAGTTGTAAGTTCAATAACTTGATTTTGTAAGGCTGTTTCATTAAATTTTGAATCATTTAGCTGTTCAATAACCAGTTTATACTGGGTTATGGGTAAATAAGAATTTTCAATTTCAGCTTTTGAAACATATCGAGCTACTATACTTAATTTATGAACCAAATATCCGAGGAGGAAACCTAGAAAAAGAGCACCTAAAAGGATTAAAACAAGAGGAATTTCACTTATCATAAGCATTATTTTACATTTCCTAGTTCAATGGCCCTTTTAAGTGCAGCATTAGCTCCTTCAATAATATGGTTTTTGACTTGTTGGTTTTCAAAAGTTAACATAGCAGCTTCCGTGGTTCCACCTTTTGAAGAAACCTTTTGTATCCACTCCTGACAGCTAAAATCACCTGAATTATACAATTCTGTGGCGCCTAGAAAGGTCTGACTGACCAATAATTCTGCTTCTGCGGGAGAAAAGCCCATGCCCCTTGCAGCAGAAATTAGAGAATCCATAAATAAAAAAACATAGGCCGGTCCACTTCCTGAAATAGCTGTGGCAGCATCTATAAATTTTTCTGATTCAACATAAACGGTTTTTCCTGTTGTGTTCAATAAATTCTGAACGGTTATTAATTCTATCCGTGTTACTTCTTCCGATGAGGTAAAAGCAGTCATGCCGCGACCTATCTGAGCTGGTAAATTGGGCATGGCCCGAATTACTTTAGATGTGCCAAGTCCCTCTTGTATCTGTTCGATTTTTACGCCAGCCATAATAGACAAGAATACTTGCTGATGATGGACCTTATCCTTAATAGACGCAAACATGACTTTCGCATCCTGTGGTTTCACCGCCAGAATGACTATATCAGCCAGAGGAACGCACGTTTGAGCTTCACCATACACGGTTCCAATATCTTTTTTTGAAAGTTCGGCAGCTCTGTCCGGAGATTTTTCCAAAATCATCATGTCATTCTTTGATGCATTTTGCGTTCGCAGAAAACTTTGTGCATAGGTTAAACCCATATTACCCCCACCAATAATAAGTATTTTCATGACTTTTATTTTGTTCCGACAAAGTTATCCTATTTTTTTTCATAACACGTAAACCTTTTTCCCCTTTTAGTTGTATATACAATTAATGACTAAACAATGAAATTGGAAGAAGAAATCAATCAGTCTGTTTTTAAGGATAATTTTCACAAATCCCATGTGAATTTACTATTCACTGCTGCTTGGTTGAATCAGAAAATCAATAGGTTATTAAAACCCTATGATGTGAGTGGCCAGCAGTTTAATATTCTCAGAATATTAAAAGGATTAGGAGATAATCCTGCATCTTTGAAATTAATTACTTCCAGAATGTTAGATAAAACGTCTAATACCAGCAGATTGGTAGATAAGTTAATTGAGAAAAATATGGTTGTCAGGATATTTTGCCCAAGGGACAGAAGGCAAGTTGAAATAAGGATTACGGACATTGGTGCAGAAATCCTTCAAGATTGCAATGAAATCATAGAGACGAATATTCATTCTGCCATGATGAATAATCTAAGTGAAATGCAAGCCTTTCAATTAAACGATCTGTTAGAATTGGTCAGAAATGGTTCAAATGATTGTGAACCAACTTTATAATGAATTGTTAAACTCTAAATAAACATTTTTATGAAAAAATTCTCTTTGTTTTTAATGTTAGTTGCTATTGCTTCTTTTTCATTTGTTAAGCCACCAGTAAAAGTACCTGCTGATTTAACAAGTAGTTATGTAAAATGGACAGGTTATAAAGTTACAGGCAAGCATTTCGGTAAAGTTATGTTGAAAAGCGGTGCGCTTGAGTTTGAAGGAACTAATTTAGTTGGCGGTTCATTTGAAATGGATATGACTTCTATTAAAGTTGAAGATTTAGGTGCAGAAGGTGCTAAAAAATTAGAAGGACACTTAAAAAGTGATGATTTCTTTGGTATAGCTACCTATCCTACGGCTAAATTTGTTATCACCAAGGTTATTTCAAGAGGAACACCAGGTGCTTACAAAATTGTTGGTAATTTTAATTTGAAGGCTGCAACTAAAGAATTAAGATTTAATGCCGATATCAAAACGGTTGAAGGAAAGGAAACAGCTGTAGCAAAAATAACTTTAGACCGTTCTGAGTATGACATCAGATATGGTTCAGGTTCTTTCTTCGAAAATCTTGGTGATAAGACTATCTATGACGAGTTTGATTTAGAAATCAACTTGGTTTACAAGAAATAAGTTTTTAGGTTATTAATTTATTTGGGTTCGGAGTGTTTTAATGCTCCGAACCCTTTTTTTTTCTCTAAAAATCGCAAAAATTTATAAGTCTTCTTAGCAGATATTATCATTTAATCAATGAAATTGTTCTTAAGTCATCAGGCAGGTTTATGATTTAAAATATACCTTATGACAATGATCTTGTTAAGGGGTAAAAGGAATTCCAGTTTTTCCTTTTTTTAAGTCGTATCTTTATACAAATTCAAAAAATATGATTTTCGTAGATGTTAAAAATGACCTAGCATTCCGCAAAATATTTGGTAATGATGAAAAAACGGCTCCGCTCATATCATTTTTGAATGCTGCTTTACAATTAGAAGGGGATGACCGCGTAATTGGTGTTTCATTTGTCAATCCTAATCAATTTCCACGCATAAAGGGAGAAAAGGCAACTGTTTTGGATGTTAGGGCAACAGATTATTCAGGTCGAATATTTGTTATTGAAATGCAAGTTGCGGAGAAGAGGGGATTCGATAAACGGGTACAATATTACCTTACCCGTGACTATTCCATGCAAATTAACGTAGGTGATGATTATCCCGTATTGAATCCAGCTTATTTTATAGGCATTTTAGATTTTCCATTTGGAGAAGGGGATAAATATAATACACATCATTTAATACTAGAAAAGGAGACGAACGAACATCTGTTAAAAGATATTCAGTTCGCATTTATACAATTACCCAAGTTTAATTTGGGTATAGAAGATTTAGTTACCCCCATTGACAAGTGGACCTATTTTATTAAAAATGCTACAAAATTAAACTTTATCCCTGATTTTGCTCAAGCTGATGAGGGATTAAAAACAGCATTTATAGCGGCTGATAAATATAATTGGACTAAAGATGAATGGATAGCCTATGATAATACAATGATAAAGGCAAGGGATGTAATTCAGGAAAAATTATTTGTAGTAGAAAAAGCAGAAGCTAAAGGATTAGAGGAAGGTAGAATAAAAGGTAACTTAGAGGGTATTCTAAAAGGTAATTTAGAGGGTAGAAAGAAAGGTAAAATTGAAGGGAAAATTGAAGGGAAAATAGAAGGGAAAATTGAAATGGAAATCGAATTGATATTAGGAATGTATCAAGAAGGTTTCAATATTTCCCAAATTTCAAGAGTGAACCACAAGAATGAGGAGTACATCAGTAAAATCATAAAAGAGAAACATCTTTGAGGAAAGTCTCCATTAAAAATTTCTAAAATTGTTCCTATTTAACATTTCGCGGAAAGTCTTTCCACCAGGTTTTCAATGTCATCAAAGCGTGCTATTTGTCGCAGCCAATTTTCAGGAATGTTTTCATAGCCGTAAAGAAGTCCAGCCAATCCACCTGTTACAGCGCCTGTTGTATCTGTGTCAAATCCTAAATTTACGGCTCGCAAAACAGCTTCTTGGTAACTGTTTGTTGTCATCAGGCACCAAATACTAGCTTCAAGGGTATGTAAGACATAGCCGCTACTTTCTATTTCTTTTTCATCCAATTTGTTAATATCGCCTTTAAGTAAATTGTCAAATAATGCAATTTCTGTTGGGTTGATTTCAAGGGTTGTAAAAATATTTAACATTTCAGTTTGTAAGCTCCCGAATATCTCAAACTTATCCTTGTCCTCCAATATTTGTTTTGCAAATTCCAAATAATAAAAGAAAGCCATCATAGAGCGAAGGTGTCCATGAGTGATTGACGAAACTTTTTTGGTGATATCAAAACGTTTTTTTAAAGGCTTATCCAGTTAATAAAAAAGCAAAAGTAAAATGAGCATTAGCGAACCATTTCCATTATTATTTTCATCAAAACCGCCTGATAATTCCGGCTTTTCCCCTTGTGCAAGTCTTGAAATGGCTTGATGTGTAGAAATGCCAATGTCAAAAACATTTCCGAGGGGGTGTCCAGTAATTTTCATTTTTCCATTCCACAAAATTTTGACCAATAACTTGTAAGTCAAAGTTATATGTTAATGCCTCTGCCAGACAAAAAGTCAGTGAACTATCATCTGACCATGTCCCTGCTGGCAGATGGTGTGTTCCATAACCTATCATATCTTTTACAGGATTTTTATAAATGGATTGCCTGCTCTTGAACTCTACCGGAACGCCTAAAGCATCGCCAACGGCAACTCCAAAAAGAGCAGCTCTTATTTTTAATTTCATGGTAGGGTTATTTTTCATTTCATTTTTCTATTTATCATATTGCATTTAAAAACAATACTACCACAGATTAAGGATATTTTTTCATATTAATAAAATGTATTCACTTTATAATCAATTTAATATGAAAAAATAATGATGTGCCTTATGCTGAAAATATATCTATATATAAAGGTTTAGGATTACGGAAGATTTTTTCAACCTCATAAATGAAGAATTTTTGTGGAATATTCTACTGGCTTCAGAATATCATTTTCATTTTCATTGGATGGTACAAATTGCCAGGGAGTTACCTGTTTATCCCAGGTGAAATCCAGATTTTGAAAGTGTTTTTTTCTGAATTCTTTGGGGGAGAAGCCTCTATATTTTTTAAATAAACGATTGAAATTTGACAGGTTATTAAAACCAGATTTATATCCTATTTCACTAATAGTCATGTCCGATTCAAGGATTAGTTTACATGCCTTTGCCAGTCTGAGATCTATAAGAAAATCACTAAAACATCTGAAAGATTGTTTCTGAAAAAAATGACTAAAAGCCGTTTCACTCATTTGTAACTTTGAGGCTACCTCCTTCATTTTGAAAGCTGCATCGGTATAATGCTGCATAATACAAGCATACGCAATCTGAATACGATGATTATTCATTCGCGAACTTGATATTTCAAAGTCAAGAAAAGAAAGAAATCTCCTGTCTAACCCTTTTGAAAGTAAATGGAGTAATTTTAAGAAGGATATTGTGTTATCAAAACCCTTGTTTTCAGTCATCTCAATCATAATTTTACTGGCTTTTTCAAACGTTTTTCCAGTAAAATGAATGCCTCTTGAAGACTCTTTTAATAAATTACGGATACTAAAAAAACTGTCTTTTAACAATAATGAAGTTGAAAAAAGTTTTGCGTCAAACTGTATCGTTATGACACGATAGGGTTCATTCTTGTTCAAAAGTTGATCATCTCCGAACCATTTGTGGTAAACATAAGGGCCAATAATTACTAGGTCATTTTCATAATAGCTTTCAGTGGAATCTCCAACCACTCTCTTACCCGACATGCCCATAACCAAGTTAATTTCTACTTCTGGATGGTTATGAATTGGATAGTCAAATCCATTATTTGATGAATCTAAAACAACACATACATCATTGTCTTTCAGCGGGGTATTTTCATGAAAAACATTCATATCGCAGGCGTTATTGGCATAAACTAAATTTTAAGGAAGACAGGATTTTTGTAAAGTTCCTATAAGTTTCGTTTTTAAGCTATGTATTTCATAAAAGTATTGAATAATGTCATTAAAGCATCATTTTATAGGTAATAAATAAAATAAATTTGCTTTAGCAGAAAAAATTAAATGCATATTCCATGAGGTTCTTTAATGATTTTACATCAGAAGCTAAAAGTAATACTATTAAATATACATTTACTTCATTATTCATCATGTTATCATTCTTGATAACGGCCCAGTCCATCACCGTAAAAGGAATCGTCAAAGAAATAGATGGTAAACCTATGATTGGCGTGGAGGTAATTGAAAAAAACACTGATAATGGGACGGTTACGGAT
>Ga0209088_10003004_pt1 | contig 10051 bp, 13 predicted proteins | sample S_140625_EF_Meta_FD_187324 | JGI IMG/M metagenome (GOLD analysis project Ga0209088, IMG submission 187324) | Freshwater microbial communities from Lake Simoncouche, Canada to study carbon cycling - S_140625_EF_MetaG (SPAdes) (version 2) | ecosystem: Environmental > Aquatic > Freshwater > Lake ...
GCACCGGCACGCACTTATCGGCCAATCGCAGCGGACTCCAGGGGTGATCCGCACTGGTGAAGCGGGCCGTGAACGGATCGAAGAACAGCGAAGCGATGATCAGCAGCCAGCCTGTGGTGAGCAGCCATCTCACCCAGTGCATGCGGGTTTCGCTGACTCGCGAGCCGGCCATCTTCAGCCATGGGAACGATGGCGAAAGCTAACCAGCCCATTCGCCACCTGGGCAGCAACGGCCCTCCGGCGGCCAGTTGCTGGCCCCCCAGCGATCAGGCCAACGGCCGCCCCTTCCAGGTCCAGCCGCGGCCGCTGAGGGTGCGCCACACCGACACCGGCCCGATCGCGGCCACCACCAGCCCATCAGCCACCAGAAGGTGAGCGGCAACTGGAACTGGCGGCGGATCCACAGACGCAGCACCAGCTGCAGGCCGATGCCCGCCAGGGCGAGGGCCAGGGCGGCCAGCAACACCACAAGCAGATCCGGCAACCGCGCGGCGGCAAGCCCCAGGGCGGCAAGCGCCGCAGCCGGCGCCAACACCCAGGGGCCACTGAACATCAGCAGCACCACCGAGGAGGCCGCCAGGGCCCTGGCCACATCGCCGTCGAGGCCCAGCAGCCAGTTCTTGGTCCAGCCCTCCCAGAGGGAGGCGAAATCGCTGTACATGCGCAGCTCGAGCGCATCCAGCCCCAGCAGGTAGCGCAAGCGAAAGCCGCCCTGCTTGATCCGCCGCGCCAGGGCCAGGTCTTCCACCACCTCCGCCGCCAGGGCCCGGTGACCGCCAATCGCCGCGTAGGCGCTGCGGCGAAACAGCATGAACGGCCCGGCGGCAAACGCCACCGCACTGGCGGGATCATTGGCGGCCTCAATCGGAAAGCCCAGCCCCAGCAGGCTGGCCATGATCGGTTGCACCATCCATTCGGCGAGGCAGCCGCAACTCAGCCGCGGCGCCAAACTGAACAGGTCTGCCCCCTCGGCGCTCGCCTGGGCCAGGGCGCGCCGCAGGGTGGCCTGCTGCAGACGCACATCGGCATCGACAAACAGCACCCATTCGCTCTGCAGCTGCTCCATGGCAACGCTGCAGGCCCAGTTCTTACCCACCCAGCGCTCACCGGCCGGCCGGGGCCCGGCATCCAGCAGTGCAAAGCGGGGCTCGCTGGCGCCACAGGCCCCTGCCGCCTCGTGGGCGATCGCCACCGTGGCATCAGTGGAGCGATCGTCTACCAGCAGCACCCGCCAGTCGCCGCAGGGGTCTTCGCTGCTCAACACACTGGTGAGACAGGCGGCGATGTTGGCCGCTTCGTTGTAGGCGGGCACCACCACCGTCAGCGAGGTACTGGCTAGGGCAGTTGATGCATCAGGCCCCGGCTGCTGCGCCAGCCTCGGCGCCCGGGCAAACACCAGCGCCAGGCCGGCAATCAAAATCACCAGGCCCAGGGCGGCAGCGGCAGCCAGCGACAGCAGCGCCCAGGCGAGGGCCGTGGCCGGATCCATGGCCGTAGCCCCAGGGTCGTTTGCCCCATTGTGACCCGGCTCGATCACGGCGGCAGCCCCAGCAAGGTCTGGCGGCATGCCATGGAATCGTCTGTACTGCCTGCAAACCGAACTGGGGCATCTGCGCTGAGGTGATCTTCTAAAAAGACGATCTTTATCAATTTCTCATCTTGATCCAGCGGGTTGCCTTGATCTGTTGGGTTCTATTGGCCACTCAGCGATATGGGCGGCGCCGTCATCAGTGCATCAACATCAATGCATCAAACAGCCTGCAGCCGTTCCAGATAGACGGGCTTATGCCGACAAACGCAATATGCACGCAATGCGCAGGTTTTTTGGCCTCAGGCGTGCAGCGCCCCAAACAACCGAGTTCGCCTTAACGCCCATTATGCGGCTATGCTCATAAGAGTTTCGCCCCTGCAACCATGTCTTCCGCCCCTGCAACCGCCCAACTCCACCGCATCAGCGCCCACGACCTGGCCGATCAGCTAGCGACCAAAGGCGTCACCGTGATTGATGTGCGCGAACCGATGGAGTACGCCTCCGGTCACATAAAGGGCAGTCTCAACATTCCGCTGGCGCGCATCGCCCAGGCCGAGCTACCCCGCGGACCCCTGGTGCTGGTCTGCCAGAGCGGTAACCGCAGTGCCAAGGCCATGCACCAACTGCTGCAGCAGGGCCACCCCCAGCCGGTTGCCGACCTCATGGGTGGTATTCCCGCCTGGCAACAGGCCGGTTTCGAGGTGCGCAAGCTCAAGGGGGCTCCCCTGCCCCTGATGCGCCAGGTGCAGATCGCGGCCGGCAGCCTGGTGCTGCTGGGGGTGATCCTCAGCCAGACGGTGGCCCCAGGCTGGATCTGGCTGAGTGGTTTCGTGGGGGCTGGCCTCACCTTCGCGGGCATCAGCGGCTTCTGCGGCATGGCCCGCCTGCTGGCCGCCATGCCCTGGAACCAGGTGGCGATGGGCTCACAACGGACATGATCACGGCGGCTATGGCGCTACTCCTGGCGGGCGGCGCCTTGATCGGCTTTCTGCTCGCCGTGCTCGGGGCCGGCGGCTCGATCCTGCTGCTGCCCCTGCTGGTGAGCGGTGCGGCCCTGCCCACCAAGGCTGCGGTTCCGCTCTCGCTGCTGGTCGTCGCCCTGTTGGCCCTCGGCAATGTCGGTCCGTACATCCGCCGCCGCCAGATCGCCATCCAGCCCGCCCTGGTGCTGGGGGTGCCGGCCCTCGCCGGCAGCTGGATTGGCGGCTCCCTGGTGAAGGCCGGCCTGATCCCGGAGGCGGTGCAGCTGGGGATCTTCACGGCAGCGGCTTTGCTGGCTTCCTGGCTGCTCAATCGCCATGGTGCACTGGAGCATCCCCCCAATCACGGACGCCCAGCAGGCAACCCCGTGGCGCTGGCCAGCCAGGGCGTGCTGGTGGGTCTGCTCACCGGCATCGCCGGGGTGGGCGGCGGCTTTGCGATTGTGCCGGCCCTCGTTCTTCTGGCGGGCCTACCGATGCAGTTCGCCAGCGGCACGAGCCTGCTGCTGCTCACCACGAATTCCCTGGTGGCCCTTGCCGCCCTGGGCCACTGGCCCACGGCCCAGCTGCCGCTCCTGGTTCCTCTGCTTGGTGGTGGCTTCCTGGGGGCGGTGGTTGGCCAGCGGCTCGCGCCTCACCTACCCGAGGTAATGCTGCGGCAGGGCTTCTCGGCCCTGTTGATCGGCTCGGCGCTGCTCAGCGGATTTGAAGCCTGGAGACGCCACGACCACCCGCCTGCCATAACGGCCGGCAGATCGTTCATCCAGCTGCAAAGAGCCCCACGGTCTGCATGGGCTCGCGCAACCAGAACGCTGCCCTCGCTCCGTTCAAACTGCTGCCTACCTGGTGGTGGCGGTATCTGGTGCGACCCGCCAATCGAGGCCTGGCAGAAAGGGAACGATCGCCGGGGTGGACGTCATGTAATCGGCATAGCCGCTGTGGATGGCACACAGGCGCCGCTCCTCCCGTCGTGCCTTGAGGCTGAGCACGGTCGCCAATGCCAGCAGCAGGGCCAGGTGCAGCAGGCTGCCGAGGGCCAGCGTCACCCCCAGGGAACAGAGCAGCAACGACTGGTAGAGGGGATGGCGGCAACGGCCGTAGGCTCCTTCGGTGACCAGGGGCGCTCCGGGCATCGGTTCGGGTAGCGGGCTGAGGCTGTCCCCGAGGTTCAGGGCCCCCTGGGCGCCGATCACCAGGCCGATAAAGAAGGTGAGAGCGCCGATCAGGCGCAGCGCCGGGGGCCAGTCAATCCCCAGATCTGAGGGGGGAGGTGTTGGTGGCAGCCAGTGGGCGGCGATCAGGAGCATCTGCGCCAGCACCCACCACTCGCCGTGGCGGTTGTCCCGCAGACCCTCCCAGGAGAAGCCCCACTTCTGCATGCGTTCGTTCAGTTGGCGCAGCATGATTCGATCTCGTCAGGTGAATCGGGTTGGCCTGGCTGGCGCCACAGACCCAGCCACTCGTCGTTGCGCTTTTGCACCGAACCGCTGGCCGGCTCCCAGATCTCCGGCGCCAGGCCGGCCTGGCGCAACTGGTCTGCAACCTGCTGAGGATCACTGCCCCAAGGCGGACCGCCTGGCTGGCGGTGGCACCAGAACAGCCCCAGCAGCCAGCCGCCCGGTGCCAGCAGCCGGCCCGCCGTGGCGAGGTAGTCCTCCCGCAGGGCGGGATCGATGGCGCAGAAGCAGGTGTGCTCCACGATGCCGCTGAGGCTGCCGGCAGTCAGGCCCGCCGCCGCCAGGGCATCTATATCGAACAGGTCCGCCTGCAGCCACTGCAAATTCTCCCGGTCTTCGCCATGGAGCCTGCGGGCCGCGCGCAACGCTTCGCCACTGAAATCCAGGCCGATGGCCGAGAAGCCGAGGTCTGCGAGCAGGGCAACCTCATGGCCGCGTCCACAGCCAGGCACCAGCACCCTGCCCGACGCCTGGGGCGCCAGCGGATGGCTGCGCAGGAACTGGGCCAGCGGTGGGGCGGGCTGCCCCAGCTCCCAGCCATCACTGCCTTCCTGGTAGCGCTGGTCCCAGTGGCTTGCCTCGGCGCCGGGGGCCTGATTGGGGGGGCTCATCGCTCCAGCTTGGCCCAGGCACTCTCAGTTGCAGATAGCCCCGACTTGAACGCCGCTAGCGTTTAAAGCAATGAGTGCATTGCAATCAAGCGGACGCCGATGGCCACGCTCACCATTCGCAACCTTGACGACAGCACCAAGGCCCAGCTGCGCCTCCAGGCCGCTCGCCATGGGCGCTCGATGGAGGAAGAGGCCCGCGCCATCCTGCGCCAGGCCGTGGCTGGTGCGCCGCCGCAACCCGCCATGGCGGGAGTGGGCCACCGTATCCAGGCCCATTTCGCCCGGCTGGGCGGGGTGGAGCTTGAGCTGCCTGATCGCACCTACCAAGCCGACGCGCCGGACTTCGCTGAGGCTGACCGGTGATTGTGCTTGACACCAATGTGATCTCGGAGCTGATGCGCCCCCAGCCTGATTCTCAGGTGATGGCCTGGGCCAATGGGCTTGACCCGCAGGCCATCGCGATCACGGCGATGAACGGGTTGGAGTTGATCAACCCCTGGATCGCCGGGCTTAGCGTGCACCCCTGAGCCCATGCGTGTAGATCATGGTGGTCTTCACGTCCTTGGGGCCCAGCAACTCCTGAATGGTGCGGATGTCCTGGCTAACTGCAAAAACACTTTATTATTGTAGTTGAATGAGACCGCCTCGCGGGAAGCGCATCATGTAACTTAGGCCAGGACTACCTTGCTTGCTTTAGGGGGTCAGCTTATGCTTTTTGTATTGTGAACCTTACGGGTGGATGGCTTTCGAGCCGCTTTGCCAAGTGCCTCCTCCGCCCACTTATTGAGACTAGTTCCGCTCTCAGCAGCCGCCTTGATAGCTGCCGCATGTATCTCAGGTGAAATCCGCAGCATTACTTTGCCACTTGCGGGCTTTTCCGGCGAAGAACCAAGTTCCTGCGATGCGGCTAGATAGTCTTCGATGGCTGCATGAAAGTTGGATTCAAATTCAGCTATCGTTTCGCCGTGAAACGAGATAATGTCGTCGATGTCTAGGACACGACCAACAATAATCTTGTCTTCAGTATCGAAGACCATACTGGCTGTGTAGTCTTTGTAGGCCACGGAATTGATCATGGCTTGATTTCCATGTATTCAATGAAGTCCCGAACGGCCAGGACCCTATAGCGAAGTGCCTCTTTATTAGGGTGAGGTCGGTGGAGGGTCATTTTTTTGCCGTTAATCTCGAATGTGACGGATGAACCTGCTCCTTCAACAACCCTGCAACCAACTGCTTTGAGCAGAGATTCGATTCGATTCGAGCCCACTCAATATTCCCGTTGACGGAATCTGCGAGCACTTTCTCAAGAGTCTTGCGGTGAGTTCCGTTCACCACCAATATGATAGCACTGGCAGGCCGAAATGCAATCGCTCAGCCGGAGAGCTGACGCAACACGGTGGTGCTATGCCTAACGCCCAGGTTAACCTGCAAAAATGCGAAGCATTTTTGTCCGCGTTGAACCGCCAGTTAGGATTTTTTCTATCGGTAGCTCGCAGCAGATCGTCGGTACTTCAATTTTTCTAGCCCATTGATGGATAGGAAGATATCTAGATCGTAATTTGATATTTCGCATTTGGGTCCCAAAACAAGGTCGCAAATAATGCCACTTCCCACCAAACTTGTGAAATTGTATTCAAAGTAAGTTATCAATTTATTGTCCGATACTCTATGCTTTGGGTCGGATATTCCCGTGTGTATGGTCGTTTCATTTGTTTTTATGTCGCCCATGATCATGGGTGTGTGAATAATTCTCCATTCGTGCTCTTCATGAAACGCCTCATTCTTGAAAACTGTCGAAAGTCCATTTAATGTTATCGCGGCGTGTATTTCTGTTTCCACGGCGTCTTCGCCTGCATTTTGCAACGCTTCCATGCAAGAAACAACAATATTCTCAATCGTTGCATCCTGCTCAGCTTCTGAGTAAACAACCGGCAATGTTGTGATGCTGTCTTTGGGGGCGGCAGTCAGCACAGGCAATCTCTTGGACGTAGGCAGTAGATCACTGTTGAAGCCAATTGCTACTCCGGTCCCATCCTTGCCGTATGCACGCCACTGACTAAGCAGATCACCTTTTGTGGATAGAGAGCATATATACGGGACGGCCTTGTTCATTTGCATCAAATCCCAGAGCCTTCTTGTGTTTTGGGCCCCGTATTGATCTTCAAGTCGTCCGAGTATCTTTGCAACCTTCCTGTTCGTCCAGTTTATTTCTTGGTGATCATTTAGATTGTGCACACCTGAAAGCCAAAGTTGCTTGAATTTAACAATAGAAAGAAATGCATTCAAATCGGTGTAGTGGTACAACGGTTGCATAAAAATCCTAACTTTTTCTTAGCCGGTTCCGAGAAACACGCCCGGCAAGCCCCCCTCTTTCCGTGAACCACACTGCGGCATAGTGGTGGATTCTCACAGAGCCATTGCGGTGCAGTACTTCTTGACAAGCCAGCCAAGCATAGACGTAGTTTGCGGGTCCGATAACCACATGTTCGTAAGGATACACACCCGAGATCGGCTGACCAGAACAGCCATTGGAACGATACAAGGCAAAGGCACGCAGTCTGACTAATCTAATTAATCTGTTCCTTCGAGCTTTGTATTGGCTGATTCTGAGAATCAGAGATCAAAAGCATTTGCCTTCTGATAACCATTCTCAATCTTTCCTCAGGGATACCATGTCCACACCAGGTTCAGCTCAGACGCTGCCGAACCTCCGCGTGGAAAGCCTCAAGCAGCTCAAGCAACAGCCGGCGTTCAGCTGGCAGGGGAGTGGGCTCGGCTTCATAGCGGGCCAGGCTCCTGCAGCAGACGTTGCAGCGAATGGCTGCGGGGCGGTACCTGGCAGTGAAGGACTAGCAAAGCCTTGAGCAGCTTCTCCAGGGTCTGTTGCGCCAGAAAACCCCAGTCTTCCTCCGCAAACGTCCCGGGGTCCAAGGTTCCCCTGAGGCTGCCCAAATGCAGCACCATCCCCTCGCGCAGGGCCCGCGCCACCACATGCCAGCGGGAGCCCGCCAGTCGCTGGGCATCCTCTTCTCCCACCACAACAAGATCTACGCCCACCGACAACGGCAGGGGGCGCAGCGCCGCCCGCAGCGAACGCAACGCCTGTTGCCGTTCCTGCGGGGTGAGCGTGGCCTGGGGCATCACCACCAGTAGATCGAGGTCGGAATCGGGCCGCGCATCGCCCCGAGCCCGGGAGCCAAACAGCAGTACACGCCCTGGCCTGGGTTCAACCCCGGCCAGGGCGGCGGTCACCGCCTCCAGGTCGGCGTCGATTGTGGGGGCTTGGTTCGCCATGTCTGCAGGCTAGGGCGATGGCGGCGATCTGTTTGTCGGTCCCATGCTGAGGATTCGGCAGCCGCCAAACTCTGTTCTCCGTGCACCTGAACGCCAGCCGAGGCTTGCGGCTGCAGACCATCGCGGATGCAACGGCCCAGGCCAGCCTGCGTGATCCCCTCGCCTACGGCCCCACCCAACAGCTCGGTGCCTGGATGCGAAATCAAGAGATTGGGGCCTTTGAGTACCTCAGCACCGAAATCACGGCAGATCACACGACTTTCCTCTGTCACGACGACGGCAAGCTGCATCGTTTTGGGCGCGAGCTGTTTCTGATCGACGGGGCATTTCCAGGGGCTGCCGATTGAACAGCCTGGGGTGATGCAACAACTGCCCCTAGACTTCCTTGCAAATCCGTCACGTCATGGCTGATTTGCAAGGAAAGCGGCCCTGGTCCGGGGAGGCGGGCTGGATTCCCCGCCTGCAGGACCCCTTGCTGCGCCGCCGGTTGGAGCAGTTTCCGGCCGTGGCTTTGCTCGGTCCCCGTCAGGTGGGCAAAACCACCCTGGCCCTGCAGCTGGCCGCCACCACCCCCAGCCTCTATCTCGATCTGGAAGCCAGCGCCGACAAGCTGGTGATCCTTGATGAGGTGCAGCGGCTGCCGCTTCTGGACCATGCTTGCCCATGGCCAGGGTTCGCTGCTCAATGCCGCCGAACTGGGCAGGTCGCTGGGCGTGGACGGTAAAACCGTGGGCCGCTACCTGGATCTGCTGGTGGACCTGCTGCTGGTGCGTCGGCTCCCTCCTCTGCTGGCCAATGCGGGCAAGCGGCTGGTGCGCTCCCCGAAGGTGCTGGTGCGCGACAGCGGTCTGGTGCACACTTTGCTTGGCCTGGACGATGCCGATGCGGTGCTGGGCCATCCGGTGGCCGGGGCCAGCTGGGAGGGCTTCGTGATCGAAACCCTGCTGGCAGTGGCGCCCCAAGGCTGCCAGGGCTGGTTCTATCGCACCGCCGCCGGGGCGGAGATCGACCTGGTGCTCGAGTGGTCGCCGCAGCGGCGCTGGGCGATCGAGGTGAAGCGCAGCCTCAGCCCCCGCCTCGGCAAGGGCTTCCACCAAGCCCGCGCCGACCTCCAACCCGAGCGCACGTTCGTGGTCACGCCATCAGCCACGGGCTATCCCCTGGCCGATGGCGTGGAGGTGATGGGGCTGACGGAGCTGGCCGCTGTGCTGCGGCAGGCCGGCTGATCGCTGGCCTAGGTGCTGGGCAAGCACCGATCGACGCTGAACAGCGCCAAGTCGATGCCATAGGCGCGCCGATCTGAGCGGCTAAGCCCTAAAGAGATATATAATAAAACCAACCCAAAGGCCGATGCAGTTCAGCACAACTGTGCACCAGAAGACGAAGCGGAAGGGTTGCTTGATTGTCTTGTGTCTTAGCCTATGCCGCGCGAGCAGTCCGCCTGGCCAACCTCCCAAAAGCGCGACTAGATGCAGGGTTGCCTCCGAAGTACGCCATTTCCCAGATATGGCAGCTGACTTATCTGCCGCATACATGAAATAGAGCAGAACACTCATAAAAGCGTACAGCCCGAGCACAGGCAGCGGGATGCTGCCAAGCAAGACTGCTGCGCTAAGCACGACTGAAAAAACGCTGACGATGATCACAGGGACCAGCTGCCAGCCACCAGAAGTCTCGCGTTTGCTTTGCGCTTGTCTAAGGAATGAGATGTCACTAGCCCGAGGTCGCCCGCGCTGGTCGTGCTCGATCGAGTAGACGAGAAGGTCGTTTAACTTCGGCCGACGCAACCGCCGCGGGAAGCCGCTGATATGAACAAATGCAGCAGGTCCGCCTTCTAATGGAGTAACGAACCCAAATCCCCGTTCATCGTTCCACTCAGTAAGTCGACCTTGGTGAGTCACTTGCTTGCCTCAGTTGTTACAAAATTCCTACACACCCCCAGAGGCTCTCCCACCGACCACCGGGCCTTCAAGAGGTTCTAGCAAAGGGGTTCCCGCAGATTCCCGACCCTGCAGCCCCCCCTCAAGCACCTTGGCGACGGCCCTCTGGCGGATTTCGATCACCTCGGCCAGATCGGCGGCCAGGCGCGGCGATTCCACCATCACCTCCTGCAGACGCTCGCAGGGGATCACCAGCACCTCGAGGTCATCGCAGGCGAGCACGGTGGTTTCGGCGATG
>Ga0209088_10003005_pt1 | contig 10050 bp, 23 predicted proteins | sample S_140625_EF_Meta_FD_187324 | JGI IMG/M metagenome (GOLD analysis project Ga0209088, IMG submission 187324) | Freshwater microbial communities from Lake Simoncouche, Canada to study carbon cycling - S_140625_EF_MetaG (SPAdes) (version 2) | ecosystem: Environmental > Aquatic > Freshwater > Lake ...
CATTCTTAATAAATTTGAGGCTGGTACTGCGGTAGTAGTTTTGGCCGATGATAATGGCGACTTTTCACCCGCCAACATATCCTCACCCTACTATGGCAAATTATTACCACTTCGCAAGATTCGTATCTATGCAGATTATGATGATGGCGGCGGAACTGATCGCTATTACTTATACTCTGGTTATATTACATCCTATATCAGCACCTATGGTTTAGGAGTAGATGAAACCTCTAAGATTACTTTGCAATGTGTTGATGGTTTTAGATTATTAAATGGTATTGGAATCAGCACTGTTGCAGGTGCTGGCTCACCTCAATTATCTGGCGATAGAATAAATACTTTATTAGATGTTGTAAATTTTCCAACATCTCAGCGTGATGTAGATTCTGGAGATAGTACGCTTCAGGCCGATCCTGGCACCTCTGATAGAGATTTACTTGGAGCAATTCAACTGGTTGAATCCTCAGAATTTGGCGGATTTTTTCTATCTGCCGAAGGCAATGCAACTTTTTTATCTAGGGATACAATTAGTAAAAAGGCTGATGAAACTCCAATAGTATTTTCCGATGATGGAACAGGTATTACCTACCAACAAATTGAGTTTGCCAATGATGATACCTTGCTAGTAAATGATGTAACAGTTACTCGCCTAAATTCAGTTGTTCCCCAAAATGTTTTTGATCAAACCTCAATTGATACCTACTTTTTACACTCTGGAAAGCGTGATGGCATCCTAGTTCAAACCGATGCTGAGGCGCTAAATCAGGCTCAAACTCTGCTAGTAGCCCGAAAAGATACAACTGATCGTATAGATTCTATGACCCTAAACCTCTTGGATTCCTCAGCCCCTACCAAAATTGTGGCTGGTTTAAACCTTGAAATATTTGATTTAGTAAATGTAACTAAAACTGTTCCAGGTGGCTCTACAATTACTAAAGAACTATTTGTGCAAGGTGTCCAGCACGATATAACTCAAACAATGTTTACCACAAAAATACTAACCGCAGAACCTTTAATCCAAGCATTCATCCTTGATAGTACAACCTCTCAAGGTCGTTTGGGTTCTGGTATCTTAAGTTACTGATTAAAGGAGAATATCATCGCAAAGCAATTGTTTACGACAGGGCAGATTCTTACTGCCGCGCAGATGCAATCACTTCAACAAACAGCAATGGGTGGTGGATCAGCAACTGCAAAAACTGTAAGTTATGTTTTAGTAGCAGCCGATGCGGGTACTACTGTTGCAATGAATGCAGCAGGCTCAACAACAATAACTGTAAATACCAGTTTATTTGCAGCAGGTGATGTTGTATTTATCCAAAATCTTGGCGCTGGAGCAACAACTATTACTGCTGGTACTGCAACAGTTACTACATCAGGCTCATTAGTTTTAGCCCAAAATCAGGGCGGTAAGTTATATTTCACTAGCGCAAGCGCTGCTATCTTTTTCCAATTTGCTACACCTGCTTCATCAGGTGATATTGAAGGTGTAACCGCAGGTGTTGGTATTAGCGGTGGTGGTACTTCAGGAACAGTAACAATTACTAACTCAATGGCAACTACAATTGACGCTAAAGGTGATTTGATTGCTGGTACAGGTGCAGACACTTTTAGTAAACTAACAATTGGGGCAGACGCCACAGTTCTTACGGCAGATAGCGCCGAAGCAACTGGCATGAAATGGGCTGCCCCTTCAGGTGGTGGACAATCTTATTCTTTAATTTCTACTACAAATACAAACTCAGGTTCAACAGTTACAGTTTCAAGTCTTTCATCTTACAAGAATATTATTATGGTTTTTAATAATGTAAGTTGTGATACCAATAACAATTATCATTATGTAAAAATAAATGGTTCATCTACTGCACTAGATTACAAACAAGTTTTTACTACCATTAGCACACCTTCTACTTATGGAACAGCAATTTTAAGTGGTAGTTCAGGATTTAATTCTGGCAATTCTTCTGGAATTACAGTTTCCTATAACGGAAGCGCAACAAGCACAACCTTGTCAGGTTATTTTATGATTGAAAATGCACAAAATACAGGGGTTAAATCTTGTTTTTATGTAAGTAAGGCTGGTGCTGCAACTAATGCTGAATCTTATACTGGTATGGCTATGTTTGGTGGCGCGGCTGTTTCAAGTATATCAATTCAAATTGGTTCAGGCGCGTTTCAAAGCGGAAGTCTTTTACTTTATGGAAGCACAACATGATGAAAGGAAACAAAATGAAAGAATATACGGAAGTAATACATAATGTTGAAACAGATGAAATTACTTATCGCCCTTATACAAATGAGGAAATTAAACAAGCGCAAGAATTGGCAAAATTAGGCGCACAAAGGGCAGTTGATGACGAAGCAAAGGCAAATGCTAAACTTGCCTTGCTAGACAAACTTGGCATAACCGCCGAGGAAGCCGCCGTACTACTTTCATAATGAAACCTTGCTTATCCGACGCTGAGATTGCCGCATTTTAATTGCTTTACGATTTGCCAGATGTAACAAAAAGTATTGATGAAGCCATTGATGCTATTGAGGATTCGGGGCTGATTTGAAGGAGAGCAATGCCAATTAGTTCAAGCCAAACAAGCGTTACCACTAGCCCAACTTTATTAGTAGCAGGAGATGCCCAGGCCGAGGAAGTTCATTTTCATTCATCATCAGGCATAATTTATTTAGGTGATAGTAATGTAACCTCATCAACTGGATACAGAATGGATAATGGCGATAAAGCAGTTTTTGCTAATCACGAAAACGCAATATACGGCATTACTTCAACAGGTACTGCAACAATGAGTGTGTTGGTAATTACTAAATGACCGCTAACGAATGGGCCGCGATCTGCGTTGCGGTTGGAACGCTGATTGGATTTTTGGTAACAGGTGTGAGGTTCTTAGTTAAGAGTTATCTTTCAGAACTTAAGCCCAATGGTGGAAACTCGGTGCGTGATCGCATTGATAGTATAACCTGCCAAGTTGATCGGCTAGAAGCCAGGATAGATGAAATTTACAGATTATTAGTTAAAAAACAATAGGGGTGTTATGAGTAAAGTAGTTGAAATAGCCAAAGCCCAAATTGGCTACAAAGAAGGTTCTAATAATGAAACAATCTTTGGTAAATGGTATGGTGCAAACAATCAACCTTGGTGCGCTACCTTTGTTTCCTGGTGCTTTAATGAGGCTGGTTTAATATCTACTATCACCGCCCAGAGTAAAAAAGGATTTGCCTCTTGCGATGCTGGCCTTAAATGGTTTAGTAAGAAAAATAAAGTAATTCCAATAGGTCAAGCCCAGGCTGGGGATATTGTATTTTTCCAATTTGATAAGGATTCTGAGCCTGATCATGTCGGAATCGTTAAATTTAACAACACTGCGTTAAAATACCTTCAAGTTATTGAGGGTAATACCTCAAGTGGTAATGTAGGAAGCCAATCAAATGGAGATGGTGTGTTTTTAAGAAAACGCTCCTACTCCCTGATAATGGGTGTAGTTCGCCCTTAAAGGATAAAAATGGATAAGTTAATCGCTAAGTTAAAAGACCCAAAGAGTAAGGCTGCATTTAAGTCTTACCTAAGAGCAGTAATTGCATCAGCAATAACAATGGGATTAGCACTGGCTGCTGACCTTGCTCCAGAACAGGCAATTCTAATTGGAGCGTTAGCCGCACCTGCCGCTAAATGGGCCGATAAAACAGAGCGCGAATACGGCATAGGTTCAAAGTAACATATGGATCGGGGGAAAATTTTAGATGAGGCTAAAGCACTCACCTACACCAACAGGCAAAATGATTATGGAACGCCTGCTATTAACTTTGATCGTATTAGCAAGTTTCTATCTGCCTATCTTGAGCGCGAAGTAACACCTGAACAAAGCGCTATGATTTGCGCACTAATCAAAGTGGCAAGATCAATGGAAACCTATAAGGCTGATAATTACATTGATGGCGCTGCTTACTTTGCAATAGCGGGGGAGTTGGCAAATGGTGGAGAGTGATTTAATAGTTTTAATTCCTACTCGCGGGCGGCCTGATAATGCCGTTGCGCTAGAGCAGGCTTTTGTAGATACAAATACAACGGCTAAAAGATTTTATATTGTAGATTTTACCGATGAAACCAGAAAAGAATATACGCACAAACTACCAGTTGAATCTGTAATTATGGTTCATAATGAAACTGGTGGGATGGCTTACCCATTAAATTACATAGCCCGCCAATTTACTGGCGAGTTTGATAACTTTGCATTTATGGGAGATGATCACCGCCCAAGAACTGCCAACTGGGATAAGTTATTTGTTGAGGAACTTTATTCAGGCTCAGATATTGTTTATGGCAATGATTTGTTCCAAGGTTCAGCGCTGCCAACTGCGGTAGCAGTGTCTGCTGAGATAGTTAAACATCTTGGCGGGATGGTTCCTGATAATTTACGCCACTTATACCTAGATAATTTCTGGCTAAAACTAGGCCAGGATTTGGGCAGCATTAAATATATGCCAGAGGTAATAATTGAACATTGCCACGCCTTCAACGGCAAAGCGCCTATGGATGATAATTACGCCAGGGTGAACGCCCCAGAGGTTTATTCAGCCGATAAAGTTGCCTATGATAATTATATTGTTAGCGATCAATATCAAACGCTGCTGGCTAAACTTAAATGAAAATCCTGATTACAGGTGATGAAGGTTTTGTAGGTAGGGCTTTTCACCGAGCGCTGGACACAAAGAATAATGATGTAGTTGGCTTTGATATTAAATCAGGCACTGATGCTCGCAAATTCTTTGCAACTGATAACACTTACTTTGATGTAGTAATTCATCTAGCCGCCATAGTCGGTGGCCGTGCCACCATTGAAGGTAATCCTTTGGCAGTTGCCACCGACCTGGCGATTGATTCTGATCTATTCCAATGGGCGCTTAGAACTCGCCCTGGTCGAATTGTTTATTTCTCATCCTCTGCTGCTTATCCAATAATGCTTCAGCGAGCAAGATTTAAAGCGCAACTAAGTGAGCAAGATATAAATTTAGATCACATTAGAACTCCTGATCAAACTTATGGCTGGAGTAAATTAACTGGCGAGATGCTTGCGCAGTACGCCAGAGATGAAGGTTTAAAAGTAACAATCCTTCGCCCATTTTCAGGTTATGGAAATGATCAATCTTTAGAATATCCATTCCCATCTTTTGTTGCCAGGGCTAGGCAAAAAGTAAATCCTTTTCCTGTTTGGGGAACTGGTAACCAAGTAAGAGATTTTGTACATATTGACGATGTAGTTGAAGCAACTTTTGCAGCCGTACTTAACGGCGTTGAAGTTATGAATATCTGCTCTGGTAGGGCAACCTCTTTTATTGAATTAGCAGAAATGATGATGCTCGCTGCTGGTTACTTAGCACCAATACAAAGTAATCCAAATGCGCCAGTTGGCGTTGAGTATCGTGTTGGTAATCCGAGATTTATGAATATGATTTATGAACCAAAGATTTCCTTAGAGCAGGGCATTGCGCTAGCGCTTGCCCAATAAAAAATCCCTACCTCGCCAGCCGTCGGCGGAGGTAGGGATTTTTTTCTTTATTATAGGTTTTTATTTAACTTGCTAACAATATCTTGCGCTTCTGCGTGAGTATCTGCAACAAACTCTGGTGCTGGTAGCGTCATTGCAATTTTTGCATTTGACTTTGTAAATCTTGCTTCGCCATACCATTTATTAAACTGAGAAAATTTAATAACGGCATATTGATTTGGTTTAACTAAATTACTTAAACTAGCCCAATCGTGGTAACTACCACCTGGTGCCATTACTACATAACTATCTATTTCTGTTTTTATCATTTGGTGCCTTCCTTTTCTATTGAGGAGTTTCCTCAATGCTATAAGTGTATAGACAAATACTAGATTATCAAGCACCTAGTTACTTGCCTCCATTGTGTGTTTTTGAACTTTTAGTTCGTGTGCTTTTTTGCTATTAGAATTTGTTACAATTACTAATCCGCAAGAGCAAGGTGTTCTCCAGCCAATAGTTTTTGTGTTTTGCATTGTTTTGTAATTAGTTGCCAAAACGCGGTGTGAAGAATAATAAATCTCTGCATTGTGATTCATAATTAGTTACCTGCCTTCCAAGAATAATCGTGTGCATCCCATTTGTGTTGATCTGCAATTCTGGCAACGCAAGCCTTGATTGCTCCACCAGTTTTTGATTCCCAACCGCAAGAACATTTAACATCCCAAGCATTGTGAATAAAACCTTTGTTGTTACGAATTTTTGAACCATCGTGCATAATTGCAAACCATTGAATCTTTACTGTTTCTGTTGTTGCTACTAACTTCATTTTCTTGCCTCCTTTAGGGGTCTTTCCCCAATGAGATAAATGTATAGGCAAATGTCTATACGCGCAAGTACCTAACCCAATAAATCTTTCGGCGTGTCTATCCTGGCGAATGCCCGCTTAGCCTGGCTCTGGTAGCCCAAATTAAGCATCCAGGGCGGAACTGGGCGCAGGGGGCGCTGGCGGGTGAGGCAAACTACGCCCAAGGCTACCCAGCCCCCAAAGTAAGCCAGGATCGCCCAGGGCATCACTCGCCTGCCCTTGCCGACGGCTGCCAGCACTGTTAAAACTATCCAAAGGATTTTCACTTGATGTAATCCTTCAAATAATCATTGATAACCTCAGAGGCGGTTTTATCCTCTGCTGCTGCCTTGATTCGAACTTTCTTCCAAATTGCATCTGCAATTCGAACTGATCTTTGTGGTTTCGTGGCCATTACTCTCCTAATAGTGTTTTTAGATGCGGATTTAAAACTTTCATACTGGTATAGATAGCCCTGCTCATTTCATCAGGATCACTGCTATTGCTAGCAGTAATTAGAACTTCGGCTGAAGCCAGCATATCCATTTGCATTTCTGTAAATATTGCTTTCATTGCGCCCATATTTTCACCTCCCTTTAATCATAATATTGGAGTGTAAAACATCGCACTTTGGGCAAACTAGGCATTGGAACTGTTCGCCATTATCGTATTGATACCAACGCCTAACTAAGTTGCCGCTAGGTTTTTCACACATCATACAATTTTTCATTTTACTTACCTTCCTTTAAACATTGATTGCAAATTGGTAAATAACCATGTCTAACAATTAAAGCAGTAACTGCTTGATTGCCACATGGGTTCATAATGTTTTTTTGGCATTTTTGCTCAATGATTTCATCATAAAAATCCATAAAAGAAAAATCCTTTTGTTTCATTTTACTTACCTTCCTTTAGGTAGCACTTATCCATTGAGCCGAAGCAATAGCCGTCGGCGGTGTAGTTAATATGAGTTGCCAAGAAATAAATTAAGGCCAGTGATAGCAACCAGAAACTGATCCTGGCTACCTTGCGAACTTTGTAGTAGTTATTAGAGCGTTGCATAAATTTCATCACTTTGCTTCTCATCAAAATCAGCGATTTCTTTTTTGCAGATTTCGTATGCAACTGAAAATTGTTGGTGTCTTTTATCATTTACTGGATCAAAGATTTTGTTGTATTGATCCATAACAGCATCAATTTGTACTTGATACTTTTGTGTAATCTCAGCAATTACAGCATCTCTTTCTGCTTCAATTTTATCAATAATTGCATTGCGCTCAGGACACAAAGAATCTACTAAGTCGCCATATTCTTTATCTGCTTCCTTAGTTGCTGCATTTACTCTTGCCCAGGCTTTATTACTAAAGCGTGTTCGTGCTGCCTTTTGTGCTGGTGTTAATGTATTCATTTGGTGCCTCCCTTTATTAAGAAATACCAATCTGGTATTTCTAGTGCCTGCCAGAGAGATTGCATCTCTGCTTGCCCACTAGGGGCAGGCTGTTTAATTAATTTGTCTTTACAATTTCTTTTGCATTTTTCTTTGCTGCTGCTCCGCCAGCACATTTACAAACTGTAACCATTTGCCAAAAACCAAATTTTGAAAGTGCATCTTCAAAACGAAAACCTGCATCATCAATGCAATTTACAATTGCGTTTTCAATTGTTACGAATTTATCATCCCAAACGCCTTGGATGTTTTTGCTAATTCTTTTAGTAATTTTGCAATCGCTATTGTGAACGCTATATGCGTTACGGCAATCATCGTGTTCATACCATCCCCAGTTACAAACTACTGTGTAGGTCATTGTCTTGCCTTCCTTTTGTTGGATACCTGGTGTATCCCAATAAGATAAATGTATAGACACTTGACTATCTGGTCAAGTACCTGCAACCCCCAGATTCGGCGTGTCGCGACAATTTTCCCCTTAGAAGTCAGTTATCTATGCCACAATCGCCCTACGCCCAGAAACCTGGGCCTAAAAGGGGGTAATGAAGTGGAAATAGGTATCGTGTTGGTAGCGGCAGTTTTAGCCTTGGCTGGAACTTCCCTTGCCACAATGCTGACCAATGGAACTGATGATTGGGCAGGGCAAGTAAAGAGGGCTGAAAAAAGCCGTGCCAAGATGAAAAAGGCGCTGGGCAAATGAGCGATGAAACTTGGAGTGATGTATTTAAAATATTTATCACCAATGACGGCTCCTATCATCTTTATTTAGAGGAACAGGAAGCCTGCGTAGATTTAATCGAAAATGTAACTGATGAAATTGAAGTTACTGATTTTGCTGAGATGAAAAAAGCCTCAGCAGCCGATCTGCGTGATGATTTTGCAACTATGCGATTGGATTCAATTCGCAAAAATATGCCACCAATGGCATTAAAGATTGCCACTCTAACTGAAAGAGAACTATTGGATTTGGCTCAGGAAATAATCCAGGTAGTTCAGAATAAAAATAAGATTAGATTGGAAATCGTAAAGTAATGGCTAACCCAAATGGTAGGAAAGGCGCCGCTTTTGAAACTGCGGTTCTAAAATTCTTTCGCGCTGCTGGTGTCGTAGCAGAGCGACTGACCAAGGCTGGCGCCAAGGATGAGGGCGATTTAGTTGTAATCATCTCTGGCGTAACCTACATTTTAGAATTAAAGAATCGAAAGAAGTTGGACTTACCTACCTTTTGGGATGAAGCAATTACTGAGGCTGAGAATTATTCAAGAGCAAGAAATTTAGATTTTATTCCGCCTGCTTATGTAATAGTAAAACGGCGTAATGCTGGCATAAATAAATCTTGGGTAATTCAAGATTTAGATCAATGGCTTGCTAGTAAATGAGAGATTTTGAACTACTATCCGATTCCCCCAAATTCCAAGATGCGCTATGCGCTGCGTTGGAGGATAAAGATTATTTTTTTCCTGATGGAAAAATACTTGAGGCAAACCGCCTCCCAGAGTTACAATCAATTTGTTCACTCTGTACACATAGAAAGGAATGCTTGGAATACGCTATAAAGGAGAGAATCCCATTCGGCATTTGGGGTGGAACTACTGGCGAGATGCGCAATAGATTATTTAAAAACCAATCTATATTCGTGGAACGCAGGGGTAAAGCCAAAACTGTTCGTAAAATGTACGATGAAGGAAGTTCTCCAGAACACATAGCATCTTTTTTACAGGTAAATCTGCCTTATGTTAAGGAAATGATTCGCCGTTATGAAAAGATGAAAATGAAGGGAGCAATCCAATCAAACCTGAATATAGAAAAGTTATCGCACGAATTGCGCTTATCATCGGGGTCAGCGCAATGACTTCTTTAGTGCTTAGTGCTATGAACCCTCAAGTGGCTAACCCAATTGAGAAAAAATTGTTAATTGACCAGGTAGATGCCAGGGAATTAGCAATGGAGTTACTAGATGCTAAAGATTTTAAATGTTGGGATCAACTGATGACTAAAGAAAGCCATTGGGCAGATCGCAAAAATCCAGTTAGTTCGGCTGAAGGAATTGGCCAACTACTAGATGGAACTATGGAGAATCTGGGTATGAAACGCTCTGATGCTCCAGCAGCGCAAATGGTTGCAGCCCTTGCCTATCTTGGGCGGCATTATGGAAAAGGCGGAGCCTGCTCTGCCTGGAACCACTGGCAAAAAAATAAGTACTGGTAAAAACTCAAGGGGGTAAAGTGAGTACAGAAATAGAAACAGGCGTTGTTGATTTTGAT
>Ga0209088_10003007_pt1 | contig 10046 bp, 9 predicted proteins | sample S_140625_EF_Meta_FD_187324 | JGI IMG/M metagenome (GOLD analysis project Ga0209088, IMG submission 187324) | Freshwater microbial communities from Lake Simoncouche, Canada to study carbon cycling - S_140625_EF_MetaG (SPAdes) (version 2) | ecosystem: Environmental > Aquatic > Freshwater > Lake ...
CTATGGCACAAATGGAGCGAAATTTAGTTTTTAACATGTGGGGGTCATTTTAACGAAGTTATATTAATAATGTACTAAGTTGAACTCTTGTGGAAGTATTTACATGAATGGTTTCAATTGATTAATTTATTATAACTTTCATATGTAGTTTAAAAATATAGGAATCAATTATTTAGAAGACTCTATGACTAAAATCATTGATTAAACAAGCCAATAACTAGATTATATTCGAAGCCAGGAAAGGGTCTTAAGTAGTTCTTACAGGTGCTGGCGGTGTAACTTTCTTGCCTTGAATAGTTGTATCTTCCATTTTAATGCATGCAAAAAACAAAATAGAAATAAGTAGAAATGTTAGGAATAATTTAAATTTACTCATAGGTTTTAATTGAATTGAAAATAAATTATTACTATCATTTATTATAGCTCAAAATTATAAAAAATTCTTCGCCATGAAAACAAAAGTTTTTATACCCTTTTTAATCTTAACATTTTTTTATAGCATTTTAATAAGCTGCTCTTCTAGCTCCAATAGCCCTAAAGAGGGTTTTATAGACGTAAAAGGCGGGAAGGTTTGGTATCGTATTAACGGATCCGGCAGTAAACCTGCACTGGTTTTACTACATGGCGGACCGGGCTCTTCTAGTTATGGCTTAGAAAATTTAAAAGCATTAAGTAATGACCGACCAGTTATATTTATAGACCAGCTAGGCTGTGGTAGGTCTTCAAGAATTACCGATACCTCTTTAATGACTATCGAAAATTATGTAGAACAACTTGAGCAAATTAGAACAGCTTTACACCTAGAAAAATTTTATTTATACGGACATTCCTGGGGCACTATGCTAGGCTTTGACTATTATATTAAATACCCGAAGCATATAAAGTCAATTATATTTAGTAGCCCTTTATTTAGTACCGAAAGCTGGACCAAGGATGCAGATACCTTAATTGCTTCTCTACCCGATTCTATTCAAAAAAATATTAGAGTGAACGAAAAAAATAAAACCTATGATAACCCAGCTTATCAAGATGCGGTAACCCTTTATTATAAAAACTTTTTAAGAAGAACGCAGAGATCTAAAGGACAGGCCGATACTGCTAAATTATTTTCAGGCTCTAATGTATATGAATTTATGTGGGGGCCTAGTGAGTTCACAGCCACTGGAAATTTATTAAAGTATGATCGTATAGCTTTTCTTCCTACCATTAAAGTACCTACCTTATTAGTAGCAGGCGAATTTGATGAAGCAAGACCTAGCACTATTCAACATTTTCAAACTATGATTCCTGGGGCCGAATTCAAAATGATAAAAAATGCAGGTCATGCCACGATGCAGGATAATAAAGAAGAATACCTTGCAACTTTAAAGGCTTTTTTAGATAAGGTGGATAAACTACAACAATAAAATTATTACACTTATTTAATTAACCCGTAGACCAATACCTGTCCAGAGAAGGTGGCTAAATAAACACGGCCATTGGCAATAGTGGGTGAACAAAATTTTGCAAAAGAAGGAACAAAGTCCCCTGGATTATTTCCACTATTCCATAACTCTTTAGTAATATCATTGGCATCAAAGGCTCTTAGTATTCCTTTCATGGTACCATTTTCAGCATCGCCAGAACTTGCATAAGAAGCCCATACAATACCCGTACCCGCTTTTCCATTATCAGAGGAAACAGATATCATTGCTCCTGTCTGCCCTGAAGGGCCTGGTGCATTAGAAAATGTTTGATTGGTATTAAAACTATTTGCTGCTCTATCAAATTCAATGGCTCTTAACCTGTCATTTTCAGACCATATATAAGCATACTCTTTAGTAGCTCCTTTAAAGTATGCAGGTTGAGCATGTAAATTCCCATTAATTCTAATGGTTTGTTTTGCATTATTAAAATTAGCTGAATAGCCACCCATATTATCTTTGTCTAAAATATAGAGGTTGCCGTCCTTCGCACCAGTAAAATAAATATTTGAATTAGGTACCAACATAGAACCCATCACACCATAGTCGGCATCGGTTATATTCATTTGAACATAATTAGTAGGTGTAAAATAACTGGTAACTTTTAAAGATGCATTAGTAGAAGGTGTAAGTTTAATAGCACTCTCCGACCTTCCCGATAAATTTTCAGGAAAAATACTCGCAATATTTTCTGCAGTGCCATTACCTGGTATAATACTATAAGGACTAGGCGTTCCCACTGTTCCGTTACCTGTTACAATATATAAGTTGCCGCTTTCATCGGCTGCAATGCCCATGCCACTTTGCCAAATACCCCCCTCTTCACCATCGGGTGTGGTATTATAAACATATTGTTGTTGTAAATTTTTTGCATCATAACCTAATACCCATCCATGAAAAGGATTTAAATCGCAATGCGATGCATAAGATATATACACCACTCCATTTACTAATGCCAAGCCCTGTCTTTGATTATTTCTAAGTGGATCAAAAGGCACTTTATCATTATTACTAGCATCTCCCTTACCCGCTGCTTGTGCCGTAATTTCAACTGGGCTATTTAATTTTTCATTGCCAGTGACTAAATCAACCGCATGTAAATGTTGTTGGAACTTTACGCCATCTGTGCTTCTTGCTACAAAATAAATAGTCTTGGTAAGTGAATCAATTACCGGAGAGCCAATAATACCAATATTTGCAGTAATATTTAAATAAGGCGTGCACCAAGACGATTTTACATCATTCGCCGTAGGTGTTCTCATACCATTCACTGTATAATTTTTCTTCCAGTATAAATTTCCATTATCCCCGTCAAAAGCATATAAAGTATTACTTACAGTAGCTATAAATACTACATTATGCTTGCCTCCACTTATTTCAAAATTGCCCATCACCAAGGGCTGTGCATATACTTCATCATCCACTAATAAAGCAAAAAGCTTTCTAAACTGACTTGCATTCACATTGGTCGTGTTTAAAACAGTTTCATTGCTATTATGGCCTGTTCGCCCATTATCATTGTGTTGCGTGGTAACAGATATATGTTGTAGATTAGTGTTCGCAATAATATTGGTAGTCGTGTCAACAGGAATTTTTATAGTAGTGGTGTCCGAAAAAGTTTGTAATTTTTTACAGCCACCTATAAAAAGAAGAACAAGTAGTAAAGCGAAAAAAGAAAAGCTATTTTTTAATGAATACATTGTAAATCTTTATTGAAGAATTATTCTAGATTTGATAGATAAAAGTAAGGTTTTTTATCTCTATTTATTAAATTTACTTAATAAGAAACAACCATGAATTTACGTATTATATTTATTTGTTTTATTACGCTTACTAATACTATTAATATAGCTGCTCAAAATGCAAAAACTGGTTTTACCATTATCCCTCTGGGTGTAAAAGGCGGACTAGACGAAGCCAATCTCTCTTCCTATATGGTGGCTGCTAAAGGCTCTAGTAATTATATTTGTTTAGACGCAGGTACTATTAATGCTGGATTACAAAAAGCAGTAGCTAGTAAATTATTTACCGAGTCTAGTGCTGAAGAAGTGCAAAAAAATAAAATCAAGGCTTATTTTATTTCACATGCCCATTTGGACCATGTAGCAGGACTTATTTTAAATTCCCCTAATGATAGTCCAAAAAATATTTATGGGTTTAGCTCGGTAATTGAAATAATGAAAAACAATTATTTTACGGCTAAGAGCTGGGCCAATTTTGGAAATGAAGGCGATAAGCCTATTTTAAATAAGTATACCTATAACTATTTAACGCCTAACAAAGAAATTGAAATTCCAAATACAGAACTACATGTAACACCTTATATATTAAGTCATGTAAACCCTTATGAAAGCAGCGCTTTTTTAGTACGTAATCAAAATTCCTATTTACTTTATTTAGGAGATACAGGTGCAGATGAAGTAGAAAAATCGAATCAATTAACATTATTATGGAAGGCTGTGGCAGATAAAGTAATGGCGTATTCACTGAAAGCTATTTTTATTGAAGTATCGTTTGATAATGCCATGCCCGATAAATCACTGTATGGTCACCTAACGCCTCGTTTATTAATGCAAGAAATGAAGGTATTGAATAAGCTCTCTAATGGCCAGCTTCAAAAGATACCCATTTATATTACCCATATTAAACCTTGCAACACTTGTGAAATATCCATTAAAAAGGATATAGCCCTGTCTAATACAGAGGGGCTAAATATTATATATGCAGAACAAGGTAAAAGCATACAGTTACCTTAATTTTATTACATATTCTATCTCAGATAAGTAAGAACCACTTATCCCTTTTCTTTTATTCTTTAGAAGAATTTGTCTAATTTAATACTCTAATCAATTAGGTCATTTAAAAGTTTAAAGCAAAATATTATGTCAAATAGTAAAAAAAACATTCAAAACAGTTCACGTCGTAACTTTCTATACCAAAGTTCATTGGCTTCATTGGGCTTAGTGTTCATGGGTAAAAACGCATTAGCTACTAATTCTTTGTTTCTAGCGAACCCAAGCTCTAAAATTAAGGGTGTACAAATTGGGGCTATTACTTATTCTTTTAGATCAATGCCAGGCAGTGCCGAGCAATTAATACAATATTGTAAAGAGGCAGGCATAACTGCTATTGAATTAATGGGAGACCCTGCTGAAGCTTATGCAGGAAGCCCGGTAGGTATAATGCCTCCTATGAATTTTAGACCGCCAGCAGCCAATGATCCTGCAAAACCTCCCATGTCTCGTGAAGACTTTATGAAATCGATGGAAGAAAGAAATGCAAAAGCAAGAGCTTGGAGAGAAACGGCTTCTATGGATAAATTTGTAGAGCTAAGAAAATTATTCAATGATGCGGGTATTACTATTTATGCATTTAAACCAGATGCAGCACTAGGTGTGAAAAGCACCGATGCAGAAATTGATTACGCCATGCGAGCCGCTAAAGCATTAGGCGCTACTTCAGTAAATGTAGAAATTCCAGAAAATGCAGCGCATTCAAAAAGATTAGGTGAGTTTGGATTAAAACATAAAGTATATGTGGGTTATCATGCACATTTACAAGCTACCGATACCGCATGGGATATGGCTTTGAGCCAGTCTCCTTACAATGCTATTAATCTTGACTGTGGCCATTATATAGCAGCAGGAGGGGCTAATACCACAGCCTCTTTATTGGCTTTTATTGAAAAAAATCATGATCGTATAACTAGTATGCATATTAAGGATCGCAAGAACAAAGTAAATGGCACAAAGAATATGCCATGGGGTGAAGGCGATACACCACTTAAAGAAGTACTTACTTTATTAAAAACAAAAAAATATAAAATACCTGCTAGTATTGAATTAGAATATGATATTCCATCAGGTTCTGATGCAGTGAAAGAAACTAAAAAATGTTTCGAGTATGCTAAAGCTATTTTAGAAGGATAATATTTAAATTTTATGAACCAGAATATTGCAAAAAATATTTTTGTACACCATGTACTTTTTTATTTAAAAAACCCCTCGTCCGCTGCTGATAAAAATAAATTATTAGAGGGCTTACAAAAATTAGCCAAAATAGAATGTATTCGTTTTTCGGATATTGGAACACCTGCTGCTACTAATAGGTCGGTGATTGAAAGAGATTATACTTATTCTTGGTTATGTATTTTTAATACAGCTGAAGAAGAAGAAGTATATCAAGGACATCCTATTCATGATGAATTTAGAAACAACTATGCCCATTTATGGGAGAAAGTAGTTATTTACGATTCAAATACCAATACACAGGAAAGCCAGTAGCAATAAGGCTTAAGCCCCAAATAGCTTCATAGGGCTTATTCAATATAGTAATGACGAATAAGGCTGCACAGAATAGTAAAAATAGGCCCGGCACAAAAGGGTAGCCAATTACTTTATACTTTCTTTCGTATTCAGGATGCTTTACTCTTAATATAATTACGCCAAGCGCTGTACTTCCATAAAATATAAAGGAAGCAAATACTAGCATATCGGTTAATTGATCAAAACTTCCTGAGAATACCAAGGCAATGGCCCAAAAAGCTTGAATGAATAAAGCAATATCGGGTGTATTGTATTTGGGATGCACATTTGCTGCTTTGTAAAAAAACAATTTATCTCTTGCCATTGCATACATCATTCTAGCAGAAGTTAAAATAGTACTATTGGTGGCATTCAAAGTAGTCACAACTATTAAACTAGCTACAAGTACCATTCCAATATGTCCGCTTAATTTACCTGCTACTTCTACTGCAGCAATTTTATTAGGAGTGAGTTGTATGAAATAATCGATGGGTAAAATATATACAAAAACTATGTTTAATAAAACATAAGCAGTCATAACTATTAAAGTACCAATGCCTAATGCCAATGGTAAATTTCGTTTTGGATTTTTTATTTCTTCGCCGATATAAGCAATTCCATTCCATCCTTCATAACCCCAAAAAGCGCCCAAACTAGCCACAAATAAGGCTTTCAGCAAACTAAACCCATGTAAATCGGGGGCATTGGGTAATTGGCTAGGGGTTGTTATATTAGCCATACTTCCTTGGGAAGAACCAAAACCAATAGCTAAAAATGCAACAATACTAGTTAACATTAAATAAGTAAGTACTGTACTTAATTTACTAGCAAACTGTGCGCCTCTATAATTTAATAAGGTAAGTGCTATAATTAAAAAGGAAGCTACTAATTTTATAAATAAAGCCTGTGTAATAGCCATACCTAAAAAGTTTATACTGTCACCAACTATGGGAAGCGGAAATAAACTTGTTAAGGACTGCGCAAAAATATAAGCTAGTGCTGCAATAGATGCGGTTTTAATAACAGTGAAACTGGCCCATCCATACATAAAAGAAAAAAAGCGACCATATACTTTTTGAAAATAAAAGTACTCCCCTCCTGAATTGGGGAACATACTCACCATCTCAGCAGTGGACAAAGCACCTGCTAAACTAATAAGGCCTGCTAATACCCAACAAAGAATAACTAATAAAGGAGAGCCTAATGTTTGTGACATGGGTGCCAATTTCTTGAACACACCAGAACCAATAATTACACTTACTACTAAAAAAGTAGCAGCACTTACTCCTATTTTGGGTTTTAATACTTCCATTCTACAATTTAAGGAATTCTATAGAAACTACAATATTTCTAATAGCAAGTTCACTATAGTTTTGTAACACCAAAACCTGGTTGGCTGTTAATATGCATATAGCCATCCTTTAATTCGAAGCCTCCTGTTACCAGGTCCTCCGCTAAATCAAAGCTGCCGTCTAAATCAATGTATTTAGTATTTGCACAACAATATGCTGCATGCAAGGCTGCAGTAATGCTAATAATACTTTCATCGTTACAGCCCCAGAATAAGTTAATATTCGCGTTTTTGGCAATAGTAGCAATCTCCATTGCGCCCATAATGCCACCGCATTTCATTAATTTAATATTATACACACCAAAGGGTTTACTAATAGCATATTCCAATGCAGCTTGTGGGTCTTTCAAAGATTCATCTCCCATTAATATTGAACGGTAAGCAGGATCTACTTTTAATAATTCTAATTCCTTACCCACTGGTAAAGGTTGTTCTATTAACTCAATACCCACTTTTTTAGTAGCCTCTATAAATTTATTTAAATCGGCTAAGCTATACCCTTGGTTTGGGTCTACTCTTATTATATATTCACTAGGATATTTTTCATGCAGCTTAACAATCTTTTCTATGTCCTCTTCTACATTCAAACCCAATTTCACTTTTAACACTTTAAAACCAAGGCTTAAAAAACCAGCAGCATCTTCTAAAGTTTCTTCTACACTTTTAATACCAATAGTAATTGAGGTAGGTAGGGCTTTTATTTTTTGACCATAAAAATCAGCTACTGAAATGCCTATGAATTTACCAAAGGCATCATGTAGGGCAATATCAATAGCAGCCTGGGTTCCAGGTAGGTGATCAAAATGTTGCCTACTTTCATAAATCATTGTTTGAAAATGACGAATGTCTCTGCCTACAAAATTTTTAACAAATTCAGTTTCTAAATTAATAGCTGTTTGCGCTGTGGTTTCTCCCACTACTTCTCCCGCTGGGCTTCCACAACCGTAACCCACCATGCCATTGGTTAACTCCACTTCAAAAAAAGCCAAACTTACATCGGAGAAAGTACTATAGGCAATAGTATAAGGCTTGGTCAAAGCCATTTTTTTTAGATAAGATCTTACAGCAACTATTTTCATTGGATACTAATTATTTTTTTAAATTTTTTAAAGTAGGTAATATTTTATCTACTCCTTCTTGTATAGGTAATAATACAGGTATGTTTAATTTTTGCTCATACTGTTTTTGAAAAGCAAAGGCTTCTTCGGTGGTACAGTCTTCGGTATGAATACCCACGGCAATTACTTTTGAACCTAATTTTTCTATAATCTCAATTTCCGATTCAACAGATGGAATAGATCCCCATTTTTCATCGTGGTCAAAATATTTACGCTTAGGCGCAAATAATAATATGACATGTTTAGCATTCCCTGATATCAATAACTCAATACCACAAGGACCACTTGGGTTTCTTAAAGAGGATTGCCCTTCTAAGAAAATAAAATCGGGTTGCGTTTCTTTCCAACAACTAACAATGGCATTTTCTAATTCCCCAGAAACAAAGTCGTTTAATGTTGAATCAAAAACAAAACCATATTTACCCCCTTGCAACCAACCTGTTTGTCCTGTGTAAATCATATGGGCCTTGAGCCCGTTTGCTTCACAGGCCTGTCTTAACATTCTAGCAGTAGTTCTTTTGCCCATGGCACAATCCATACCTATCACAGCTATGATAGGCGATGTTACTTTATAAATATCTCCAGTCCAAAAGCTAAGTTGCTCTCTGGTTTTTGGTTTTCTTACATCAATTAATTGAACCCCCTTTTCTTTGGCAAGCGCCACTATCTCTGGCTTCTCATTTAAATATTCATGTAAACCATTTACAATAGATAACCCTGCATGAATAGCTTCAATAATAGTAGTTAACATATTACCAGGTAACCTTCCACCAACTGTAGCCACTCCAATTACTAAAAATTGAATATCAGTAAGCGCCTTAACCGCTTCTTGTAAATTTTCAAAAACGGGTATATTTCTATTTTTACCATCTAGTAAAGTTCCTGCATCTTGTCCAGCAGTATCTGCGCAATCTACCACGCCTTTAATGGTGAAGCGTTCAGTACCTCTAATTAGTCCATGTGCAGTTTTGGCATCTAGTGCTTTTAATAATCCATTTGTTAATACAATTGCATTGTTCATCTTGCTAACCTTTCTTTTATTTTTAAAATTATTTTCTTTTGAAATTTATTTTCTTTTGATAAGCACCCCCGGGTAATTACCAGTAGCCTTTTGATTTTGATAAGTAAGTTGTCCATTAATCCAAACCATCTCAATACCAGTGGACAAAGCCGTGCTATTTTGAATAGTAGCATTATCTTTTACAGTGGCTGGATTCAATAAAACTAAATCGGCATAATTACCTACTGCAATAATACCTCTATCTCTAATACCTAAATGCTTAGCAGTTAAGCCTGTCATTTTATGAATAGCATTTTCTAATGAAATGATTTTATCTTCTCTTACATACTTACTCAATACTCTTGTAAAAGCACCATGCCCTCTAGGATGGCCGCTAGCACTGCCATCGGAACATATATTGGCATAAGGCCATGCCATTAAATTTGCTATATCTTTTTCAATCATTGACTTTGCAGCAATGGCTTCTACTGTTCCTTTAAAATTGGGATTCTTTTCTTTAAAATCAGCAGCAATAGCAATTAACGCCATTAAAGTAACAGATGGTTTTTCATTTCTCATAGCTGCTATGGCTGCAAGTGTTTTACCTCTGTAGGCTTCTACAGGTGCATACTTCACTAAATAAGATTCATTCGCATCAAAGGTATGATTCACGGCAAACTCTGCACTTACCGGATTGGTATAATCTCTGGTTGGAAATAAAACTCTTAAGGTGGAGTTCCAATAAGTATAAGGATATATATCGGCTGTAATATTTATTCCTTCGGCTCTTGCTTTTTCTAATTTTGCAAT
>Ga0209088_10003016_pt1 | contig 10029 bp, 8 predicted proteins | sample S_140625_EF_Meta_FD_187324 | JGI IMG/M metagenome (GOLD analysis project Ga0209088, IMG submission 187324) | Freshwater microbial communities from Lake Simoncouche, Canada to study carbon cycling - S_140625_EF_MetaG (SPAdes) (version 2) | ecosystem: Environmental > Aquatic > Freshwater > Lake ...
TAATGTTCCAGAAAGTACTATATTACCGCCAATAAGCCCCGGACCAGTTATAGTTGTATATTGAACTGTTATTGATGGATTTTCAGTATAAGTACCGGGATGAACAATAATTGTTTTGCGTTGAGATTCTACTAAAGTTAAAGCCTTGGTAATACTAGCAACTGGATTTAATAAGTCACCATTACCGGTGGTATCATTTCCATCTACTTGGCTAACATGGATTTCGTTATCATAACCGCCATTAAGTAAAGGAATTCCACTAACCGATAACGAAGTAAAACTACCGCTTGGTGCGCTAATGTTCCCTGTAAATGTTGATCCACTTAAAGCAGCTTTTGTTCCAAGTCCAGAGGCTATAGTTGTTGAAAAGTTAGCATCACTTCCTAAGGCTGTTGCTAACTCATTTAAAGTATCTAGTGTTGATGGAGCAGATGCTACTAAATTGCTAATTTCTGTTCTTACAAAAGATGTTGACGCTATTTGATTAGTATTTGTTCCACTCGATGCAGTAGGGGTCAGTGGGATACCGGTAAAAGTTGGACTACTTAATGGAGCATAAATACCATTAATTAACCCACTTACCGACGTATTAAAATCACTAATATTTGAAGCAGTGTGATTATGGTTGGATAAGCTATTCCAAGCTGTAACTCCATCTCCTACTTTGAGAATTTGATTAGTTAAATCATATCCTGGTTCTCCGCTAGCCAATACTGGGTTAGCCGAATTCCACTGGGAGGCTGTGCCTTTCCTCAAAATTATTAAATTATTTACAGCCATCTTGAAATATAGTCCTATTATAGAATGATATATAGGTTATCTTAATTATTAATACACCCGTTGGCAAGATAAGTAATGGTCTTATAATTGGCTATTTTTACCAAGAATTCTTTTTTTGGCTCTATTTAATATATTGTCTAAACTCTCTTGTGATATTCTGGTCTTAAAATAATTATAAGCATCCACCACCATATAGTGATCAGGATCTTGACTAATCTCTAGCCACCCCACAAAATAGTTCCATATTCTATCTTCTAAGACCAAAGGATATTTAACTCCATTGGGGCGATTAAATCGATGAACCCACTTGAGTTGTGGAATACATATTGCTTTGCCCCCATTGCGTCTAAATTTTTCATGAATATAACCCTCTTCTGCACCAAACCCTTTAAAGTGAGGATTAAATCCTGGCCAATTTTTAGTCTCACAAGAAAATAATCCTAGCCCCATCATTTGTATTTCAAAAGGTAAACCAGATTCATAACCTTCTCTATTAGTATGCCAAGTTCCATACATATCTCCGCGCCACTCTGGAGCAAACTCTGTAGAATAGCTTTCTAAATCATCATTTATTAATGGCCCCTGAATTATATCTTTACAATTTTCATTTTGACTATAATATTCTAATAATTTCTCTAATCCCCCGCTAGCTATCAATACATGACAATCCATTGAGATAGTATATTTACCACTAGCATTAGAGAATATTTCGTTTCTAACTGCTGTGCTGGTTCGATCTTTATATGGAATATATTTACCTCTACCTTTAGTCCAGCCTAATAGAAGGTCTTTGACCGCTTGGCCGTGAGGACCGTCTGGATTATTATCAATTACTATTAATTCATAATCAATAGATTGAAGGACTGGTTGGTACATTCTTAATGCTTGTATACTAAAATATACTCCATCATAATCATCGTATGTTGCCATGCCTATGGTAAGAAGTTTATTATTTTGCATATATAATTTATTGCCACCATATTTTTAATGGAGATAAGCTAAGAAAATGTCCTTGTCCTGTTTCACCAATTCTTATAATATCATTTGCAGCCACTGTAATAGTAACATTAAGAGTATAACCTCCTCCACCACCAGAATAAATATCAGCAACGCTTGGAGGAATACTGAGAGCTGTTCCATTCTTATAGAAAGTAATACCATTATCACCATCTAGAGCCCCTGTTATCCTAACTATGCCAGATGCTATTGCTGTAAATTCAGCTCCTCCTATATCATAGCTACTAGTAACACCGTTTATTGTCCAATTTCTAGAATATGGACTTGCTTCTGATCCTGTTCCAGTTAGGTTAAAATTAAATGAATTCCAAATAGAATTGAAACCATAGAACGGAGCTGGTGCGGTTCCTATGATACCTATATTACCAGCCATACTACTATGTAATTGACAATTATAATAAAGAGTAGCTTGCGCATCATATGGAACTACAAACGTTATCGTTCCATTATCCGTTCCGTTATTAGTTACTCCATTATTATACGAATTTCCAGTTCCAGTTGATAGATTTGTTTTAATCCAGAACCGATGACCAACAGCGTTTATGTTAAACGTATATGTTTGACCTGCTATTAAGCTCAACGTTGGATTTGAACTACCATTTATTAAATAGTTTCCAGAACCATTATTAGTTACATTATATGTGTTAGGAGGTATTGTTGTGGTAGTTGTCGTTGCAGATGGTGTTGTGGTAGTGGTGGTAGCTACGCAAGAGACATTAACTCTTTGACCATCAGTATAGCTTCCAGAAGAAGGTTCAGGTCCGCACTCATATCCTGCTGAACAATTGCTGGTTATAAGATCCCATCCACCACCACCATCAGAATAGTATTCATATATGCAAACATTAGGAGGTAATGTTGTGGTTGTTGTCGTTGCAGCTGGTGTTGTGGTTGTTGTCGTTGCAGCTGGTGTTGTGGTTGTTGTCGTTGCAGCTGGTGTTGTGGTTGTTGTCGTTGCAGCTGGTGTTGTGGTTGTTGTCGTTGCAGCTGGTGTTGTGGTTGTAGTTGTAGTAGTTGTAACAGGAGCTGACCACCAGATTCTTAAGTTTCTAAAAGTGGCAGTACTATCTGGTCTTAATTCTAGTGTTTGTCCAGCAGTTATAGGTATAGATAAAATACCTCCGCTATAACTATAGGTATTACCTCCAGATATCGCAATTTCAAAATTATCTCCACTAGATATTGAAATATTATCAAATGAGATATTAATGTATCCAGTAGCAATAACTCCTCTAGAAGTTGGATAATCAGTTATTCTACTAACTCTAAAAGGATTAGCAAAAGTGCCCTCTCCAATAAATCCAGCATTATCCCATGCTCCACCTGAAATTACTGCTGCCCAAACTGTTGATGGACTAAGGGTAGTTGTTGTGGTTGTGGTTGTGGTAGTAATAATTGTTGGTCCTGGACCATCTCCAGAGCCATTAGCGCTTATGCAAGAAGGCGGGTCGTTATATTGGGTTGCATATAGCCAATATCCAACATTAGATGTTCCTCCTTTATAATAAGCAGCTTTATACCATTCATTTTCAGTAGGAATACTATATTTAGCATTAGAATTTCTTGCTACAGAGCCGTATGTTGCTCCATTTAATGTATATGCTCCATCTTCTGTTGTATCATAGTCTTCTATTCCAACAGTGCTCTTATTATTATGTAACCAATTACAATATCTAGCACAATCATGCCAACTAACCCAATTTACAGGTTTATTCCCATAATTAGCTTTAACAGAATAGGAGTACTTACCATAGGTTCCACTTCGTATTATGCCTCCTCGCGGACCACTCATGTTTGTATTATATAGTCCGAAAGCATCAGCATCAGCTACTGCATTTAAAAATTCTGTATATTCACTATTAGTAACTTCATATTTACCAATATAATATGTATAACCAACATAACCAAGATTAGTAAGAGGATCATCAGAATTATTAACATCTCCTACTCCAACAAAATTATCAAAAGTAAAAGGGTTGTATAAGCTAGCTACTCTGAAACCTACATTTATAAATTCTTCTTCAGGTATAGCATTGGGTTTGAAATTATATTGAGAAGAAAAATTACTTGAGTCTGAATAACTTCTTCCTCTATATATTTTACTATAACTATTTAGTCTATCAACGATTTCAGCAACGTTACCACACATATCATACGTTCCATATGCGCTAGGACCACCATTAGTGCCCACAGTAGTAAGATTGCCATCTAAACTATCCCAATCAGCACAGTTTTGCCAATTTGCAGTATTAGCGCCGGGTAAGAGACCAGGATCTTTCAAAGATACCGAACAGGTTTTAGAATATATTGGAAAATAAACCTCATACCGACCATAAATATCTGTGCCAGTTCTGGTATATGGAATTGTATATGATCCTAAGCTCACTGGAATATTAGGAGTATTAGATGAATAAAATGTTATTTGTGCTGTTTTATTTTTATAAAACTTAGAGGTAATTTGAATTGATGCCATTATAAAACTTAATTAGGTAAAATATAGGATAATTCCACCAGGAGATGCCGTTCCATAGTTACTGTATGAATATCCAGGATAATAACCCCAAGTTCCTTTGTATCCAGCAAAAAGAAAACAATCTCCTATAGTTGTGACACTAAATGGACCAGTACCAACATCTCCAGAAGAAGCAAAAAATGTAGTTCTATTACCATTAAAATTTCCTCCAACTCCTATTCCATTAACTCCAATGCCGTTACCCTCCGTACCTGCTCCTCCTCCTCCGGCTGATATGTTTACTCCATTATAAGTTAAAGAAGAGCTTCCACCAGCAGTAGCAGCTGGTCCACCATCATATCCTCCTAACCCAGACGTACCAATATTATAAGAGACAGAATTACCATATGATACAGAATAAGTTTTGACAACTAATCCTCCTTCTCCACCATCATTACTTCCTTCACAACTGTTTAAATAGTATCCTCCTCCACCTCCACCAAAAACATATGCCAACATACTAGATGCTCCGCTAGGAATACTATAAGTACCAGCTCCTGGAGTAGCAGAACAAAATTTTACAGAAGCAAAAGACGGTGGGGCTGTAGTGGTGGTGGTTGTTGTTGAACCACTAACAGCAATGTCTATAGCTCCATCTAATCCACCAGGGTCAGAAAGTACTGGCAAAATATCAAAGTATGTAGCATCCCAATCTCCAATATTAGCATTATCTCCTTCTCCATTTTCTCCAAGATTTTGTAAATTATCAAAAATATTACTGTTTTGAGTAAAGTTTTCTGTTGCAATTGTTAAGAAACTGGCCTCATTTTCTGATAATATTAATTCTTCTGATACTGCTTGAATACCAATACCAGTTTCAAAACTACTTCTAGTTAAACCATAAGGAGCTAATGCTTTTCCGAAACCATCCCATAATGCTCCGTCTCCACCATTCCATAAAGTTCCGTTGCTACTAGCTACTCTTTTAAGTATAGGAACTATAGCACCACCAAGTTTAACTACATTATTAATATCAGACCAGCTAATTTCAAAATTAAGATAAGCATTATTTCCAGATCCAATTTTTAAGATTTTTATATTCACTGGCCCAGCAGTAAATTTAATTGTATTATTATATGTTGTAGAAGTTCCGTTATAAATCACTCTAACATTACTAACAACTTTAGCGGTGCCATAGGCCTTATTTGTATAAAGAACTTTTATAGTATTTGTTGAAGTTTGTAAATCTAATAGGATAAGTTCATTATTTCCTGCAATTCCTGGTTTATTATCTCCCCATTGTGCTATAGTTTTAGTAATTACTCTATTTTTAGAATCTAAAGAACTAGTAGTAATATACATATGAGGATCTCCCCAGCCTCCTACCGTCATTGATGACAAGGTTGATAGTGGAGGAGATATCGGTTGCGGGGGCCTGGTTTTGGGTCGCCCATTAACTATAAAAAATTTGCCGTTTTTCATTAATAACCTTAATTATGGGGTTCCACCATCTACAGTAAAGTATTTTAATGTTGTTGTCGGCGTTGTATTTAATGAACCAAATAGCTCATTACTTGATGCATTAAATTTGAGATTATTATTGACACTTGGTTTAAGATTACCATCTGTGCCATTAACAAACACAAGACTATTTACATTACTTGTGCTAAGATCTACTTCAATATTATTAGCATTGGTAGCAGTACCAGTCAAGTTACCAAGAAACGATGTACTACTAACACTACTTAGTCCTGATATCGAGGTAATACTTCCACCAAGACTAACTGGTGTTAAACCAATAGTAACAGAACTATTAGCTAATTTAGAATTATCAACACCACTAGTATTTAAAGAAATAGTATAATTGCCACTATTCTGGCTAAGAGAGATACCACTCCCTGCTGTTAAAGCACTACTAATAGTAAGAGTATTTGTACCACTACTATATACGATATCGACTCCGCTACCACCAACAATACTTGCACTAACAGCATTATCAATAAGAGCATTAACACCACTAGCAAAATTAGTAATATTTGAAGTTAATAGATTAATACTACTTAAACTTGACCAAGTCGTGGATCCATCACCTATCTTTAAACTTTTATTTGTAATATCATATCCTGGCTCGCCACTAGCTAATACTGGATTAGTAGTACTCCATTCTGTTGATGTTCCTTTTCTAAATTGTATATTTGTAATTCTACTCATTGATGATCCTAACTAAAATCAAGGTGTTCCACCATCAACTGATGCTATAATAATATTAGCTGTCCCATCAAAACTAGTCCCGTTGATTGTACGAGCAGTCTGAAGTGCAGTTGAGCTACTAGCATTGCCAGTTAAAGCTCCAGTAAAAGATGTGCTGGTTACTGATGACAACCCAGCCAAAGTTGTAGCAGATGCTCCCAAAGAGATAGCTGTTGATCCAACAGTAACAGAACTATTAGCTAACTGAGCATTATCCACACCAGCAGTTTTAATAACTACATTACCAGAAGTAACAAGAAAATCTCCAACATCAAAAGTAGCAATACCTTTTGTTGAAGAAGTAGCATCAACAACATTAATTGTTCCACTAACTACACCGGTAACACGTCCATAAGAATCTACTCCAACACTTTGAATAAAAGAAGAACTAGCTGAACCAGTAGTGTTAGTTTGAGAGACTGTGGCGAGGTCGATATTATCGGCATTTACCACAATTCTATTTGAACTTGCTGTTCCAATATCTAATGTAGATCCGGTCTTAGTAAGACCAGCACCACCAACTATTTGACCAGCACCACTAAATTGAGAAAATACTAAAGATGTTGTTCCAAGAGTTATAGCATCATTAGTAGTTAATACCCAACCAATATCAGCATTAGTGTCACCTTCTGACACAAATGTAAACATACCAGCAGTAATTTTATCACTAGTATTAGCATCAGTAGATCTGCTCCAAGTCGATACACCTACGGTATAAATACCGTTTTCGCTATCTGTACTTTGGTTTTTAACAAGAACTCTGTCTCCAGCTATGACAGAAACGTTATCAATAGTTTGTGTTCCAGATAGTGTTATATTAGCAGTAGTTGCAACTCTAACACTTTGCTTAACATCTAGTCCTTGTTTAAGAGCATCAACGTAAGCTTTGGTTGCAGCATCAGAATCACTTGTGGGAGTAGCAAGATTAGTAATTTTTTGATTATTTAGAGAAACAGAACCTGTTGGAACAGCTAATTGATCAAGCGTGTTAGTTCTTACTGCTGTATTAAAGTCTGTTATATTAGATGCTGTATGGGTATGTCCGGGTAAACTAACTCCAGTAACAGCAACTGATAAAGAGTTACCAGAATCATTATACGATAATTGAATATTTGATCCAGCAGACAACAGAGCGTATACTCGGTCATCAACAGCTTCGCTAAAGTCTGTAACTAAACTAGAATCAATAGTAGGATTACTAACACTAATAGTATAAGTACCACTACTATAGCCTAACACAATACCACTACCAGCACTTAATGGGCTCGATAAAGTAAGAGTATTAGATGCATCATTATATGACTTAACAATACCAGTACCAGCAACCACTAAAGCGTCTACTCTATCATCGATACTTTCGTTTAGTTCTGATGGAAGAACAGCAGCATAAGGCAAAGATGACCATAATGTTGAGCCATCACCCACCTTGAATTTTCCTGTATCAGTTTCATAACCAATTTCTCCAGCATAGAGAACTTGGCTAGTCCATTGAAATGATCCAACTCCTGCTGTTCCTCTTCTGAGTTGTATTCTAGTTAGTGCTGGCATGTTTATAGACCTTTATTTAAAAGTTATGGTGTACCACAGTCAAAAGTATAATGGTTTAAATAATCGTTAAGTCCAGAGATTCTATATACTGATAAATCACCAATTATTTTATTCATAGGATATGTATCTGGTAAATCGCTTGGAAGTATTTTTTCAGTATTAATAATTTCTACGTTATAAATTTCATATCTTTCAATATCAATGTTATTGATATTATCTAAAAAACTAGTTTCTATCTCAATAATACTAGCATCTGTATCTGTAATTTCAACTATAAAATCACTCATATTTGACAATCCAATATGTTAGATGATTGACTAAATCGTTTAACAACAGTAACTGTTCCAAAAAGAATACGAGTTAAATATTTACCTCCTCCATTAGCATATAATTCGTCTGGAGATTGTAATTCAACATCATATTTAGCCGTATTAAAATTAAATCCGTTAGTGGTGGTGGCTGGCATTAATAAAGTTAATTTACCGTTTGGTGCATCAATCGTAAACTTATACAACCCGTAATCTGTATTTTTAGAACTAAATGTTTGTACTGTACTTAGATTAGTTTTCCATATTAATCTAGCACACCAACCAGTTAAATTAATAGGATTTCCATTGGTATCTTTATAAATAAAAGATATTCTAAAAGAGGTTCCTTGTTCTATAGCAAAGTCGTATTTACCTGCTGCCATGTTTTAGGCCCTTAAGATTTATGGTTGGCCAACTATAATTAATTCTGGGATACCTATCTATAGATACACCTTAACCTTAAACTATACTAGAGATATAAAAAAAGAAGGGCCAGTAATTGCTTACTGGACCCTTCTGATTTTAAACTTATCTAGTAACTAGATATTATAGAGCGCCGAGTAGAACTCTGCGGTTGTCGAGAACAGCGAAACCCTGTTCAGCCCAACCGTAGAAGCCAGCTCTCTTTTGACGATGTAGTGTATCGTCCTCGAAGACCTGAACTTGTTCACGAACTGGCATTATGAAGCTGTCTCTCTTGCGTAGATCAAGACCGACGATTACTTCACTCTTGCCACTTGGTAAACTGCCGCTGAGTGTGTTGCTATAGAATAGCTGATACTCTTGGCCTTCGCCTAGTTCGTCAAGATCATGAAGGTTAATACTGAAAACACGGTTTAGTGTGCCATCAGCAGCTGTGTAGATTTCTCTACGGGTCACTTCGTCAACTTGATCGATACCCCAACTGCGGATATCTTCCATTGACTCTGGTGAAACGTAAAGGTCTGTTAGCAACCCACGGTTGTTAGAAGCACTGTTACCGCCGCCGTTACGACGCATAACTGTCTTCATTAGACTTACTAGACGCTTTGTGAATAGACCGGCTGAGGCATCGCTGTCATAAACAACAATGTTACGGTCAACACCAGCGGCTAGCAATGTGTGCCAACCATCATCATTCATCTTCTTAACAAATGAACCTTCTAGTACTTCCATTGCACGACCAACAACGTCCCAACGAGCATCACGAGCATACTTTAGGAGGTAGTCGATTGAGGCACCGATGTCATAGGTTGGAACCATGACGTAATCGCCTTCAACGTGACGCTCTGGAATATAACCGTGGTTAGGAACAGTGTAGGCCACAAAGTCTTTTTCCGTGCCAGGAGCAAGGAAATCGAGTGGAAATTCTGGAGTGGCACTTTGAGCAAGTTGAATTGGCTCGAAAATACCATTGAGAATATCACCACTCAAGAGACCTTGTCTTAGTGGTAGCTCTAGAGCCTTTGCAAACTCTGAGTTAGCAGCTAAGGCTACTTCTCTATTTGGTGAACCTGAACGAACGAGAAGATCTGTTAGTTCGGGTGTTGGTTTAAATGCTTTTGTGTTAACTGACATTTTTTTCTCCCTTGTTAAAGCTTAAGCAATGTTTACTGATAATTTGACATAACCATCAGAATCTTTTGACCCCAAGAAGGTGCCAATTTTCACACTATTAGTACTTGATGTGCCAAT
>Ga0209088_10003017_pt1 | contig 10029 bp, 20 predicted proteins | sample S_140625_EF_Meta_FD_187324 | JGI IMG/M metagenome (GOLD analysis project Ga0209088, IMG submission 187324) | Freshwater microbial communities from Lake Simoncouche, Canada to study carbon cycling - S_140625_EF_MetaG (SPAdes) (version 2) | ecosystem: Environmental > Aquatic > Freshwater > Lake ...
GTTAAGTAAGTAATTTACCTAAAAAACCAAAAAAATGGAACCAAACACAATTTTTGAAACGGCATTAACCGATTTGACCGGCGCATTTATTAACGGCGCCCATGATCCGCGCAAATATGAGCGCAAAAAATTACCTACCGATTTTTATACGCCAGAATTTGCGCGTTTTAAACTTGTAATTTATTTAAAAAACGGTCGCTCGCGTTGGTATTATTCTTATGACACAATTAAATTCCAAGGCGGCGCCCGTTGCGACGAATACGAGAGTTTAGTAAAATTGTTACGAATTGTAAAAAATAACGCTGGCGAATATAAAAACGCCATTATTTACGCTACCGTTGACGAAATCCCGGAAGTAAAAAAAGTAAATTACAATTATGAAGTGGCAAAGTTTAATTTTTACGGCCAGCATAAAGAAAACGAAAATGTTTCTTTCAAACCAAACGCCAACGATTTTAAAATGGATATACTAAGATTAAAAATAGGATCAAAAAAAATACAACCATGAGATATATTAACAAAAGCGTATTTATTGAAGCGCTACAATTTGACGGCCGTAATTTGCCAGAAATCGAAGAATTTATTGAGTTTAGCAACGTAATGAGCGCGACTATAATTAACAATGTTTTGTATTTAATTGCGCAAACGCATGATAAGGCCGAAGTACAAAGAATTACATTAATGCCAAATGATTTTTTAATAAAGGACGCCAGCGGCTGGATAACGCCTCTTGAACCGGATATTTTGAATAAAGGTTGGATACCATTTAATTTCCAAAAATAATCGTAAATTTAGGCGGTTTGTATTTGGTTCGTTTTTTAACCCGGGTTTTGCCCGGGTTTTTTTATATTTACAAAATGCAAAAGTATTTTTTCAACATTGCTTTATTATTAGTATCATCAGTTTTAGTAAAAAAACTTTTGAAAAAACGTAAAAAAATTACCATTACGGGATTTTATGAAGTACCGCGCAATTTGCCAAACAGATTAGACGCTTTACATAGTTTTGAAAGTAGAAAAAGCGACGGTTTTGGAGGTCGAATGGCAACAAAAATTAACGCGGCGTTACGTGATATTTACAATGAGGGAATCAATCCAGACATTTTAAACCTAGACATTAAAATTGATCCGAATTTATTTCGCGTCGATTGGAGCGCTACAATTGGCGAAAGCAAAAACGGCATACCATACGTTGGTTTAATTACGCGCGGTTCCGCTGGCAGCGGCGCCGATGAGCGCGCCGTTTCGCAATTACCACAAATGACAAATAAATTAAACGCAAAACTTGTAAAAGACTTAAATTTTAAACAAGGTTTGAGAATTAGGCAATTTTTTTACAAATATAGTTTAGACAGTTACCCAAAAATTTAATATGCAATCCCGAGTACCATACCAAGACATTAATCAAACATTGCGCGGAATACATACGCAAGTTTGCGACAGTTTAGATTTTTGCGCAAACAAAATGCCCATTTATCGGGATCCGGTTAATATGTTTTATTCATTAAAAAAAATGATTAAATACCATAATGATCCACCCGGAGTTGAATTATTACAAACGGTTCCAACATTGTTTGAAAATAACTATTGGAATATACCGGGCGCCGGGGATTGCGACTGTTTTTCAATTTTAATTTTAGCAATGTGTTGCGTACATGGTTGGAACAAACAAAGAATTGTTTTATGCGGTCGATCAAAACGCGCACCGGTGCATATTTTTACGCAAGTTTATTATAATGGCGAATGGATAACAATGGATTTAACGCGACCTTTGCATAATTCGCACAGAAAATATAAATTTTATCAATTTTTACCTTGTTAATATAAAAATTGTTTATAAATTAGCGCGTATGGCAACAAAACCAAAAAAAATATCTTTTAGCGTTGAAGTAAACAAAAAATTGAACGCGCTGAAATTAAAAGCGTTAAAAACCAAACCGGGAACAAAAGCGCAAGAAACCATTATAAAAGAAATTGATGTTTTAATGAAACTTCGAGATAAATTTAAAAAATAAGATATGTATTTAGAATTAGCCGAGGGCGAAAATAACGGTAATTATACAGCGCTAGCGCAAGGCGGCGTTATGGATATGTATATTTTTATTCCAGCTGGATTTTTACCCGAATTTGATAAAGATAGCTACGTTCGTGCCGATTATTTTGCAAAATATGAGCCAACAACCGCAAATAATTTGCTTAATTTATTAGCGCCTTATCAAACAACAACAATGAACGACGGACCTATTGCCAGCGCTGTTTCATTTTTACCGGGTGGCGCATTTGCTGCAAAAGGTATTACTATTGCAAAAAATTTAATTAAAAAACGTCAAGAAGCTGTCGCAGCTGGCACAAAAAAACCAATTTTTGGTCAAGGTGGCGTTTTTCAAAATTTAATGGGAAAAAACAAAGGCGCAGCTGTTCCGGCTGTTGAAGATCCAGCGGCGGCAGCGGCGGCAGCGGCAGCAGCAGCAGCAGCAGCCGAGCAACAAAAAAACTTTGCATTAAATTTACAAGGTCAAGTTAACGGCCAACAATTCGGCGTTAATTATGATCCGAACGCACAAGCACAACCTAGTTTTTTTACCAAATATAAAACGCCATTAATTATAGGCGGCGTTGTTTTGGCAGCTGGAGGTATATTTTTAGCAACTAGAAAGAAAAAAAGATAATTAATAAATAACATGAGAAGAAAAAGAACAACCTCAAGAAAAAGAACTTCTACGCCACGTCGTAGAACTTCGCGCGCAGCAACGCCAGCAAGGCGCAAAACGCGTCGCGTATCGCGTAAACGTGGAATGTTAAGCGAATTTTTTGATCCTCGCAGCGCGCAAGCCGCAGCTATGGTAACATTAGAAGGCGCCGCTGGTGGCGTTGGTGCGCATTTTTTAGGTAAAATTTTGCCAGCGAGTATAAGCGCACAAAACAAAGGTATTATTCAAGTCGGCGCTGGATTTGTAACCGCTGCAATGTTGAAACGTCCAATTTTAGGCGCTGGAATGGCGGCGGTTGGCGTTGTAGATTTATTGCGCGGCGTTGGATTTTTGGCTGAAGACGGTAATTACGATTATGCTTCTGGAATGGAAAGTTTGCCTATGGTATTAAACGAGGGCGAAGCGTACGCATTAAGTGAGGGCAATATGTATTTATCTGACGGTTTTTATTTAAGCGAAGACGATGAATACCGAGAAAGCGCTGGAAGTGATTACGAAGTCGGATATTACCCAGAATTTGGCGGAATTTAAAAACAAAAAATAAAAAAAAATAAAATGAGAGAAGTAACAAGGGGAATGGTTACCCCACAAATGAAAAACATCGCGGTTAACGACAGATTTGGTAACAGCGGAATTAAAAAGCAACAAGGATCTACCGTAATTAAATACGATACCTTGCCATTGAACGGTAATACACAACTTCGCTTTTTTGAGCAATCTAGCCAGCGTAATTTTCCACTAAGTAATACCGGAACCGACGGTAATAAGTTAGGGGTTGGAAATTCGATGGTAGTTGAAAGAATTTATTTGTCAATTGTACAATACGACGCGGTTGGTAATGATCTAAATTCTATTGCGCCATGTGATTTGACAACTACCCGAGGTATTTTAATTAATAACGGCGAATTTGGTTTTGAGATTGCAAATAGTTTAGTGATTAAAAATGTACCGGTTCTTTCTTTTACGCCAGATTTTAACAAAAACGCGGAAAACGAGAAAAACAATTCTTTTGATTTTGATACCCAAATTATTATACCGCCGCTTTTAGAATTTGTCGCAACATTGCGTTTACCAAATTACACAGCGTTTGACGGTTATTATTTGCGTTTGACCATTGAGGGATCTGGAGCAATTATTGCACCTAAAACAACATTTTAATAATAACTTGTTATTGATATTAAAGGCGCGCCAATATGCGCGCCTTTTTTGTTAAAACTTTAAAAACAACAAAATGAAAAAATTTGAGGATATTACGAAAATGTACGGTTCGCAAGGTTTGAACGCGCCGCAATTTCCCGGCCAACAAGTTAAAGGCCTAAACATAGAAAACATACGTACGTTAATTAAAAAACAAAACCGAATTAAAGGTTATGTTTTTTCCGTTGCAACCGGTACAACAACCTTTGATTTGCAATTAAGCGGAACAGCGCGCATATTGTTAGGTATTGCATTAATTCCGAGAAAAAAAGCGTCGGACGTAGCAATACAAGGTTTTCAAGACATTACCGCCTTTTCTTTTAAAGTAAATAATGAGATTATAATTGAATCTTTGGATCCCAATTTTATAAGTAATTTCTTTACAAATGAAGAATACTACTATTTGCCGCGTCCATTGTCTGGAACCGATCAAATTACAATTACGTTTACCAATCCCGGCGCAACAGAAAATACAAGTTTAGCAATCTATTACATTTAATTATGTTAACGCCAAAATTAGAACAATTAATTTGGGAGGGACAAGCCAGCTTTAAAACTTTTGTTGCTGGCGGTTCACAACGCCATTTATTAAATATAAATAATGATCGGTTTATTATTATTACTGACATTACCTATTTTAATTCGGGAATGTTTCCAGAAAACCGCGACGGTAGCGAAAATACATGGATCAATTTATTTAGAAATGGAATGAACACCCAAATAACTATTGGAGGCGAGCGCGGCGTAAACCGTTTTTTATTTAGAAATAATTTTGTAACCGTTCCATTTGAAAATAATTTAGAACGTGTCCATTTATCCCCGGTTGGGCAGACATGTATAAATACCTATCTAATACATACAACTCAATGCGCATTTACTTTTAGTTATGCACAAGATTTTTTGGCGCAAACGGTTCTTAATACAGCTGCAAATAATTATGCTTTAAATACGCCAACAGATTACGGACGCGACGGACAGCCGAATGTAATTCCCGTTACAGTTTCTGGAATTGTCAACGGAACCAATCCATATAATGATAATTTTGCCAATTTACGCGGAACGGCTGGTTTTGATGAAAGCGCGGAATTTAGTTTTCCCGTTGACACAACCAATAACATAATAGACAATAACCGTATTAATAGTTGGGATTACCCTATTTTACATGTTAATTATGTTGAAATAAAAGGAACGCCTACCAAATTAGGATTTAACTAAACAAACCAAAATGAACTACAAAACAATACCAGAATTAAAACGCGTTTTATCTGGCGGCATTTACCGCCATTTAGGACTGTACACCGCCGACGGGCAAAAGATAAAACCTTTCAATACAAAAATTGCCGCTTTTGAGGATCAAGTTAAAGAAATTTTAAATTTTTTAGAAAGCAATATAGTTGAACCGGGAATTTACGTTGTTAAATTAAAAAAAACCTATTCGGGCGCCGCTGTAGATTACGCAATTAACAAAGGTAATATCGAAGTAAAGGAAGCTATTTTAATGAATAACAGCGGTTTAAATATACCTCATGATTTTGCCGCAGCCATGTCGCACCCGGCAATTAAATTACAAAGCGACATTACGCGTTTGGAACTTGAAAACGAGGATTTGCAAAGACAAATTGAGGAACTTAACGAATATATTGGCGATTTGGAGGAAAAACTTACAAACGTAACTTTGAGCGAGGCGCCAGCGCCGCCAAGCGCATTTGAAACAGCCAAAAGTTTTTTGAGTGAAATTGTCGCATTTGGAGCGCCTTTACTAGACAAACATTTTGAATTAAAGGCGCAACAACTAGAAATTGAAAAAATGAAAAACGGCATGCGATCTGGAACGCCAGCGCAAAAAGACCAATATCAAGCGCCGGAAGTTAAACGCGAGCGACAAATAGAAAACAAGGTAAAAGAATGGATAAATAGTAAAATCGAGGATACAGAATTAAGTAATAATTTAATGGTCCTTTATTACAATAGTGCGGACATTGGTAAATTTGCGGAAAGGTTAAACGACTTTAATACAGAACTTTATGAAGAATGCAAACAATTTGTTGGATAAGGATTTATTGCAATGCCAAAATATGGCCGAGGTTTTGGAGGCCGTAAATAAGCATTACGATTTAACTAAGCCGTTTGGTATTGCAACAAAATTGCTAGTTATTACCGGAGTAAAAAAAATTTTGGATTTGATTAAGGCCGAACCTAAACAAACATGGTACAAATGAAAAACAAAAACATTATAATTAGTTTGGCAATTGCTGGAGGCGTTTATGCCATTTGGCGGTTTGTTATTAAACCCAAAGTAATTGAAAAAATGGCAAAAAAATCAATTGATGATTATGATAAATTTGATTCACAAAGGGAATTAATTGCAGCGGCATTACCTCAAGAAACAGTAATACCAAATGAAACCATTAACACTAATTTTGAAGAAATAACATAAAAATGGCAAAGAAAAAAATAAATTATACGCCTTACATTTTAGGCGTTGGCGCATTGGCCGCGGTTGGTTTTATTTTTAAAGATGATATAAAAGCATTTTTCAAAAAAGACGATACAAACAACGACGACGACAACAAAAATGTTGATGACAATAAAGATGTAATTGTACAACCGGTAATTAACAACGGCGGCGGCGGCGGCGGCGGCGGCGGCGTTACGACGGTTGGAATTACCGCTGGTTTATCTGGAATGGGAACAAAAAAAGATCTTTTAAATTTAAACCAAATTTTAAAACAAGGCGATCGCGGTCAAGAAGTTGCCAAATTGCAACAAATTTTATCGCGAGCGGCAAAACTTTATAAAAAAGCAACCATTGCGGAGGACGGGGTTTTTGGTATCGGAACCGAGGGCAAATTGGTAGAACTTTACGGCGCTAAAACCATAAATTTGTTTAAAGCATACGCAATGTTATTTGCAATTTGGAATGCGCAACAAAACAACGATTCCAAAAATTGGTACAAAAAGTATTTTGAACCTTATTTGACAGACGCGGAACGCTACAGAAACGCGCGTAAATTTTACTTTGCCAAAAATCAAATTTTGTAAATATGTGGCCAGCCATAATATCGGGCGTTGCTGGCGTTGCAGCTGCAAACGCGAGTAAACCTAGGGATCCAAAAGAAAAACGCCCAATTAAAACCGCGATTGCGATTGGCATTGGCGCGGCCATTGCGTTGGGCGTTTATAAGGTTGTTGGCAAAGAAATTAAAGCAGCGTTTCAAAAAAAGAAAAACAAAAAAATGTTTGAAAACGAAAAGGATCCCTCAGTCCCTTTAACCTACAAACCAAGTCAATATATTACATGGGCCGATAAAATGGAAGATTCTTTTAATGTAAGTTATTTGAATTTTACAGACGAGGAGGCAATCTATAGTATTATGCGAAAACTAAAAACCAACAACGATTGGTTGGAGTTAAATAAAGCGTATGGAAAAAGAACGTATTACAATCCAATTTCGCCAGAATACATTTTTGGAAAAAGTATAAACATGTTGACATCTTTACAATTGGAATTAGATACAAAAGAAAAAAATAAAGTAAATTCAATTTTGTCGAGCAAAGGCATAAAATATAGAATATAATGTTTTTAAGTGAACCTAAACCTAGCATTTGGCAACAAATTGGGACCGCGTTAACTACGCCCGGAACCGAATTTCAATTGCCTGTATCAATTCCCGTTGAACTTGACAAAAAAACGACGCAAACAGTTTTAACAGTTGCCGGTATTGTCGCTGGCGGTTTAATTCTAGCAGCATTGGTATTGCGAACAAAAAAATGAAACCGTCAATAAAATACATTTTAGCAGCGGTTGCAGCGCTTGTAATTTTAAGAAGTTTAAAAAAACCAAATTTTAAAAAAAAGGTTGTTGAACTTGCTAAAAAGGAGCTTATACGTTGGAATTACGGACGCATTAAGGAGGGCAATGCCGCATTAATGCCAACATTGCGCGATTATTATAAAACGGGAACAAAAACTTTTAAAAGCGATCGCTATTATATTGATACCGCATGGAGCGCTGCCTTTATTTCATACATAATGAAAATGGCCGGAGCTGGCGAAAAATTTAAGTATGCGCAAAGTCATTCGGAATACATACAAGCGGCGAAAGAAAACAGAAAAAAAAATATAAAAACTTTTCAAGCGTTTAAAAAAAATGAAGTACCGGTAACGGTTGGCGATTTGGTTTGCTACCCACGTGTTGCCGGAATAACATACGAAACGCCGGGTTTGTACAAATCGCATTGCGATATTATAACTGAAATTAAACCGGGCGTTGCCGTTGGTATTGGAGGTAATATAAGCGACAGCGTAAGCGCGTCCAATTATAGTTTGGATTCAAACAATAAAATAACAACTGAAAAAATACACGTAATTATTAAAACTTTGATATGAATAAATTTACAGATTGGTTGTATAATTACAGTTATAACAATTGGAAATTTACCCCGAGATCAAAAGGCGTTTTATACGGCGCCGCTGGCATTTTAGCCGCTGGCATAATTAGCGCATTTGTCATAAGTAAAAAAAAATGACAAGTTACCCGGAATTAAAAAAATTGGATCCCGGCGAATTAACTTATATTTCATTGGAGGATGCCGCTAGCAAATTAAAAACTTTGCCGGACCAATGTTTGGCGAAAGCAATTTTTGCGGTTATGTATATTGAAGCCGGTAGAACCGAGGATCGAAAATTTTTTAAAAGTGCCGGTCATTACAATTACGGCGGTATTCAAACAGACGCCGGCCGTTGGAAAAATGATAAAAATTTTGTCGGTAGGTTTTCAAAAAAGGACGTTTCCGGTAAAGTAAGAGAATTCGCCGCGTTTAAAAATCATGAGGATTTTTTTAATTTTATGGCGGACCGTTTAAAAGCAAAAGGTTTTAATGGTTGTAATGCCGACGAATGGACAAAAACATATATTGGCAATTGGTGGTGGCCAGCCAAAAAAAATGTTTATGTAAAAGGAACAAAAAAATACAACGAAAAAAAAGATATTTACAACGGCGCAATGAAACGCTATGAAGCGGCGCCAAACGTCGAAAAGAAAAAAGGTATAAATAAAAAGTTGCTATTAATACCGTTAATTTTATTTGCAGCTATCTACTTAAATAAAAAGAAATGAAAAAAAAACTAGCAAAAGTAATTTTAAAAGTAATTAAAGGTATGTTTGACACCATTGCGCCAAACATAACGCCGAGTATGTCGGAAAAAGAATTTAACGCTCTGGAAAACAAAACAAAAACAAAAGTAGATTGGGTGCGCATTATTTCGGCGTTCATTACATTTACTTTGTTAGTGTTAAATTTTTTCGGCCAGATAAACATTACTAATTTCATTAAAACTTTGGTTCGTGAATTATCAAGTTCTATATTGTAAAGATTTAGAAAGCGAAACGTTAAGCGTTACCATAATCGAAGCAATTTCAATTAGCGACGCTGTAAACTTTCTTTGTAAAAGTTTAGGGATCACAGAAGCGCAAATAATGGCTGTTATCTTGCTCGAGGAATAACAAAAGTCGCGCACAATCCCCCACAACCGCCCACAAGGCGGTTTTTTTTTGCTTTAAAAGTTTGAAATTATGTTAATAACACGTTGAAAACCCGTTGAAAACGCGTTAATAAATTGTTAGTTATTAACATTTTTGATATATTTTTTATAGTTTGAGCAATTAAAAAACAACAAAAACCTATAAAAAAACAAGCGTTTAAAGCGATATTAACAATCAACAACGACGTTATTAACATTTTTGTATTGAAAAACTTTGCGTTTTTACATTTACATTTGTCTAGTTAGCAATATGTTTGACACGATTAGCAAGCATTACAGCGAATAGGATCCTTCGTTTAGCTTTATTTTACTAATTAGAACGGCAAAAAAGCAATTTTAGCCGTATCGGGGAAAAAATACCCGTTTTTTTTAGAACTTTAAATGAGTATAGTTCTTAAAAAACAACTTTAAACCCTCGTTTAGTTAGTAAAGTATTTCTCTAGTAATGTTAGTTAAGTAAGTAATTTACCTAAAAAACCAAAAAAATGGAACCAAACACAATTTTTGAAACGGCATTAACCGATTTGACCGGCGCATTTATTAACGGCGCCCATGATCCGCGCAAATATGAGCGCAAA
>Ga0209088_10003019_pt1 | contig 10027 bp, 10 predicted proteins | sample S_140625_EF_Meta_FD_187324 | JGI IMG/M metagenome (GOLD analysis project Ga0209088, IMG submission 187324) | Freshwater microbial communities from Lake Simoncouche, Canada to study carbon cycling - S_140625_EF_MetaG (SPAdes) (version 2) | ecosystem: Environmental > Aquatic > Freshwater > Lake ...
TCCGGCTCCAGGCCGGCGGCCCAGGCCTGGACCGCCTGGGAGTACGCCATCTCGCCGCCGTTGCAATCCACCCAGGCATTCAGGCTCATGTTTTGCCCTTTGAAGGGCACCGGCTGGTCGCCCCGCTGCATCAGGTGGCGGCAGAGCGCTGTGGTCATTAAGGATTTGCCAGCTCCACTGCTGGTACCGAGCACCATCAGTGGAGGTGCTGCGTCTGCCTTGGGACGGATCAAGGCCAGGCCCTGGTGAAGACAACCATCAAAAGCGGGGCCGGTGGCGTTGGAAATTTTCCTGGATGCGTTCGCGCAGGCTTGCCCTGCCGATTTCTGCTGGCGAAATCGCCAGAAGTTGACGGCCCATCGGCGTGAGCCGAACCCGTTCCGTGAGCCCCTGGCCGTCCACTTCGCGCCTCAGGATCCCAAGTCGGATCATCCAGTTGAAGTGGGCCTCGGCGCGCTCGGGGCCAAAGGGGGCGAACACCAGATCGGCCCAGTCGGCACGACCACAGAGTTCGTTGCTGGAGATCGGGGTCTCGGCCACTTCTGCATAGAAGGCCCTGCGAAAGGGCAGGCAGCGCATCGATTGGAAGGCCCGATCCATGGCGCGGCGATCGGGGGTGGGTGAATGGCCAGGGGTCATGGGAAGAGGCTCTTGAGCAGCTGATTCAAGTCTTGCTGCTTTTGGGCATCGTCCCGGTTGCGATCTGGAGCTGAACGCCCGCGGCCGGCCTTCAGCTCCAGATCGGACCAACGGAAGATCACCTGATCGCCCCAATCACGCACACCCACGGGCCAAAGGCCCGTGGCGTCCCGCAGCAACAGCTGGTTGCCCCTCGCGAAAAAGGTGTAGTTCCGTCCATCGTCGGTGGCCACCCGGTAGGCGATGCCGGTTCCCTCGGGCCGACTCTCCAAATAGCAGGGACCCCGAAACAGGGTTCGTCCCCTTTGTTCTAGTTGACATTGGCGCCGAGATTGGGCCCTGTTACCCCAGTTATTGCTGTTGCCAGCGGAGGAGCCGAACAGCTGGCGAGTGATGGTATTGCTGGGGTTGCGACGCTGGTTGCCATCATCCCAACAGCGGCGCTGGCGCAGATCACAGAGCTCGCCGCCACTGAGACGAAACATCGGGACTGGCGGCCGCCCAGAAAGGGATCGCAGCAGTTCGTCCTGCGCCTTGCGACCGTATTCGCGGCCGGTTTGGCTAACGGACGGTCCTTGATCGGTGTAACAAGTGGCTTGAACCTTGTCACACACCACACCCGGCCGCGGCAACCCGTAGGCCTGAACAGGAGTGGGTGCTGCTGCCAGAACAAGGATGGGCAGGGCCAGCAGGATGGCAGGGGTGCCGCAGCGGCGGCCAATTTCGGCCGCAACCGACAGAGCGGGGCCCATCGGGTAGAGAAGCGATCTTGGTGTTGACGGTAGCGAGCGTCAAGGCTGCCCACAGGTCGGCTGTGGCAGGGTTTGGTCTGATTGCAAAACGGTGATGTTGGTTCTGGCTTCTGCTTCAAGGGCCCGTCGCCGCCTGCTGGAGCAGGCAGGAATTCCCCATCAGGTCCGCGTCAGTGGGGTGGATGAAGAGGCCTTCGGGCCCATGGCCCCGACAGCCCTGGTGCAGCAGCTTGCGCTCGCTAAGGCCAGGGCTGTGGCCCAGTCGTTGCAGGCTGGGGCCAGCGACCCTGCCGGGGAGGGAGCACCCAATGGGCCTGTTCTGGGTTGTGATTCATTGCTGGAATTTGAAGGAGAGGTGTTTGGCAAGCCCCGAGACTTCGACGAGGCCATCAACCGATGGCGGCGCATGGCAGGAGGCTTGGGCCGCCTGCATACGGGCCACGCTTTGGTGGTCGGCGGCGACAACAACCGATGCAGGCAGGAGGTGGTGACCACCCTGGTTTGGTTTGCTGCCCTCAATCCTGATCAAATCCAGGCTTACGTCGCCACAGGGGAACCCCTCGCCTGTGCCGGTGGCTTTGCCCTGGAGGGGCGCGGCGGAATGATGGTGGACCGTATCGAGGGGTGTTACAGCAATGTCATCGGACTCAGCCTGCCGTTACTGCGACGCTGGCTGGACGTCAACCTGGCGTCATGCCAACAATGAAAAAGCCCCCACCAAAGATGGGAGCTTGTTGTTGGGATCCAAATCGGACAGGTTTTTAGTCCAGATCGGGCATGGCCAAGGTGGGTTCGGCCTCACGGTCAATGCCTTTTTCGAAGCCGGCTGCTGCAGCGCGGGCCCGCCCGGCGTGCCAGAGGTGGCCCACCAGGAAGAAGAAAGCAAGAACGAATTGGGTGGCCGAGAGCCATTGGCGGATATTGACGTAGTTCACCGAGTTGGGCTCGGTGATGATGCCTCCCACGGAATTGAGGGATGCATTGGGAGCGTGGGTCATGTATTCGGCCGCACGACGCACTTGCCAGGGTTGAATGTCGTTCTGGAGCTTGTCCAGGCTCAGACCATTCGGACCGCGCAAGGGTTCCAGCCAGGGGCCGCGGAAATCCCAGAAGCGCATGGTTTCACCACCGAAGATGATTTCACCGGTGGGTGAACGCATCAGGTATTTACCCAGGCCTGTTGGACCCATGGCGGAGCCGATATTGGCACCAAGCCGTTGGTCACGGACCAGGAAGGTGAAACTCTGGGCCTGGGAGGCTTCGGCATTGGTGGGGCCGTAGAACTCGGAGGGATAGGCGGTGTTGTTGAACCAGATGTAGGCCGAAGCCACAAAGCTCATCAGGCTCAAGGCCCCGAGGCTGTAGCTCAGATAGGCCTCACCATTCCAGATGAAGGCGCGCCTAACCCAACCGAAGGGTTTGGTGATGACGTGCCAGATGCCACCAAAAATACAGATCAGGCCGATCCAGATGTGACCACCGATGATGTCCTCCATGGAGTTCACCCCGATAATCCAGCCTTCACCGCCGAAAGGCGCCCGCACCAAGTAGCCGAAAATCACACCAGGGCTAAGGGTCGGATTGCTGATGAGACGGACGTCTCCACCACCCGGAGCCCAGGTGTCATAAACACCTCCAAAGAACATCGCCTTGAAGACCAACAGCAGGGCACCAACACCAAGAAGGATGAGATGGTAACCAATGATGTTAGTCATCTGGTTCTTATCGCGCCAATCCTGGGAGAAGAAGGCGGAATAGTTCTCGAGAATTTCAGGGCCACGAATGGCGTGATATAGACCGCCCACGCCAAGAACGGCAGAGCTGATCAGATGCAATACCCCGACAACAAAGAAGGGATAAAGGCTGGTGACTTCACCGCCTGGACCGACCCCATAACCCAACGTGGCAACGTGGGGGAAAAGGATCAAACCCTGCTCGTACATGGGCTTGTCGAAGGTGAAATGGCTCACCTCAAAGAGCATCATGGCTCCAGCCCAGAAGACCATCAGGCCAGCATGGGCGACGTGAGCGCCCAGCAAACGTCCTGAAAGATTGATCAGTCGGGCATTACCAGCCCACCAGGCATAGCCGGTGGAATCAAGGTCCCTACCGGCGACGGAGACTAGGCCAGAATTAAAGGGCGTTTCCACGGGGCAGGACCTCTTCAGGGAAGACGAATTGTTCGTGTGGCTGGTCTGCGGGGGCCATCCAGGCGCGCAGACCTTCGTTGAGCAGGATGTTCTTGGTGTAGAAGGTTTCGAATTCCGGATCCTCGGCGGCCCGGATTTCCTGGCTCACGAAGTCATAGGCACGCAGGTTGAGCGCCAGACCGATGATGCCGATACTGCTGGTCCACAACCCCATCACGGGCACGAACAGCATGAAAAAGTGCAGCCAGCGCTTGTTGGAGAAGGCGATCCCGAAGATCTGGCTCCAGAAACGGTTGGCGGTGACCATCGAATAGGTCTCTTCTTCCTGGGTGGGCTCAAACGCCTTGAAGGTGTTGGCCTGCTCGCTGTCTTCAAACAAGGTGTTTTCCACCGTGGCGCCGTGGATGGCGCAAAGCAGGGCGCCGCCCAGGATGCCCGCCACTCCCATCATGTGGAAGGGGTTAAGGGTCCAGTTGTGGAAACCTTGCAGGAACAGCAAGAAGCGGAAGATGGCGGCCACCCCGAAGCTGGGGGCAAAGAACCAGCTGCTCTGACCCAGGGGGTACATCAGAAAGACACTGACGAACACCGCAATCGGGCCGGAAAAGGCGATGGCGTTATAGGGGCGGATGCCCACCAGCCGGGCGATTTCGAACTGACGCAGCATGAAGCCGATCAGGGCGAAGGCACCGTGCAGGGCCACAAACGGCCAGAGGCCACCGAGCTGGATCCAACGCACGAAGTCACCCTGGGCTTCTGGGCCCCAGAGGAGCAGGAGGCTGTGGCCCATGGCGTCAGCGGGGGTGCTGACGGCGGCGGTGAGGAAGTTGCAACCTTCCAGGTAGGAACTGGCAATGCCGTGGGTGTACCAGGAGGTGGCGAAGGTGGTGCCGGTGAGCCAGCCGCCCAGCGCCAGGTAGGCGCAGGGGAACAGCAGCAGACCGGACCACCCCACGAAAACAAAGCGGTCGCGCTTCAGCCAGTCATCGAGGACGTCAAACCATCCCCGGGCTGATGGCGCCCGCCCTACAGCAATCGTCATAGGAAGAACGGTGCGGGAAACCCGCTGGGCTGTGGGATACCGCGCGATCGTAACAACTTCGCCTGGATCGACGGGGCCGCTCGACATCGGCTGAAATCAGAAGGGGGCGCGGTGGGCTGGGGCCGACCCGGTCCAAGGATTTCGCTGGCCCTGGCCCCACCGGATCGACTCCACGGCAGGATGGATTCACCTTGCCCCTATCGCCTCTCCATGGCCTCCAGCAGCGTCCCCCTTTCGACGGCTCCGGGCTTGGCCGATCCTGCCCAGGTGTTGGAGCAGCCGGTGCTTGGCTCCAGGCGTTTGTCCAACCTGCTTGTGGCCACCGCGGTCAGCATTGGTGGGCTTGGGTTCCTGCTGACCAGTGCTTCAAGTTTTTTTGAGCGCAATCTCCTGCCGATCGGCCATCCGGCCGAGCTCGTCTGGGTGCCCCAGGGTTTGGTGATGGGTCTATACGGCCTGGCGGCCCTGGCGCTGGCGACCTATCTGTGGTCCGTGATCGTGATTGACGTCGGTTCCGGAAGCAACCGATTTGATCGCAGTGCAGGTCAGGCGCGCATCACCCGGCGGGGCTTCCGTCGTCGGATTGAATTGGACATTCCTTTGCGGGACATCCAGGCCGTCAAGGTCGATGTGCGGGAGGGCATCAGTCCCAGGCGTCGGCTGGCTCTGCGGCTCCAGGGTCGCCGCGATCTGCCCCTGACCCAGGTGGGTGAGCCCCAGCCCTTGGCCGATCTTGAGCTCTCCGGAGCCCAATTGGCCCGTTTCCTTGGTGTGCCCCTGGAGGGCCTCTGAATCCCCATGGCGATCTTTTTCAGCCCCCCGCTTGCGTCGCCTTGGCGGTTCAAATGGGTCCTTTTATTGCTCAGCCTGGTCCTGCCTTTGACCCTTTCGGCCTGCGCTGCCGAACGGGCCACGCCGCCCCTGGGCTGTGCGCTGGCCACGACCCCATGTCTGAGTGGTACCGCCAAGGTGGCCCTGCAGACCAGTCGGGGTGAAGTCATCCTGGGCCTTGATGGCAAGGCCGCGCCTTTGACGGCGGGCAATTTTGTGGATCTGGTCAAACGCGGGGTCTACGACGGCACCGTCTTCCATCGCGTCGTTCGGGAACCCATGCCGTTTGTGGTTCAGGGTGGCGATCCGATCAGTGCCGATCCCAAGGTGCCTCCCAGTGATTACGGCACCGGAAGCTACATCGACCCCAAGACCCGGGAAGCCCGCTTGATTCCCCTTGAAATCGGCCTCAAGTCCGAGGTCCGGCCCCGCTACGGCCAGCCCCTGACCACCCCTGGCATCACCCGGGAGTTGCGCCTCAGCCACGAACGCGGTGCCCTGGCCATGGCCCGTTCAGGGGATGCCAATTCTGCCAGTGCCCAGTTTTATGTCGCCTTGGAGGCCTTGCCCGAGCTGGACGGCCGCTATGCCGTTTTCGGCAGGGTTTCCAAGGGGATGGATGTCATCGACAAGATTCAGCAGGGCGACAAGATTTTGCGGGCGACCGTGATTGAAGGCGGCACCCTGGTGAAAGGTGAACCCTGAACCGGAGTTGGTCCCCGCTAGCCATTGGGGCGTGGATTGGGGTGATCACGGCCTTTGGCAGTGGCAGGGCCAAGGCTGCCACTGGCGCCGTATCGGTGACCCAGCCCATCCTCCCCTCGTCCTGATCCATGGATTTGGGGCCGGCAGTGGCCATTGGCGCCACAACGCCGGGGCTTTTGCGGCGGCGGGCTGGCAGGTGTACGCCCTGGACTTACTTGGATTTGGAGAGTCAAGCCAGCCCTGGCTGCGGCTGGATAATCGCCTCTGGGCGCGGCAGCTGGCGGCTTTTCTCGACGAGGTGGTCCAAGGGCCGGCGGTGCTGGTCGGCCACTCCCTGGGTGGACTGGTCGCCCTCACTTGCGCTGTCCATTTCCCGGATCGGGTGCGGGCCGTGGCCGCGGTCCCCCTGCCGGATCAGGCCCTATTGATGACGAGGGTGGGTGGCCTTGGCGGCTCCCCGCGCCAAGCGCCATGGCGTCGCCGGTTGAAGCGTCTGATTGTGAATTTGCTTTGTCGGTTGCTGCCCTTGGAGGTGATTGTGCCGCTCTTGGTCCATTCCCCCCTTCTGGATCTGGGTCTTCAGTCGGCTTACCACAACCCGATCATGGGCGACCGAGAGCTGCGACGGGTGATTTCCCGGCCGGCCCGGCGTCCTGGGGCGGTGATGGCCCTGCGGGCCATGAGCATTGCCATGCCCTTGCGCCCCCATCACGCCACGGCCCCGGCGCTGCTGACCCGCATCAACCAGCCCCTGCTGCTGATCTGGGGTCGTCAAGATGGCCTGGTGCCCCTGGAGGTGGCGCTGCAGTGCCGGCGCTGGCGGCCCCAGACCCCCCTGGTGGTGCTGGATCAGGCGGGCCATTGTCCCCATGATGAGCGGCCGCCACTCTTTAATCAAACCTTGCTGGAATGGCTCGACTCCCTCCCCCCATCGCTCGCCTGAGGCGCTCTGGAGGCATCCATTCAGGCGGCGGGTCCCCGGCACGGCCTAGGTTTGGATTGGGCGACCCCGTCTTGGAGCGATGAAGCACACCCTTTCGGTGCTAGTAGAAGATGAATCCGGTGCCCTGAGCCGCATTTCGGGCCTGTTCGCCCGTCGTGGTTTCAATATCGAGAGTCTGGCGGTTGGGCCGGCGGAAAACCGCGGCGTTTCGCGCTTGACCATGGTGGTGGAGGGCGATGACCGCACCCTGGAGCAGATGAGCAAGCAACTCAACAAGCTCGTCAATGTGTTGGGTGTCATCGATCTCTCCACCATTCCGGCGGTGGAGCGCGAACTGATGTTGTTAAAAGTATCGGCACCGCCCCACAACCGCAGTGCCATCTTTGATTTGGTGCAGGTGTTTCGCGCCAAGGTGGTGGATGTGGCCGATGACGCCATGACCTTGGAGGTCGTGGGTGATCCGGGCAAGCTTGTGGCTTTGGAGCGCCTACTGGAGACCTATGGCATCCTCGAGATCGCCCGTACCGGCAAGGTGGCCCTGGAGCGGGCCTCAGGGGTGAATACGGAATGGCTCAAGGCGGTCACCTTGGAGAAGCGGGTGCCAGCCTGATCCCTTGCTGTCAGTCCTGGAGATAGGTGGTCTGGCCAAGGCTGGTGCGCAGGTGGGCCATGAGCCTGCGGGCATCACTAATGGGGAGTTGGCCCTTGCTGATGGCCTCCTCGCTGGCCACCCGCAGCCGTTCGAGCAGCAGATCGGGGTCGTGCTCCATGGCTTGAAGCACCTCGGCATTGGTGTCTCCTCGGACCACATGGTCCACCCGATAGCCGCCACCGTCAGAGAGGCGAATGTGGACGGCATTGGTGGTGCCAAAGAGGTTGTGCAGATTGCCCATCACTTCTTGGTAGGCACCGCCAAGAAAGAGGCCGATCCAATAGGGTTCGCCTGGTCGAAGACTGTGAAGTTCGAGCAGGGATTTGACCTGGCCGCGATCGATGAAGCGGGCGATTTTTCCGTCTGAATCACAGGTGAGATCAGCGAAACTCCCTAATCGTGTTGGACGTTCTTCCAGCCGATGTAGGGGCATCACCGGGAACAACTGATCGATCGCCCAGGTGTCGGGGGCAGAGCGAAAGACAGAAAGATTGGCAACGTAGGTGCCGGCAAGAGCCGCGGGCAGACCCCGTAATTCTTCCGGGATGAGTGTTTCCTGAGCCATGGCCTCCAGTCGTTCGGCAATGGCCTGGCAGCAGGCCCAGGTCAGTTGCTCGGCCTTGGCCCGATCGGGCAGGCTCAGGTAGCCAAGCCGGAAGGCGGCAAGGGCATCGTCTTTGAACTTGAGGGCATCGTTCCAAGCTTCCTGGAGACGCTCGGGACCCGCGGCTTGATCCATGGGGCCATGGGGGTCCACCGCCGACAGGACGCCATGGCTTTCCTCAAGAATGCCTTTGTAGGTGTCGCGCAGATTGCGGAGCACCAGGGGTTCCCCTTGCACCAACTCCGGCACATCCCCCGGTACGGATCCGGCTCCCAGGACATCAAACACCAGCACGCTGAAGTGACTGGCGATGGCACGGCCACTTTCACTCACCAAGGTGGGCACGGGCACGTGGTGGGGTTCACAGCATTCGCGCACGGTGGCCACCACATCGTTGGCGTAGTTCTGCAGGGAGTAATTGGTGGACGCGGCCGTGGCGGTGCGGCTGCCGTCGTAGTCGATGCCCAGGCCCCCGCCGACATCGAGAAAGCCCATGGGGGCCCCTAGTCGCGTCAGTTCGACATAGATCTGCCCCGCTTCCTGCAGCGCATCCTTGAGAACAGCGATGTCGTTGATCTGGCTGCCGATATGGAAGTGCAGCAGGCGCAGATCGCCCAGTAGGCCCGCCTGGCGCAGGGTGGCAACGGTGCTGAGGACATCGGGAATCGAGAGGCCGAACTTGGCCCGTTCGCCCACCGAGCTGCCCCAGCGGCCGGTGCTGCGGGTGGAGAGTTTGGCGCGAATACCCAGGAAAGGGGCGGCGCCCAGGTCCTTGCTGGCCGCGATGATGCGCTCTACCTCATCGGCTTGCTCGATGACGACCACCGGCTGGCGTCCCAGCCGACGCGCCAGGATCGCGGTTTCGATATAGCGACGATCTTTGTAGCCGTTGCAGATCAGCAGCGCTTCTGGGTCCTCCAGGAGCGATAGGGCGATCAGCAATTCGGCTTTGCTGCCAGCCTCGAGGCCGAAGTGCCAACGGCGGCCGGTTTCGACCAGCTGCTCGACGACATGGCGCTGCTGGTTGCATTTGACCGGAAACACCCCTTGGTAGCGGCCGCTGTAGCCGTACTGGGCGATGGCCCGTTCAAAGGCGGCATGCAGTCGCTCCAGCCGGTCTTCGAGGATGTCATCGAAGCGGATCAACAGCGGCAGGGAGAGATCGCGGCCCTGCAGCTCCTGCACCAGGTCCACCAGATCCAGCGAGCCGCCCCGGTCGCCCCGGGGCTGCACCATCACATGGCCGCGGGCGCTCACACTGAAGTAAGGGTCACCCCAGCGGTCGAGGCCATAAAGGGCGGCCCCATCGGCGGCGCTCCAGCTGGGCGCGGCGGGCGGCGCGGCCGGGGTGCCGTTGGCGTTGGCGAGCACCATCAGGCCTTGGGATCGGTGGAATTTCGGTGCGCTGAATCTAGTCAGCGGTGGTCCAGGGAAGGGCGTGGAGGCTGGGCTGGCGCGAGGGGGCCAATGCCCAGCGCCCGCTTGTAGCCACTGGTCAACCGGAGCGACCCACTTTGAGAAAGCGCCACCACTGTTTAAACTGCCGTATCAACAACGGTCCCTTCGATGGCTTCCTCCAGGCCCCGCCAGGCCCTGCGGCGTTGGGGAAACTCCCTCGGTGTACGGCTGCCGGCGGCGATCAGCAGGGAGGCAGGCCTCCACGACAACCAGACCGTTGAGCTCAAGGTGGTGACTGAGGGGGTGCTGAT
>Ga0209088_10003021_pt1 | contig 10026 bp, 14 predicted proteins | sample S_140625_EF_Meta_FD_187324 | JGI IMG/M metagenome (GOLD analysis project Ga0209088, IMG submission 187324) | Freshwater microbial communities from Lake Simoncouche, Canada to study carbon cycling - S_140625_EF_MetaG (SPAdes) (version 2) | ecosystem: Environmental > Aquatic > Freshwater > Lake ...
TGAATCAACCCGCTAGGAATCGAACCTAGATGACCTGCTTAGAAGGCAGGGGTTCTATCCGTTGAACTACGGGTTGTAAAAGGAGAGTGGGGTTGACCAGTATAAATATCGTTGCCATTAGTTTACGCTGTGAGCCATTGATGAACCTATCAACTTATTATACTCAGCCTGTGACCAGACTGCACTCAAAATCAGCCTTGTGTTGGGATTGAACCAACGACCTTCTGTTTACAAAACAGACGCACTACCGCTGTGCTAACAAGGCAAAGTCAAAGAACGCTGTTGTTATCTTCCCAGAGATAATAGGAGTCAACAGAGAAATAAAAAATCCCTTCCCCCAGAATTGGGGGACTGAGGGGGTGAACAGCAGGGATTGTTAAGGGATTTACTTATCCTTGTGTCAAGCACCATATGAATCATTCGGAAACGGATTGTTCACACGATGCTCCTTGACTGAAGACCTTATCAACCCCCTAATAACCCCCTGACGCTCCTACAAGTAGTCGCTTCAAGTCTAGGTCTAATGCTTTTTAGTATAAAAAAAGTATCTGAGTGGATGGGTGTTTATACAGTCCTAGCAAAAAGATAAAGACCCCCCCCGCCCCGTGGGGTAGGGTCGTAATATAATTCTATAATAAAGTAAAAGATGGTTTATTATAAAAGGTAAAAGGATTATTATATAAACCTAAAAGAATATTATATAAGGCTTCTTATAGAATGTAGCCTGTATGTGGTTACCCATTACAGTAAAAGATAATTTACAATTACTTAACAAATGTAAAAGGATTGTAAAACAAGGGGATTGGATGGGCCGAATGAGGTAGGTGAACGGGTGTTCAGGTATCGGGGAAGGGGTCTGGCTGGCCCTAGGAAGCCCTTGGACGGGCTGGGGCAGGCTAGGGTATAGGTTAGGATATATACAGGCTCACAGGGAGGCACGGAGGCGGGTCTAATCCGCAAACAAGAAAGCCCACCAAGGCGGGTTAGGCACAGGGTGGGCTTGAGGGGTCAAGGGCGAGACACGGGGTGGTCAGCGGGTGCAGAAGGCTAGGAAGCCGACCACACAGGCGAGACCTGCGATTGCAACGCACAGCAGAGCGATTGCTGTCAGTAGTTTGTACATACGGATTAGGAATTACTCGTAGTGGGGGCGGGTGAGGGTCACGGACTTGGCTGGGAGGTCTTCCAGCAGGATGAGGTCGGATTCCAGACCCATCTTCTCCACAAGGTCGGTAGCACCTTTAGTGATATCAGCGAGGGACACGGGCGTGTAGTTCTGGAACTGCGAGAGGGGGAAGCAAGCCACCAGCGTGTAGCAGGTGTAGTTCCATCCACCCTCTTCAGAGCCTCCGTAGCACTCGCTGGTCTCGTAGACATTAACCCAGCGAGCGTTGCCAGCGAAGACATCACGGGCGAACTTGGTGGTGAACTCATCAATCGTGAACTGTGCGTCCAATTTCTTCTGGAGTTCTACAGCCTTCTTTTCAGCGACCTCTGCCTTAATCAAATCGATGTAGGCTTGGGTCTTGGCGAACTTGGCTTCCATCGGGAGTCCGTAGAAGTCAGCGTCCGCAATCTTCACGATGGGATACCCGTGCTGGACGCACAGGTCGATGACCTCGCCAGCATTGGACGGCAACGCTCTGAATTCTTCCAAGGCACGGAGTTCGTGACCTTGGTTCAGGGTGATAGTCCCCGTGTAGGTGCTGGGCGTGTTGGCGAGAGCCTCCTTGAGTTCAGCGACACGCTGGACGAGTGCCGTGTGGTCTGCGAAGGTGCTGGAGACTTTGTCTCCGTTGTGGAGGGTGAACTGAATAACGATAGCGGGTTTCATAGGATTTTTGTAGTTAGGATTTGGTGACGCTGGGGTCGGGCAGAGTTGTCTGCCCTTCCCCTTTGTCGGGTGGATTAGTTGTTGGAGTAGGAGCGGGGCTTGCGAGGGGCGAGCGAGTCCACGAACAGGCTGGAGATTCCGTTGCGGACACCCTTCGTCAGTTCGTCAGTCACAGCGACCGAGACACGCTCCGAGAGACTGAAGCGGGTCGGAGCAACTTCGTGCGTCAGGTGCTGGGTCACAGCGTTGTAGAGGTTGAACACATTTCTGGATTCATCTTCTTTGTGCGTGGGCTTGTCCCAGATTGCTCGTACCGATTCAGCCATTCGTTCAGCCATTGCCTTACGCACGACCAGACCGTTCAGCACCTTGTGACCCTCGACCTGCGTCAGACGCTGGCGATTGTAGTTCTCGAAGACTTCTACAGAATTGTGGAAGGACTTGAGACTGAAGTCGAAGGCATCGGAAGCGAAGGCGAGGGACATCGATTCTGTGTGCTTCTTCATCAGGCTGACCGTGCTACCAGCGAAGGCAGGAATCTTCATCCCGTTACTGCACAGCATTCGGAACAAGCCTAGGTCGAAGGACACCTTGAGGGAGCCATCGAAGGAGTTCTGAACCATCAACTGAAACTGATGTTGCTGACCAGCGACCGTGACCGACAGGTCGGGGAAGCGGTACTTGGCACGAACTTGAGCACCACCCTTCAGCACCGTTGCACCTGCGTTGATGAATCGGTGACCCTTGTTCTTGAACAAGTCTTCAGCGAAGCCGAAGAGTTCGCTGTTCTGCATCGGACGGTACTGCGAGGTGACCACGCCCAGCACAGAACCGTTGTCAGTCCTGCGATTGGCGAAGTAGTCGGTCGGAGTCCCATCGGGGAGCGTGAGAGCCTCCTGCACGACCGTGAAGTCGATGCGGGTGTCCATCAGTTCAATCGCTTCGTCAGCGACCGTGGGGTTCATTTGAGGTTTCATATTTTTGGTTTGTTTTGGTTTTGAATACGACCCGTGAGGGAAGAGCGTGTAGCAGACGCTGGCTGTGTCCTGTTTAATTCTGACTAGGACTCGTCAGTAGCGGTTTAACCGCTAGACAAGGGGGATGGGATTTCACCGTCCCCCGTGTTTCGTCCTTTTGTAATTCACGAATCTAGAATCTCTAACCCGTAGGTTTCTAGGTTTCTGAATGTCTGCCATCGTGCGGGGAATATATCAGCCTAGCACACGCTGGATTGTCGTTTAGGAATTAATGCCGATGCCCTTCTGGGGCTGGGGCTTCCTACAGTAGAATTTCAACGAACCGAGTTCTGTATCGAATCTTTACGCACGGGCTAATCTGGCGAGTTGCCAGCAATCTTGTGCGACCGTCTGCCGAGGCAGGGGAGAGAACCGAGTGACGAAGAACAGACCAGCACCGTAGACCAGCGTATTACTGATTCAAGAACTATTTTTGGGAATCTGCATTTTATCCAGCGACCCTTCGCCCTTGGAGTGAACGCACGCCCACGCATAGCAGAGAGCGTGCCAAGATTCTTTGCACATTTATAGGCATATGCCCAAATCCCCGAAAGTCCATAGCAGGGTATAGACCCTTTGCATACCCCCCTTATAATCGAAGCCAGAGGGGTCTAATCGCATTTTTACAATTGTTTTACATTATATGATTGGTATATGGTTGATACATTATATCCTTACCTATGATTACAGGATTAGATTTGAATCCAAGGCGAACAACCTATGATTCGACCCGAATACCCCTTGACAGACCTATGATTAGAGATTCTACACAGGGCATTAGGATTGCTTATAGCCGTCTCTGACCCCCTGTTTTGTGCTTGATTGAACATCTGTTCACCTATCTCTGTAAGTCGTTGATTTACAACGCTTTATGACTTCTTGCACAGTTGCCCTACAGGGCTCTTGCAAGGGTAAGCCTAGGGGTAGGTATAGGGTCTTGCCATACCCCCTTTAGAATCGATTGTAGAGGCTCTTTACATTTTTACATCTTATTTACAATTATGTATAGGGACTTGGCACGCTACCTGCTACCTGTTTTCTAATTACGGAATCATAGGTTGGGTTAACAGGATTCGGGAATACAGAACAAGAATCCAAGCGTCTCTTTTATAATTCTATAATAAACCACAGGTGGTTATTTATAATTCTATTATAATATTATAAACCAAGAGAAACTTATAAAGGGTATTAGCAATGCTACTGCGTAAAGACCATTGATAAAAGACCTTGAGTAAAAGGTAAAAAGTCTTTTGATAGTAGATGCAGGGTGTGACAGACCTCGCTCGCTCTTTCTCAATCTACTTTCCGTAAACCCTAAAAATCTAGGGAGCGGGATACCAAAAACCAAAAACAAAAAACCGATATGAAAAAACTGATTATGAAACTGCTGGGTCTGGACACGCTGGTGACCGAACTCGCTGAACTGAAGGCGTACCAGAAAGACCTGACGATGGCTCAAGAGGGATTGAAGGCATCGTTGGATGAAGTCACGGAAAAGGTCGATGAGATTGAGGAATTTGATTCCGATAATTTCGTGACTGAAAATGATATCAATGACCGCATCGAATCGTTTATGAACGATAACGAGTATGTGACCTCGTCCTATGTGGACGATGAAATCGAAAGCAAGGTTTCCGACAAGGTCGAAGAGGCCATCGAAGAACTTGATATCGAAGACAAGGTCAAGGAGGTCGTTGACGAAATGGACAAGCCGTCCTTCTGCGACACGGAAGAACTCAAGGACATCGTCCGAACTGTGCTTCGGGACAGCAAAATCAAGTTCGAGTAATCCGAGGGGGGAAGTTACTAACCCCTTCTTTTTGTTTGACGAATGGTATTACAGTAGATTGAATCCTTTCTGTTCCTTGAAATTCCACTTTGCTAAACTCCCAATCTTGGGAGAGGCGAAACCAAACCAAAAACAAACCACAATGAGCAATCCAGAAGAAATCCAAATCAAGAACAAGTTCGCTGACGAGTCGGCAGGAGTGTTCGCAGATGCATCGACCCTCGATACCTCTGCCTCGCCCGTCTACTACGGCTTCAACTGCACCCCACGACAGGTTCGCTACTACAAGGTAGAGAAGAGCGTGGAGTCGATTATGAAGGGCGGGTTCACCCGTTCCAGCGTAGTTAAGTTCTTGGATAAGATTAAAGAGAAGATGAGTAAGACTGAAAACAAGTTCGCTGAATACGAAACGGCATACAAGACTGCCCAATCTAAAATGGAAACCTGCACCGATTCTTCGGCTCGCAAGTTGTTCCGCAAGGAAAGGGACAGATTGGAAACGAAGGCTTACAACTACGAAAACGAAGTTGTCAGTATGTATCAGCGAGCGGTTGAAAAACTAACTCAATATCTCGCTTAAAGTACGGGGGAAGTTACTAACCCCTTTTTGGTAAGTGGAATTCACTTTCTGTTCTTTCACATCCCGCATATGAGCCTACACTACATTAAAGCAAGTACGGTCAAGAAACTCGCAAACCGCCACGGCAAGAGGGCTGGCAAAGGCTTCCTAGAAGCCCTAGACCGCCTTGTTGAGCGTAAGGTACTGCAAGCCTTGGCTGAACATAATGGAAACAAAGTTACTTTGGATGAAGCCCTAGCCGCTTATATCCTAGGTAATAAATAAGGCAGGGGGTAACTCCCCTTTATGCGGGACAATTTAGGTTCTGTTTATTGCGGAGAGACTATGGTGGGTTTAAATCGCCATACGAAGACCAATAATATTATAAACAGGTAAAAGGCATACAATCTTTCCTATTCTACTTTGCTCACGGCAGTACGGATTATAGGCAACGAAGTCCGCTGTTTTCTGAATCATCAAATGCGGTTACAGATGGGTGCTGTCGTGGGCAATTCAATTTAGAAAAAGATGCACCAACCCATAATAAAAAGGGGAGGTTAAAATCTCCCCCGAACTTTCTTCAAATAAATCTTGTAATACTCCAACACCTAATCACACTACTCTCTATGGACACATTCTTCATTCACCACACGCCCCTCGCCCAAAAGACGAACAGGGTAATCGGACTCGCCCAAGTAGATAAGGTCTACATCGGTAAAGGAAACTGTTGCCGATGCGGATGCGGAGGCGAATACTATACTCCAGAAGATAATCCTAAAAAAGTTCTCAATGCCCTTGAGAAACTTGCGAGCGGTAAATACGAAGTTGAATCCCAAGACGGATACATCTTTGAAGCAGAAATTTCCTACACAGAAAAACACACCAAGGTCATCTGCCTCTACCTCAAAAAATAATTTTATGCGTTACCCATTAGAGAATCAAGAAATCGACCTCGGTTTCCGTTCCGTAAAAATCAATGGTTTTGCCACCTATGAAGTCGAAGGCAGTTTCGCTCGCTTCACCAAGGTAAAAATCCTTGATTGGAGTTTCATCGTAACGCCCCACGACCCCAAGGTCGAGACGGGGCTAACCAAGGATGACATCAAGGCTCTACAGGATTCTATCCTAGATAACCTAAACGATAACTACGAACTCTGCGACTACCTCGCTGGAGAATACCTTTCCTAACCCACAATAAAAACCAAATGGAAATCAACGAATCCCACGCTGGCTGGCTTCTGCACAGCACGATGACAAATAAAGACGGCAGTCTCATCGGTCATTCCTGTTATCAACACACCAGCAGTATTGATATGCTGGAACTCCTAAAAGAACGCAGGGAGTGGGCTAAAGACGAATGCAGGTATGTAACTATGTCATTCCACCTTATGCAAGTTTTTGTTTTCAATTCTAATAAGATGTGGTCTGTTGGAACTTACCCAACGGAGGAACTCCTTGAGTTCTACGCCAGCAAGGAACAGGAACTCATCGATGCTAACAAACCTTAATATGGACACCAAGACTATCAAGTTACTGATTAAAATCGCTGAGGCTAACCTTAAAGTCGCTCGCAGGGAGTTCAATGAAATCAAAAACAAGCCTCACGCTTGGGCTGAGTACGATTGGGAAGACCAACTTGACGAGGCTGGCAACGAATCCTACGCCTGTGAGCAGGTCGTGCGATTCCTCAAGGGAAACCTAGAACGAGTCTCCTACATCGAATCTATCGAACCCAAATGATACTGAACTAACTTCCCATATAAAGTCAGAGTTCACAAGGCTCACCAGATATGGCTGGTGGGCTTTGTTATTTTAAACTAACTTCCCACCCAAGACACGGCACAGGTGAGAATCCTTGTTTAATGTCTCAACTACGCTGTCGGACATATATCCTAAAACTTCTTTTGAAGTGATATAGCCGTCCTTGCCTAGAGCGTCCATTAGTTCAGCGGACTCAAAGAGGGCTTGTCTGCCGTCCTCTTCGTAATCTTCCACGGTGTATCGAGCAGAGCCATTGACCAAAAGGTCAAGACCATCGTGCTTGATGTTAAGGTTTTTGAATCTGTATTGGTACATACAGAATACCCAATAAACAAAGCAGTATTACTTTGTCAAGTGGATTCTTTTGCAGGGGGCAAATCAATGACTTCGCCTTTCAGCATCGAGTTGATGTCTTCGTGGCTGACCCGTAGGCGATGCTCCACGATGACCGTGGGGGCATCCTGTAGAGCCAGCACCTTGTCGGTCATAATGGCAATGGCGAGGGGCAACTGACCAGCAGGGATGTTTTCAATTTCCTCTAATAAACGAGTAGAACCTCTGCTTACGATTTGTGACATCAGAGTTGCAGTTTGCTTTTTCCAAGTGCCTAATTGGAATTCGGAATTGGACTCCATATTCTGACGCATAGCAATCACAGTTGTGCGGTTGACTCCCGTGGCTTCCCGAATCTCGGTAGCACCAGAGCCATCCTTGAGCATCTCCTGTACCTTCTCCTGCGTCTCCTTGGGCAGTCGCTTACCCGTCCGTTTGTGGGATGGGTTGGTAGAAAGGCGTTCTGGGCTTGACTCGTAATCCATAAATATTTCTTTACTATCAGTGTTGACAGCATAAAAGCAAGCATAAAGAATATACGGGCTATGGAACTCCTATATATCGGTTTCTTCGCCCTAGTCATCTTTCAAGGGATTTTACTTGTAATTTGTACTATTGGTGCTTGCATTCCTTCAAATAAGAAGAAATGAGAATCAAGGCTTCAGACATCCCTGCTATGCGGGAAAAGATAATTGCTGACCAAGGCGGCAAGTGTTGGCTTTGCGATATTGATTTAAAAACTGTTGTACCCTGCCTCGACCACAATCATCAGACGGGACATATTCGTGGGGTGCTTTGCGGAAACTGTAATGGTATTGAAGGCAAAATTTCAAACCTAGCAAACAGAGCAAAGCGTGATAAGACAAGATATGATTTTGTGAATAAAGTTCTAGAATATTGGAATTATTTCTCTGCCCTTCAGCGTTCTGAGATTCACCCTACGCATAAAACGCTAGATGAGAAGAGATTGAGACGGAATAAAAAAGCGAGAGCCAGACGAAAGAAGAGTTGACAGGTGTATTACCATTTGTTTCTGTGTCGGGGATGAACCACAACCTCGCTCAAGGAACCGACCCTGCATTCTGTGCAGGAATGACGGAGTCCGACTACCGCAAAGCAATCGGGCTTAGTCAGTCCTCGCTAAAGATTTTTCATAAGTCTGCGGCTCACTACCTCGCCTCTACGGAGGAACAGCACGAACCTACGGACGCAATGATTCTGGGTTCTGTCTTCCACGCTCTCTTGCTCCAGCCCGATAAGGCTAAGGAACTCTACGCTGTTAAACTCAAGGTGGACGGGCGGTCTAAGGAGGGTAGGGCGTACAATGAATCCTTTGCTGTCGAGAACGCTGGCAAGTTCATTATCAATGTGGAACAGGAAGCCCAACTGTTCGCTATGCGTTCCAGCGTCATCGCTCACCCCAAGGCTTGCGTCCTGCTGGCTGAGTCTGATTACAAGGAGTTGCCTGTGTTCGGCACTTACCCCACGCCCTATGGCGATGTGCGTCTGAAGGGATTAATTGATGCTTACGATTCTAGGAACGGATTCGTAAACGATATTAAGACCTGTGAAGACGCTAGTCCCGAAGGCTTCAAGCGAGCAATCTGGGACAGGCGTTACGATTTTCAAGATGTGCAATATGGCTGGTTGCTCCAGAACGCTGGCAAGCCTGTAAATCAGTTTAATTTTATTTGCGTGGAAAAGAAGCCACCCTTTGCCGTGGCTTGTTATTCTATTTCCGCTGAGTCCCTTCTGAAGTCCGCTGGACGCTGGGAAGACTTGGTCATCGAGTACGGTGCTTGTACCTCCTCTGGAATCTGGAAGGCGTACTCTGATGAGGTCATCGAACTTTCCCTATGAACCACGAATTCCAAATGCCACTTCGGTACAACGCAACTAAGGTTGTTGGAGAGTACGGGGAGAAAGCCCGACTCAAGCATCGCCTACATCTGTACCCAAACCTTGACGGCAAGTGGGTGAGGTGGGAAGACTATGAGCAACTGCTTGAAGTCCTAAACAAGAAACAAGAAAATGAGCGAGCCTAAGTTTACAGGAGTTTGGATTCCTGCTGGGGTCTTCCAGACCGCCAAGGTCAGCATCACCGCCAAGGTAGTCTACGGGGTCGTAGAAGCCCTTGACAACGATGACGGGTGCTTTGCCTCAAACGCCTACCTATCTCGCCACCTTGGGCTAGGGGAGAGGCAAATCCGCAACATCCTACAGGAACTCGATGAGGCTAATCTGATTACCCGTGTTGAGGTCGATGGTCGCAGGGTCATCCGTACTGTCGAGAAGACTGCGGTTGTAAAGGCTCTTGGGGAGGCAAAGAATTGCCTAGGGGGGAGGAAAAATATTGCCACGGGGGGCGGCAATAAATTGCCTACATATAACAAAGAAGATAATAAAGGTGATAAAGATACAGGGACTGCGTCCCAGATGGCATCAGTTATCAAGGATTTGGATTCTATTCCTTGGGTATCAGCCCTACCCTTTTCGTCCGAAGCGTTCAGCAAGGCTTGGCAATCTTGGATTGACTACCGCAAGGAACTCAAGAAGCCACTCAAGGACGCTACTGTCACGGCTCAATGGAAAGAGTTCGTAGCGTGGGGCGAAGCCAAGTCTATCGCCAGCATCGAGCAGTCCATCAAGAACGGCTGGCAGGGTCTGTTTGAACCCAAGCAAGTATTCGGCAAAGGTAATACAAATGTCTTGACCGCCAGAGACCACGAAGCAT
>Ga0209088_10003023_pt1 | contig 10026 bp, 5 predicted proteins | sample S_140625_EF_Meta_FD_187324 | JGI IMG/M metagenome (GOLD analysis project Ga0209088, IMG submission 187324) | Freshwater microbial communities from Lake Simoncouche, Canada to study carbon cycling - S_140625_EF_MetaG (SPAdes) (version 2) | ecosystem: Environmental > Aquatic > Freshwater > Lake ...
GGACGAGGCCTATCTGGCGGCGATCGGGGCCGTGCTGCCCGATCTGATCGAGCAGGTGCAGCCCGACTTGGTGCTCTACAACGCCGGCGTCGACCCCCACCGCGGCGACCGCCTAGGCCGCCTCTGCCTCAGCGACATCGGCCTGCTCCAGCGCGACCGGCTGGTGCTGGAGGCCTGCCTGCGGCGGCGCATCCCGGTGGCCACCGTGATCGGCGGCGGCTACGACGACCTCAACCCTTTGGTGGAGCGGCATGGGCTGGTGTTCCGGGCCGCCGCCGAGATGGCGCTGTTGCATGGGCTGTGAGCCCTAGCGACCCAGCTCCCCCCGGATCGCTGCCCAGGCGGCAGATTCCGCAGGGCTGCCGAGCAGAAACCTGGACGGTAGAAACGTGGCTGCTCCGGGCAGGGTCCGGCCCGGCTTGTAATGGATTGCTACAGCCCGATGGGTGATCCCACACCCGGAGCCTCCGCAACGGCCACGGTAAGGACCCAATCCTTTTCCCTTTCCCCGTGTCCGCTCCAGCCTCCCCCAAGCTCCGCTGGATTACAGCCGCTCTGCTGCTCCTTGCCGCACTGCTGGCCATCGCCCTGCCCTTCGTGTCGTCGACCCTGCTCACCATCGCCCTGGGCGGGGTGGCGATCGCCGCCGGCATCTCCCAGCTGTTGCGGCTCACCAGCGTGGAAGGGAAGCGCGGCAAGGTGTTCCGTGTCCTTTCGGCCGTGCTCTACCTGGTGGGGGGCCTCAGCCTGCTGGCCTTCCCGATCCAGAGCACCCTCAGCCTCACCCTGTTCCTCGGCTTCCTGCTGGCGATCGAAGGGGTGATGGAGCTGGCGGCCGCCGCCGCCGGCGGTGGGCCGACCCGCTGGCTGGTGCTCGCCGATGGCATTGTGACCGCCGTGCTCGGCGGCCTGCTGATCGTTGAATGGCCCCTCAGCGGCACCTGGGCAATCGGCACCATGTTTGGCATCGGCCTGGCCTTCTCGGCGGTGAACATGCTCACAGCGCCAGCGCCTGAGGGAACCACCCAGGCCTGAGGGATGCTGGCCGACGGCGCATCAGGTCGCCGCGGGGTGGACCTGCCACACCGCCACACCGCCACACGGACGGGATACATCGAAATGTGCACGCCACAGGATCACTCCCGCGGCGTATCAGCCCCATCGGGCGCATGGACCGAAACCGACGGCGGCAATCCGCTAGAGACTTGCCGAACCAACAAGCCCAAGCCCCTCAAGCTTCATCCGAAGGTCAAGCCTGGCCCGCCCTGCGCCGTGGTCATTCGCAGGAGAAGCATGCAGCTGAAGATGCCGAGGCCACCGCAGCGTCCCAACAAGCAAGAAAAGTGCGATCCTGCTGAAAATTTCTTGATGGGCCTTCCACCCGCATGACCCGAACCGACGCAAGCCCCCAAGGACCTCGGCGCATCGGCAAACGCCTGCTCAAGGCCGCCTCGCTGGCCGCCCTGGTCTGGGCCGCCTTGCCAACAACGGCAGCCCAGGCCGGGGTTAACTCACTCCGTAACCTCTTCGTCTTCGGCGACAGCCTCTCCGACAGCGGCAATAGCGGCGTGCTGACCGGAGGCTTCTTCACACCAGCTCCCTACGTGGGGAACCGCGCCAGCAATGGCCCGGTGGCGGTGGAAGGTCTCTGGACGCTGTTCAACCCCGGCGACAACAGCTTCCAACCCTCGCTCAGCGGCGGCACGAACTATTCCATTCTTGGCGCCACCACGGGAAAGAAGAACAACCTTGAGGTGGGCAACCCCCCAGGACCTCTGCTCAATCCTGCTTTCATCAACAAAGGCAACGCCTGGCAACTGGACCAGTTCACAACCAACAAGCCCAGCTTCGCAGCAAAAAGCTCGCTGTTTCTGCTCTGGTTATTCCCGAACGATATCTTTTATTGCCTCAATACCATCGACTCGACCAGCGGCAATTGCAACAGTGCTGGCACCAGCTCAGGCGCGGATCCAACCACCACCAATCTCTTCGCTGTTCCCGGCCTAGCGGTGAGCAACCTGATCGCCTCGATCAACACGCTGGCTGACGCCGGGGCCCGCAACTTCCTTGTGGTCAACTCCCCAGATCTGGGCTCAACTCCGGCCTTCCGCGGTACGGCCAATCAGACGCTGATGACCGCCTTGAGCCAGGGCTTCAACGCCGCCCTCGAAAGCCAACTCAACACGCTCTCGGGCGCCAAACCCCAGCTCGATATCGAACTGTTCCAGCTCGACGACGCGCTGCGGAGCCTGATTGCCGACCCAACCGGCTCCGGGTTCACCAACGTCACCCAGCCCTGCTTGAGCGGCTCAACGGTCTGCGCCGATCCTTCCACCTATCTCTTCTGGGACGACTTGCATCCCACCACCCGTACCCACGCCATCCTCGCCCAGCAGCTCTACAACGTCGCCCACGACCCCGTGCCGGCCCCGATGCCGGTCCTGGGGGGACTCGCGGCCCTGGGCTGGAGCCGCCGCCTGCGGCTGCGGCTGCGCCAGAACAGTGAGGGACAGGGATAGGGCGGAACACTCGTCAGAGGCAGGGAGTGCCGAACACCACAGTCCAGTGAGATGGAACCGGGCTGCTCGAGCGCAGGGTCTTCACTCCGCCACCGCCAGCGTGCGGCCCCGGCGGGGATCCACCGCTCCCAGGCTGCCGCTGCCCAACGGCGCCAGCACCTCCACGCAGTTGGCCGCCCCCATCGCTGCGCTCGGCTGGGTGCGATGCCCCATCCCCTCCAGCAGGCGGCGGGTATCGGGGGAGAAGCCCTCCTCCAGCGACAGGCGATCGGGCCACAGCTGGCTGTGGACGCGCGGCCCCGCCACGGCGGTGGCCAGGTTGGAACCCCAGACGATCCGCTGCAGCAACACCTGGGCCACGGTGGTGATGATGCGGCTGCCGCCCGGACTCCCGGTGGCGAGCCAGGGCGTGCCATCGGGTCGAAACACCAGGGTGGGGGCCATGGAGCTGAGCGGCCTCCGGCCGGGCGTGATCGCATTGGCCTCGCCCTGCACCAGGCCGAAGCTGTTGGGGCGGCCCGGGGCGGCGGTGAAGTCGTCCATCTCGTTGTTGAGGAGGAAGCCGGCGCCCGGCACGGTCACGCCGTTGCCGTAAGCGAAGTTGAGCGTGGTGGTGAGGGCCACCAAACCGCCGTGGCGGTCCGCTACCGAGAGGTGGGTGGTGTTCACGCTCTCGCGCCTTGGCGGCGGCGGCTCGGCAATCGTCGCGGCCGGGCGGTGCCGTTGGGGATCGATGCTGCGGCGCAGCTGATCGAGGTAGGCGGGATCGAGCAGATCGGGCGGCGGGTTGGCCATCGAGGCCGGATCGCCGAGCCAGGTGTTGCGATCGCGGTAGGCGAGATTCATGGCCTCGGTGAGCCGGTGCAGGGAGGCGGCGCTGCCGGCGCCGCTGGCGGCCAGATCGAAGGGCTCCAGCAGGCCGAGGAGTTGCAGGAGGGTGAGGCCGCCGCCGGGAGGAGGCATCGCGATCACGGGATGGCCGCGGAAGCGGGCGGCCAGGGGCTGCACCAGCTGGGCCCGGTAGGCGGCGAGGTCGGCGCTGCGGATCAGCCCGCCCCGCTGCCGCATCAACGCCACCAGGGCAGCGGCCACCGGCCCCCGGTAGAAGCCGGCCTCCCCCTGGCGGGCGATGCGGCGCAGGGTGGCGGCGAGGGCGGGCTGGCGCAGGGTTTCGCCGGGTTGGAGGGCCCGCAGTGGTGGCGGAGCGCCAACGGCAGCCGCGACTGATCGCGTCGCAGGGCTCACGGGCGGCCTAGGGCTCCGGCCCGCTGGCCGCAGGAACAACGCCCGGGAGGTGGGGTCGGCCGCCAGCAGGGGCAGGCCAGCGGTAAGGGAATCGGCCAGTTCCCGGTCCACCGGCACGCCCCGCTCGGCCATTGCGATTGCCGGCGCCATCACCGCCTGCAACGGCAGGCGGCCATAGCAGCGCTGGGCGAGCAGCAACCCCGCCACGCTGCCGGGCACCGCCGTGCTCTGCAGGCTCCGGGTGGCCCGCTGCCGGTCGACGCTGCCATCGCCCCGCAGGAACACATCGGCGCGGGCGGCAGCAGGCGCGGTCTCGCGGAAATTCACGGCCACGGCGAATCCCTGGCCGATCGGCCGCTCGGGGCCCGAGGCCTCCGGCCCCAGGCAGCCCCGGGCGCCGGCCGGCGACTCGCCCGGCAACCACAGCAGCAGGAATCCCCCTCCGCCCAAATTGCCGGCCTGGGGCAGGGTCACCGCCAGGGCGAAGGCCGTGGCCACGGCCCCATCCACCGCATTGCCACCCTGCCGCAGGATTGCCGCCCCGGCCTCCGAAGCCCGCCCCTCCTGGCTGGCCACCATCCCCAGCGCCGACCAGAGTGGATGAAACCGCTGGGCGGTCTCCTGGAGTTCGTTGAGAGCTGGTGCTGGGATCGGAGCGAGCGTCCTTGCGGCCCCCAACGACAAGCTCGCGGCGGTCTGCGGTGGTGCCGAAGGCCGCGGAACCGCCTGCGTGGGGGCGGTGTGAAACGGAATGGCGATCAACAGAAAACCCGCCAGCCGCATCGCCACCCGAGGGAACAACAGCAAAGGACTCACGGTTCCACCCCCCAGCCCCCGCCGCCGGGGGTCTCCAGCACGAAGACATCGCCTGCCTCCATCGCCACCTGGGCCGAGCCCCCCAGCTCCTCGTGGCGGCCATCGGCCCGCAGCAACGCATTGCGGCCGCACTGGCCCTCGCCGCCGCCGACCAGGCCGAAGGGCGGCACCCGGCGGGAGCCCGAGAGGATCGCCAGGGTCATGGGCTCCAGCACCCGCAACACCCGAACCACCCCATCCCCGCCGGGCCAGCGGCCCACCCCGCCACTGCTGCGCCGCCGGGCGAAGCGCTCCAGCCGGACCGGGAAGCGGGCCTCGAGGATCTCCGGATCGGTGAGCCGCGAATTGGTCATGTGGCTTTGGACCGCGTGACAGCCGGCAAACCCGGAGCCATCGGACCCCATGCCGGCACCGCTGCCGCCAGCCACGGTTTCGTAGTACTGGCAGCGGTCATTGCCGAAGCTGAGGTTGTTCATCGTGCCCTGGCCTGCCGCCAGCACCCCCAGGGCGCCGAACAGGGCATTGGCCACCGCCTGGGAGGTCTCCACATTGCCCCCCACCACCGCCGCCGGAAAGGTGGGGTGCAGCAGGCAACCGGGCGGCACCACCAGATCGATCGGCGCAAAGCAGCCGGCATTGAGCGGGATGGGCCGCGCCACCAGCACCCGGAACACGTACAGCACGACGGCCTTGGTGATCGCCAGCGGCGCGTTGAGATTGCCAGCCTGCTGGGGGGAGGTGCCGCTGAAGTCCACCCGCAACCGCCTCTCCCTGTGGTCGGGCTCGATCGCCACCACGATGCGCGAACCGTCGTCAAGCGCCACGGCATGGCGACCGGAGTGGAGCCGATCGATCACCAACCGCACCGCCTCGGCGGCGTTGCGCTGCACATCCGCCATGGCGGCCACCACATCAGCCACTCCCTGCTGGGTGACGAGGCGATGGAGCTCGGCCTCCCCCAGCCGGTTGGCAGCCACCTGGGCCTGCAGATCGGCCAGCAGCCGCTCCGGATCCCGCACCGGAAATGCCCCAGCCGTGAGCCGTTCCCGCCAGGCCCCGGCCTCGAAGCGGCCGTCCTGAATCAGGGACACGTTGTCGAGCCGCAGGCCCTCCTCAAGGATCGAGCGGCTGAAGGGCGGCATCGAGCCCGGTGTGATCCCGCCCACATCGGCGTGGTGGCCCCGGCAGGCCACATAGAATAGGGGGATTGGGGTGACGGGCGAGCCTGAGCCGTCTGACCGTTCGCCATCCGAGCCTTCGGCGCCGCCCCAATCCCCCCCGACTTCGGGCGCAAACACCGGCGAAATCACGGTGATATCGGGCAGGTGGGTGCCGCCGGCGTAAGGATCGTTGGAGGCGATGGCATCGCCGGGACGCAGCGGCGGCCGCTCCCCCCTGGAGATGGAGGCCAGCAGCGCCGCCACGCTCTCCCCCATCGAGCCCAGGTGCACCGGAATGTGGGGCGCATTGGCCACCAGCTGGCCATCGCCATCGAAAAGAGCGCAGGAGAAATCGAGCCGCTCGCGGATATTCACCGAACGGCTGCTCTGCTGCAACCGCACCCCCATCTGCTCGGCGATCGCCGAAAAGCGGTGGTTGTAGAGCTCCAGCCGCACCGGATCGGGTGGAGTGGGCTGGCCGCCTTGGCCAGCTTGGCCAGCTTGGCCACCGGAAGGGTGGCACCCGGAATGAAGATCCGGGTCCGGGGAATCTGGAGCCGCAAAGGGCATGCCGTTGCCACGGGGAGCCGTGCGGCTCCCCCCAGGCGCCTCCGGGGCCAGCGGCGTCAACAGCAGCGCCCCATCGGCCAGCACCCGGCCGCCCCAGCCAGGCTCCAGCACCGTGGTGCCCGTGGGCTCCAGCACCACGGCGGGCCCCACCAGCCGCTGGCCCGCCGCCAGCTCCTCGCGCCGCCAGCAGGGCACCTGAGTCCAGGCCAGATCGCCGGTCGAGCCTGGGTCGGCATCAAGAGCCGGCAGGCAGAGGGGCACCCAGCGGCAGGGCTCCTGCCGCAGCGCTGACGTCCATCCCGAAACAGCTCCCTCCGAACCGAGTCCCCCCGGTCCCCCCCCGCCAGCCGGCAGCAACACCTGCAGCCGCTCCACCACCAGCGCCTCGCCCTCCACCACGTAGCCAAAGCGCTGGCGGTGGCGCGTTTCGAAGGCGGAGCGGAGGTCCCCGGTGCTGTCCCCGTCGCTCCAGGGGACCTCCAGGCCCCGCTCCCTGCCCGCGGGACGCAGCTCCAGGCTCACCCGTGCGGCGGAGTGCTCGCCAGGACCATCACCGGCCTGCCTCAGGGCCTGGCTCGCCTCGGCCAACAGGGCGTCACGCCGGCTCCGCAGCTCCCCGAGCAGCTCGGACTCCAGGGGCCGCTGCACCGCCGCACTGCGCAGCGCCTCCTGGCGCGAAAGGCCGATGCCGTAGGCCGAGAGCACCCCGGCCAGGGGATGGAGCAGCACCTGGGCCACGCCGAGCCGCTCAGCCAGGGCACAGGCGTGCTGGCCCCCGGCCCCGCCGTAGCTCACCAGCACCGCGGAGCGGATGTCGTGGCCGCGCTGGATCGAGATGCGCCGGATGGCCTCGGCCATCCGCTCCAGGGCGATGCTGCGGGCACCCTGGGCGAGCACCTCTGGGGTAAGACCCGACAGCGCCCCATCCGGCTGACCCGCAAGCTCAGCGGCCAAGACCACGAAGCGGTGCCGCACGATGGCGGCATCGGGGGGTTGATCGCCTCCGGGCCCGAACACCGGCGGCAACGCCCCCTCAGGAAGACGCCCCAGCAGCAGATTGGCGTCGGTGATGGTGAGCGGGCCACCTCGCCGATAGGAGGCCGGACCCGGATCCGCCCCGGCCGACTCCGGACCCACCAGCAACCGGCCGTCCTCCGACCGCACCACCGATCCACCGCCGGCTGCCACGGTGTGGATCGGCAGGGTGGGGGCCTGCAGGCGCAGTCCAGCGACGGCGGTTTCGGGGTTGAGCTCCATGCCGGCGCCCGCCTCGAGATGGAACACATCGGTGGACGTTCCGCCCATGTCGAAGCCGAGGATCGGCCCCTCCGCCAGGCCCGCGGCACGGGCCACCGCCACGGCGCCCCCCAAGCCCCCAGCGGGCCCCGAGAGCACCGTGTCCTTGGCGAGCAGCTGGTCGGGGTGCTGAAGCACCCCAGCAGAGGTCATCACCCGCAGGCGGGTGGCCGGACCCAGGGCGTGCCGCACCTGGGCGAGGTAGGCCTGCAAGACCGGCCGCACCGCCGCCTCCACCAGGGTGGTGTGCAGACGGGGCACCAGCCGCGTCAGGCCGCCCACCCGGTGGGAGAGCAGCACCGGAGCGAAGCCCAACGCCTCGAGCCAGGCCCCCACCGCCAGCTCGTGGGAAGGATCGACCACGGCGTGGAGCAGGGCCACGGCGCAACTGCGCAGCCCTTCGGCCCAGGCCTGCCGCAACTGGTCCTCCAGCGCGGGATCGCGGTGGAAGGGGTCCACCTCAGAACCATCGGCGGCCCGGCGGCCGGGAACCTCCAGCACCCGGTAGGGCAGCAACGGCGGCCGCTCCACCTGCAGGGCAAAGATGTCGGGCCGGTGCTGCTCGCCAAGGGCGGCGACATCGGCAAAGCCCCGGTTCACCAGCAGCAACACCGGCGCCACGCGGCGCTCCAGCAGGGCATTGGTGGCCACGGTGGTGCCGAGTCGCACCTCCTCCACCAGGCGTGCTGGGAGGGGCTGCCCCGAGGGGAGGCCGAGCACCTCCCGGATGGCGGCCACCGCAGGGTCGGCGGGAGCGGCCACGGTGGGATCGCCCCGCTCCGACAGCACCTTGCGCACCACCAAAGAGCCATCCGGCGCCCGGCCCACCAGGTCGGTGAAGGTGCCGCCCCGGTCGATCCAGAACCGCCAGCCCCCGCGGCCACCCTCCGAGCCCGATGGCGCCATGGCGGTCGTTGGAGGTGCTGGCGACGACCATCCCATCATCGGGTAGGGACATCGACGCCACCACCAGCACGGGCCGCTTCGAGCGCAGCAATCACTAGGGCTTGGTGGAGCGCTTAGCCCTTGGTTGGCTTTGATGCGCTGGCTTTGACGCGCCTCCTGAGCTGGCGACTGGCACCGAAGGCCCCCACAGCCCCGAAGATCGGTAGGGGACCGGGGGCCGCCGGCGTGGACTGGGACTCGCTAACAGTCGGCGGATTTTCAGCCGTAAATGGATCGACAGTCAATAACGATGGAAGAGAATCTTGATTGGCCCCCAACGCCAAAGCAAGTGCCTTCGTCACGTCCAAGATTGGCGGGATGTTGGCACCTTGGCTCGTGATTTGGCCCTGGCTTTGACAGCCAGTCGTCAACCCGACGATCCCGATCGCTAGGGCTGCACAGAGGGCTGATCTGGCCCGCGATGCCCGGCCCAGGCGCGAACCTGAGGCCCCACCTGCTTTGGCGCAGGTTGGCGGGTCCAAACAAGAAGTGCTCAACATCCGTGCCTCCAAATGCCTGGACGAGGGCCCACGCCTCCAGGCACTGTAGCGACAACCTACAAGCCATGTACAAGCCGGTGCCGCTTGCGATGGTGACCGGCTTCGCGATTGGGTTGAAACCCGGGCCGCGCCTGCTGCCATCTGGCTTCAGGGCGCTTCGGGGGGCCACCACTGGAGGGCGCGTCGCGCCATGAATCCACCCCGATTAACACATTCACAGCCTGATCCCCGGCCCCCCGGTGCCGTCACCCAGCTCCAGGCATGGGTTTGTGCGGACCGACTGGGCCCTGCCGCGACCTCAGCGGTAGTTCTCGAACTGCAGCGGCAACTCCACGTCCTGGGTCTTGAGCAGCTGGATCGCCTGCTGGAGGTCGTCCTTGCTTTTGCCGGTGATGCGCAGGCTGTCGCCCTGGATCGCCACGGTCACCTTCTTGAGCTCGTCGCGCACGGTCTTGGAGAGCTGCTTAGCCAGCTCCTGGCTGAGGCCCTTGCGCAGCTTGACCACCTGCTTCACCTTATTGCCCCCCACCGCCTCGGGGGCCTGGAAATCGAAAATCTTGAGCGAAAGGTCCCGCTTGGTGGCCTTCTGGCGCAGCACATCCACCACCGCCTCGAGGGTCATGTCGCTGGCGGTGGTGATGGTGAGGCTGCCCTCCTCTAGCTCGATCTCGGTGGCCGAATCCTTGAGGTCGTAGCGCTGGCCCACGTCACGCCGCACCTGATCGAGAGTGTTCACCAGCTCCTGGCGATCGAAGTCGCTCACCACGTCAAAGGAAAAGGTGCTCATGGCGCGTCGGAAGAGGGCGCAGGGGCGGACCCAGTCTCCCGCAGCCTATCCGCCGAGGCTCAGGCGTTGCGACAGAATCATGTAGATCTGGTGTAGATTGATAAAGGGCCCCTTGACCGTTCACTTGGATGGCTCCCTGAGCTGTCCTGACCCATCCCCATCACGGAAACCGTGGCTGCGCCCCTCTC
>Ga0209088_10003025_pt1 | contig 10024 bp, 10 predicted proteins | sample S_140625_EF_Meta_FD_187324 | JGI IMG/M metagenome (GOLD analysis project Ga0209088, IMG submission 187324) | Freshwater microbial communities from Lake Simoncouche, Canada to study carbon cycling - S_140625_EF_MetaG (SPAdes) (version 2) | ecosystem: Environmental > Aquatic > Freshwater > Lake ...
TAATGGAAGAGCAGCTTGTTTCCAGGCTTGAACGCCACCGTCTAGGGTTCCAATTTCCTCAAAACCGAGTTTTTTAACCTCATTAATCGCCTTGCGAGAGTGGGCACCGGTTTCGCATACGAGTACCACTGGATGCTTACGGTCTAATTTCAGTTTCTCAATGGCAGCTGAAATATCAGCTGGGTTAATCAATTTAGCCCCCGGTAATCGACCCGCTTTATAAGCCGCTTCAGGGCGCAGATCCAAAACATGGGCCTTGCGACGATTAATCCAAATAGTGGCCTCAGTAGGCGACAAGCCTTTTCCGCCAATAAGCGTAGATAATGTAGGTAGGAAAAGCGCAGTGCCCGAAACCAACAGGAGGGCAATCAGCGCTAAATTATCAATTTGAGTGAGAAAGTTCATCACCGGATTATAGAATGGCTCTATGAAACAACTTGTCCTTATTCGTCATGGTGAATCCACCTGGAACCTTGAAAACCGCTTCACTGGCTGGGCAGACGTTGACTTAACCCCAAAAGGGGCCGAACAAGCCATGTCCGCTGGCGAAGGCCTCAAAAAAGCAGGCTATGAATTTGACGTGGCCTACACCTCAGTTTTAAGACGCGCTATTCGTACACTTTGGCACATTCAAGACGCTATGGATTTAATGTGGCTGCCCGTAGTCCATAGCTGGCGATTAAATGAGCGGCATTACGGTGCCCTCACCGGTCTTAATAAAGCAGAAACTGCTGCTAAGTATGGTGACGAACAAGTCCACATCTGGCGTCGCTCATATAATGTGCGCCCTCCATTACTAGAGCCTAGCAATGAGCTCAATCCTAAAAATGATCAACGCTATTCAAAACTGAATGCTACTGATATTCCTTTGGGCGAGTGCCTCAAAGATAATGTCGAGCGCGTAATTCCTTTGTGGAATGAGTCCATTGCGCCTGCGCTTAAAGCTGGCAAACGCGTACTGATAGTCGCGCATGGCAATAGCATTCGCTCCCTCATTAAATACTTAGATCAAATGTCTGACGAAGCCATTATGGAAGTGAATGTACCTAATGGCGTACCCCTTGTGTATGAGCTTGATGACAATCTCAAACCCATTCAACACTTTTATCTGAACTAGGATCAAAAAGAAATATGCGCCAATTTCTAAAGAATTTTGCTCTCATCGCAGTTGGTTTGATTGCTGGCATAGCAGCAACCATTCAACTGTCAGCGACCGCCCAGCAAGGTGCTCAGCTACCGCTCGATGAACTGCGTACGCTTTCCAATGTCTTTGCGCAAATCAAGCGTGAATACGTTGAACCGATCGAAGATAAGCAACTCTTAACGGATGCTGTCAAAGGCATGGTCAGCAGCCTTGATCCTCATTCCACCTTTCTCGACAAAAAAGATTTTTCTGAAATGCAAGAAGCAACTTCAGGAAAATTTGCCGGCCTTGGAATTGAGATCACCTCCGAAGATGGTGTTGTTAAGGTTCTTAATCCAATTGAAGATAGTCCTGCTGCACGTGCTGGGCTACAAGCAGGTGATTTAATTACTCGCTTAGACGATAAGCCAGTACGTGGCATGTCACTTGATAAAGCAGTCCGCACCATGCGCGGTACGCCTGGCACTAAAATTACATTAACCGTCTATCGCAAGAGTGAAGAGCGTAGTTTTCCAGTCACCATCACTCGCGCAGAAATTAAAGTGCAATCTGTTAAAGCAAAGATTCTCGATAACGATATCGCATGGGTTCGGGTAACTAGCTTTCAAGAACGTACTGTTCCTGATCTTGCTAAAAAGTTAACGGACCTTGCTAATCAAAACCCAAAGCTCAAGGGCATCATTCTTGACCTACGAAACAATGGCGGCGGCCTCTTGCAAGGGGCAGTTGGCGTTGCTGCGGCCTTCTTACCAGCCGATGTAGTGATAGTTTCTACCAAAGGCCAGGCACCGGACTCTAAGCAAGTATTTAATGCTACACCAGCGATGTACCGCCTCAGCGAGCCTGGCGATCCATTAGCAGGGGTGCCAGAGATTTTCAAAAAATTACCAATGGTTGTGTTGGTCAATGCCTATTCAGCCTCTGCTTCTGAGATTGTTGCAGGCGCACTGCAAGACTACAAACGCGCAACCATTATTGGTAAGACGACCTTTGGTAAAGGTTCCGTACAAACCGTACGTCCACTGACAAATGATTCTGCACTAAAGATCACCACCGCTTATTACTACACGCCGAGTGGAAAATCGATTCAGGCATTTGGCGTTAAACCTGATATCCCGGTTGATCAAAATAAAGATGGCGATCCAGATGATGTATTGATCACCCGTGAAATCGATAGTGAAAAACATCTACGCAATAAACAATCAGCGGAAGATAAGCTCATTAAAGATCGAGAGAAGCGTCGCCTTGAAGAGTTACAACGCATTGAAGAAAAGAATGCAAAGAAAACTTCCGAAGAAAAAGAAAAGGATAAGAATAAGAAGCCGCCTGAGCTTGGTAGCGCAGATGACTTCATGCTGTCACAGGCACTTGCATTTATTAATGGTCAGCCGGTGAAGCGCTCTTCATCTAAGCTTGAGTAATTTACTGGTCTGCACATGAATGATGAGCAGTTACTTCGCTACTCAAGGCATTTACTCCTTGAGGAAATCGATGTTGCAGGCCAAGAAAAACTCTTAAGCTCTCACGCACTAGTCATTGGTGCCGGTGGCCTGGGTAGTGCAGCAGCCCCCTACCTCACTGCTGCTGGTATTGGCCACATCACCCTGATGGACTATGACCAAGTTGAGCTAACCAATCTACAGCGCCAGATCATGCACGGCGAAAAAAGTATTGGTAAGAGCAAGGTAAGTTCTGGAAAGCAATTTTTATCACAGCTCAATGCGGGTATTCAGATTGAAACTATTGAGGCCAAAGCAACAACAGCACTTCTAAATGAGTTACTTCCTAGCGTTGATATTGTTTTAGATTGCACCGATAACTTTGCAAGCCGCCATTTAATTAATGCGAGCTGCGTGAAGCATCAGGTTCCATTGGTTTCTGGATCAGCACTCCGCTTTGATGGTCAGATCAGCGTTTTTGACCCATGCAATCCTACCTCGCCTTGTTACGCCTGTATCTTCTCTCCCGATGAAAATTTTGAAGAAGTTAGCTGCTCTTTGATGGGAATCTTTTCACCACTGGTGGGCATTATTGGCGCCATGCAAGCGGCACAAGCGATACAAGTACTGATTGGTTTTGGGGAAGCCTTAGTAGGCCGTATGATGCTTTGGAATGCTCGCACCACCCAGATAGATGAATTCAAAATCTCTCGCAATCCCGAGTGTTCGGTTTGCGGCAAAGCGCATTAAGCCATTAAACGCTCTAGGGCTTTAGCTTGCTCGTCGGGCTCATAAGCCTTTAGGACTCTGGGGACCCGGGACTTTAATAAGCCTACATTCGCCTTTAATATCTCGCGCTTGACCAACAACAGCTGGCTAAAGTGCATTGAGAAATCAGTCAACCCCATACCAAGTAATAACCTGGTTAGGGAAGGATCGCCAGCCATTTCGCCACATACTGCAATTGGAATATTGGCGCGTTTAGCTTGCTCAATAATATTTGCAAGCAAATGCAAAATTGCTGGATGCAGTGGATCATATAAGTGAGCCACGGCATGATCCGCGCGATCAATTGCTAAGGTGTACTGAATTAAATCGTTCGTACCAATTGATAAAAAATCAAAGCGATTGATAAACAGCGGCAAGACAAGAGCGGCAGCTGGGATTTCAATCATGGCACCCACTTGAATATTGGGATTAAATGCCTGACCACGTTGATGCAACTGCTGCTTCGCTTTTTCAATTAGGCGGAAGGTTTCATCTATTTCTTTGGCATGAGCCAACATCGGAATCATGATACGAGCCTGGCCGTATGCGGAAGCCCGTAAAATTGCTCGCAACTGAGTTAAAAATATTTCTGGTTCTGTTAAAGACCAGCGAATCGCCCGTAAGCCCAATGGTGATACACCAGTTTGAGAGACGTCGCTGCCGCCAGCGCCCAATGCTTTATCAGCACCCACGTCAATTGTTCTAATGTTGACTGGCAATCCATGCATCAAATCCACCACACGGCGGTACTCTGAAAATTGTTGCTCTTCGTCTGGCAGTGCCTGCTTACGATCCATAAATAGAAACTCAGAGCGGAATAAACCAACCCCTACAGCGCCCAATTTCAAGGCCTGAACCGCATCTTCGGGTAATTCAATATTGGCAAACAACTCAATTGCAACGCGATCAGCTGTTTCAGTTTTACTATGTTTGAGCTGCTTTAGCTTACGAGTCTCTTTTAAATCCAGAGTTTGTAGCTTGCGGTATTCCTCAAGGAGATTCTCGTCTGGAGCAACGACTACGACGCCTTGTTCACCATCTAAGACCAGCCAATCACCATGACGAATCATTTCGCTGGCATGACGGACCCCCACCACAGCAGGAATCTCCATACTGCGCGCCACAATAGCAGTATGAGATGTCTTACCACCGAGGTCTGTTACAAATCCCGTAAAAGCAGAGTCCTTGAAGCGCAACATATCGTGGGGCGCAATATCGTGAGCCACGATAATAGAATCAACACCAAGATCACCAGACGACATGATGTCAGCACTATCAAGTGAATCCTTTTTCTGAGCATTTAAAGCTTTCACGACCCGCTCAGCTACTTGTCGAATATCGCTAGCGCGCTCTTTTAAATAAGGATCTTCAATATCCGCAAACTGCTCTAACAAGTCATTTAATTCAGTTGTCAAAGCCCAGGCAGCATTCATACGTTGTGAACGAATTAATTTTATTGGCTTTTCAGTTAAAGCAGGATCAGCAAGGATCATCCCATGCACATCTAAGAAAGCAGCCATCTCTTGGGGTGCATCTTTGGGTAAGCCTTTGCGAAGTTGATTGAGCTCTTGGCGAACTTGCTCAAAAGCATCTAATAATTTCTGCCCCTCAGCCTCTTCCTTTCCAGGCTCAACTAGATAATGACTAACCTCTAGTGCTGCGCGCGAAATCAGTACCGCCTTGCCGATGGCAATGCCTTTGGATACCGGAATTCCGTGTAACGCAAAAGTCATGCTTACTCGCCTTCACCAAAGCGGTTATTAATTAATTCTGTCAAAGCTTGCATCGCTTCATCAGCTTGATCACCAACAGTCTCGAGCGTTACCGTGCTACCAATACCAGCTGCCAACATCATGACTCCCATAATGCTCTTAGCATTGATTTGGCGCCCATTGCGTGACAACAGTATTTCACATGGAAATTGGGCGGCCAATTGAGAAAGCTTGGCAGAGGCCCGGGCATGTAAACCTAATTTATTGATGATCTCAATTTCAGCTACTGGCATTGCGTATAGAACTCCTCAATTATTGTTCTGCAACTTTTGCACCAAGCCGTAAGATTCCGTTTTGACCGCCAGCAAGAGCTTTTTGAGCCAGATCTTCCAAGTTCTCTCCGCGATGCGTAATGCAACGCATCAGCATGGGGAGATTTAGCCCTGCAAGCACAACAACTGGCGCACTTAATCCCGATAAAGGGCCAAGGGCTTCTAACTTAGAGGCTACATTAGCTGGTGTTGCGCCCATCACATCGGTCAAAATAAGAACGCCGTTACCAGTATTTACAGCATAGGCTGCTTTCATGACTCGGTCAAAACTAGCCTTAGTATCCTCATAGGGAGGGATATCCACCGCTCTCACACGCTCTGGCGAAGCGCCATAGGTATGTTCAGCAAATCCCAGCATTGCGCTAGCAACAGGTGTATGAGCAACAATGACAATTCCAACCATGTTATGACAATTCCTTCTCTAGTGCTTTTAAGAAAAACTGTGAAACATCAAACCCACTTTGTTCAGTAATTTCAACAAAGCAAGTGGGGCTAGTAACATTAATTTCGGTAAGGTAGCCGCCAATTAGGTCGAGTCCAACCAAGAATAAACCACGCTGATTGAGAGTAGGTGCAAGTCTTTCTGCAATCTTCCTCTCAACTTCAGTCAATGGCATTGCCACACCTTTACCCCCAGCCGCTAAATTCCCGCGAATCTCATTACCCTGGGGAATGCGTGCCAAACTAAAAGGCACCACCTCACCGCCAATCAGTAAAACTCGTTTATCGCCTTGCGCTATTTCTGGCAAAAAGCGTTGGACCATCAGGGTTCTAGCGCCATTTTCACCAAGCGTTTCAACAATACTGGCTAAATTTAAGCCATCTGACCCAACCCGAAAAACGCCCATTCCGCCCATACCATCTAAAGGCTTAATAACGATATCGCGATGTGTTTGATGAAACTTTTCAACTGCACTGAGCTCACGTGTAACTAGCGTTGGTGGAATCAGCTCTGCAAACTCAGTAATCGAGAGTTTTTCTGAATGATCACGAACGGCGGCAGGATCATTCAATACTTTTGCACCCTGATGAACTGCAGCAGATAACAACCAAGTGGTGTTGAGATACTCAATATCAAATGGTGGATCAGTACGCATGAATACTACAGAAAATGACTTCAGGGAACGTGACTCGATTGAACCAAGTTCAAACCAAGAAGTAGAGCTAGGCTTAATTACAAGGGTTTGACAATCTGCAACAACGAGATCATCTCTCCACAAAATATTACGGCTCTGACAAAACCATAAATGATGGCCTGCTTCTTGAGCGGCACGCATTATTGCCAAAGTAGAATCTTTTTTTACTTTAAAAGATTCGAGAGGATCGGCAATAAATAGAAAGTCCATATTCTTCCGGATTAATCAATCCGCTTCAGCATCAGGATCGGTGCGCTCAAGCTCTAATGAAGCCGCCAACAATGCTAAGCGCGCAACTACTCCATATAAGTAGAAACGATTTGGGGCAGCACTACCTGGCTTGGCACTCATATCGGGCATTGAGTTCTGTTCAAAAGCGAGCGGTACAAAATGCATGCCAGGTGCATTGAGATTTTCATCGGGACCACGATCCGTATGAACACGATAGAAGCCGCCAATCACATAACGATCAATCATGTATACCACTGGCTCTGCTACTGCCTCGTTGACCTTCTCAAAGGTATATACGCCCTCTTGAATCAATACATCGCTGACCGCTAAACCCTCTTTAACCACACTCATCTTGTTACGGTCTTTACGGTTCAAGTCCTTGAGCTGGGAGGGATCATTGACTACCATAATGCCCATTCCATAGGTACCAGCGTCTGCCTTTACAACAACATATGGCTTGTCTTTAATGCCATATTCACGATATTTTTTAGCTGTCTTTTTGAGGATTTGCTCTACTGCAGTCTGTAGCTCTTCCTCACCTTTGCGCTCATGAAAATTTACATTAGAGCAACTTGTAAAGTAAGGATTAATCATCCAAGGATCGATATCCACCACCTTAGCAAACTTCTTAGCTACCTCTTCATAAGCTGCGAAGTGATTCGATTTGCGACGGATATGCCAACCAGCATGCAAGCCAGGCAATAGATATTGCTCGTGCAAGTTTTCTAGAATTGGTGGAATACCAGCAGATAAATCGTTATTCAAGAGAATGGAGCATGGATCAAAATCTTTCAAACCTAAACGTTGCTTTTTCAAGCCCAAACGAGAGAGGGGCTCCATCAACAAACGATTGCCATCTGGCAACTCAATCCAAGTCGGTTTTTTAATTTCTTCTGAAAAAGTACCCAAGCGAACATTCAGACCAGCTTGACGCAAGATGGATGAAAGACGCGCAATATTTTGCAAATAGAAAGTATTGCGAGTGTGACGCTCTGGAATTAATAATAGATTTTTAGCTTCTGGACAAATCTTCTCAATTGCGGCCATTGCGGCCTGCACTGCCAAAGGCAGCATCTGCGGAGAAAGGTTATTAAAACCGCCTGGGAAAAGATTGGTATCAACCGGGGCCAGCTTAAAGCCTGAGTTACGTAAATCAACCGAGCAATAGAACGGCGGGGTATGTTCTTGCCATTCCAGCCTGAACCAACGCTCGATGGTTGGGGTCGCTTCAAGAACCTTTGACTCTAATTCGAGCAAAGGACCGCTTAAGGCAGTGATGAGATGTGGAACCATTCCACCATTGTAAGATTATTAAAAGAAAGACGCGGGATCCTAGGATCCCGCGCTTAAAAACTAGGCGGCATATGAAAGCTGCCCAGTGAGGGGTAAATCTACAGATTAAGACTCGTAGGCAGCCTCACCATGTGAGCTGATATCTAAGCCTTCGCGCTCTTCTTCTTCCTTCACACGCAAACCAATCACCATATCAATCAATTTGAATGCAATGTAAGAGACCACGCCTGACCAAATCAGGGTAGTAATCACGCCTTGAGCCTGAATCCACAATTGGCTAGCAATGGAGTAATCAGGAGCAACAGCATTAGCTACATAGTCCCAGATACCGGAGCCGCCCAATGCAGGATCAGCGAATACGCCAGTCAATAAAGCACCGGAAATACCACCAACACCGTGAACGCCAAATACATCTAAGCTGTCATCAGAGCCTAACATCTTCTTGAGACCTGTAACACCCCAGAGGCAAGCTACACCAGCAAACAAACCAATTGCGATGGAGCCCATTGGGCCAGCAAAACCAGCAGCTGGAGTAATGGCAACTAAACCTGCTACACAACCAGAGGCAGCGCCCAACATAGATGGCTTACCTTTGAGAACCCACTCAGCAACAGACCAGCTCAGTACAGCAGCTGCAGTTGCTAAATAAGTATTTACAAAAGCCAATGCTGCGCTACCGTTTGCTTCGAGTGCTGAACCAGCATTGAAACCAAACCAACCGAACCACAAGAGTGCAGCACCAGTCATTACATAAACTAAGTTATGTGGCTTCATTGCCTCTTTCCCGTAGCCAACACGCTTGCCGATAACGTAGGAACCCACCAAGCCAGCGATTGCAGCATTGATGTGAACAACGGTACCGCCAGCAAAGTCGAGCACACCTTTTTGCCATAACCAGCCAGCACGAGCAGTAATAGCCTCAAGGGATGCAGCATCTTTGATATCGTCAGGACCAGGCCAGAACCAAACCATGTGAGCGATTGGCAAATAGCTAAATGTGAACCAAATGATCATGAATATCAAGATTGCAGAAAACTTAGCGCGCTCTGCAAAGGAACCAATGATCAAGCAGCAAGTAATAGTGGCGAACACTGCTTGGAAAGCCATGAAGACAAATTCAGGGATCACAATACCTTTACTAAAGGTTGCTGCTACTGAATCTGGAGTCATACCGCCCAAGAACAAGCGATCAAGTCCGCCAATAAATGGGCTACCTTCGGTGAATGCAAAGCTATAGCCGTAGATTGCCCAGAGCACAGTAATCAAAGAGAAGACCATGAAACACTGCATGCAAATCGACAGAATATTTTTGCTACGCGTTAAGCCGCCATAGAACAAAGCCAAACCAGGAAGTGTCATTAACAGCACTAATGCTGTACATACCATCATCCAAACGGTATCCGCTTTATTACACTTTTCAGAGCAAAGAACGGGCGCAGGTTCTGCAGCAGCAGGAGTTGCAGCTGGAGCAGTTACTGCTGGCTTTTTAGCTTCGTCAGCAGCATACGCTGGCGAGCTAACCATTACACCGGTAGCGCCAATGGCCAAGGCCATAGCACCGCCAGCAACGAGTCGTTTCATCCAAGTTAACATTTTGAACCTCTCTTTAAAGTGCTGACGCGCCGGTTTCACCGGTGCGAATACGAATGACGTGCTCAACTGAAGTGACAAAAATCTTGCCATCACCAATCTTGCCTGTACGTGCAGATTTTTCAATTGCTTCAATCGCACGCTCCAAAATGCCATCTTCAACAGCAGCTTCAATTTTTACCTTCGGCAAAAAGTCGACTACATACTCAGCACCGCGATACAACTCAGTGTGTCCTTTTTGACGGCCAAAGCCTTTAACTTCAGTGACGGTAATGCCCGAAACTCCCACTTCCGAGAGAGCTTCGCGCACTTCGTCAAGCTTGAAGGGCTTGATGATTGCGGTAATTAATTTCATGTGTTTCTCCGTTCAGAGGTGGAA
>Ga0209088_10003026_pt1 | contig 10023 bp, 9 predicted proteins | sample S_140625_EF_Meta_FD_187324 | JGI IMG/M metagenome (GOLD analysis project Ga0209088, IMG submission 187324) | Freshwater microbial communities from Lake Simoncouche, Canada to study carbon cycling - S_140625_EF_MetaG (SPAdes) (version 2) | ecosystem: Environmental > Aquatic > Freshwater > Lake ...
TTAAATTTGGGTCGGCAAATATCCTTCTTTTTAAGTGAGGTACAAAATAACTAAGGTCTCCACCGGTTAATAGGGCGTTAAATTTGCTGTATTTGGCCTCATAAGCGTCAATTATACCATTAATTTCGGCCGACATCCCTAAAACGACACCAGAGAGGAGGTTGGTTTTAGTGTCATAGCCGACCAAACCAAAGCTTGGCGCTGGTTCAATCAATGGCAAAAGTGCTGTTAAATCATTCATTGATTTAAAACGCATTTGCATCCCTGGAGAGATACTCCCTCCTAAAAACTGTCCTCGATTATTGACAAAATTATACGTGATACAGGTGCCAAGACAAATGACTAGACTATGTTGCTTGGGATATAAATCTACAGCGGCTGCTACAAGGCCTAAACGATCTGCTCCAATGGTTTCAGGTTTGCCTACTGGCGTAGTGAAATTTAGATTGGTTGTTGGGCCTAATAAATGAAACGGACCGAATGCAGTCAATAAGCTTTCAATGGCTTGATCGTGATGGATCACGGAGGAAAGCAATGTTTTGCTAGGCTGGTATTGGTCTAATAATTTTTGAACAGCTGAAAGTGGATCATTTTCTAGTAGCTCCAATTTTTCCAAATGGTTGCCTTTAAAAATTGCCGCCTTTAATCGGGTGTTGCCAAAATCGAAACAAATGGTTATAGACATAATGATTTTCGTAGTTCAAAATTAATTGCTTTCAAGCAAACTTTAGTTAAAACAATAGGCAAGTTGCAAAAGATTTCGGTTATTTGAAGAACAAATAAGCGAATATGAGGGTTGCAGGGTTTACAATTATTAAAAATGCAGTGGTGAATGACTTTCCGATCTTGGAAGCCATTCGTTCTATTTTACCTGTGGTGGACGAAATGATTGTTTTAATTGGGGATTCAACAGATGAAACCATTGCATTGATTGAATCGATTGGCAACCCCAAAATTAAAATTCACCACTCCGTTTGGAATAAAGATTTAAGAAAAGGTGGGGTCGTATTAGCAGATGAAACCAATAAGGCATTTCAATTAATTGATGACAGCTTTGATTGGGCTTTTTATATTCAAGGAGATGAGGTCGTACACGAAAAATACCATCCAACGATTCGTGCTGCATGTGAAAAATACAAGGCCGATTTAGCAGTACAAGGGCTATTGTTTAAATACAAACATTTTTATGGGACTTATGATTATGTGGGTGATAGCAGAAAATGGTATGCCCATGAAATAAGAATCATTAGAAATAATAAAGCCATTAGTGCTTATAAGGATGCGCAAGGTTTTAGAATTGGTAAACAAAAATTACCGGTAGCTGCCATTGATGCTAGTATCTATCATTATGGCTGGGTGAAAAGTCCGGAGCAAATGCGTAAAAAACAAAAAGAGAGTGCGGCATTTTGGAATGATGATACACAGATGGAAAAAATAAAAGCAAGTCCAGATTTTTATGATTTCTCTGAATTTGATTCTTTGGAACGTTTCACAGGCACCCATCCAAATGTGATGTTAGACAGGATTGAACAAAAAAATTGGGTGGTTGATTTAGATGTTTCCAAAAAGAAGTTATCCTTTAAAAAATTTCTTTTATACTACTTTGAAAAGTGGACAGGTATTCGTCCTTTTGATTTTAAAAATTATAAAATCATTCGATCTTAAATGTTTGATGTAACAGATATCGCAAAAGGTGTTGCTGAAGGCAATTTTTTATTGTTGGCAAAAACCATTTCACAAATAGAAAATATAGTGGAAGGAACGGATGGGTATTTGGCCCAACTCGCCCCTAAGGCAATTCCAATCATTGGTATCACCGGTCCTCCAGGCGCTGGTAAAAGTACCTTGATTGCGGGCTTGGTGGGCGAGTGGATAGCAGCAGGTAAAAAAGTAGCCGTACTTTCGGTAGATCCTTCTTCGCCTTTTCATAAAGGGGCCATTTTAGGAGATCGCATTCGCATGAAGGATTGGTATTTGCATCCTCAAGTATTCATTCGTTCTCTAGCTTCTAGGGGTCATTTAGGCGGCTTAAACAGCTCCATGATTGAAATGACTACTTTATTACAAGCAGTAGGGTTTGATCAAATCATAGTGGAAACTGTGGGGGTGGGACAATCCGAAGTAGAGGTAGCCTCTTTAGCTGATACCACTGTGGTGGTGTTAGTGCCAGAAGCAGGAGATGAAGTGCAGATGATGAAATCGGGCTTAATGGAAGTAGCTGATATTTTTGTAGTCAATAAAAGTGATCGGCCAGATGCACAAACTTTCACCAACCATATTCGACAAATGATCATGGAGAATGGCATTTCAGAAGACCTGGTCAAAGTAGTTGCTACCATTGCTTCTCAGGGTGTTGGAATGAAAGACTTAATTCAAGCAATGGAGGCCCATCAAATTGCTAAGACAGGACTAGGTGTCAATAAAAAATTAATTACTGCAAAAGTAGTTCAGCTAATTGTTGCGCAAAAAATGCGTCAGGTGAATCTTGAAAAATTAGAGCAGGATCTAGCGGTTGCGATTACAAAAGAAGGTTTTAATATCTTTAGTTTTACACAAAATTATTTTTGATGGACGCCTCAACATCTGTAGCCATATTAATTGCAACTTACAATTGGCCTCAAGCATTACAGCAAACATTAAGGTCGGTGGCCAATCAATCCATCCTGCCTAATGAGGTCCTTATTGCAGATGATGGTTCTGATGAAAGGACTACTAACTTGATTCAAACATTTAAACTCAATCATCCCAATCTTAATATCACTCATGTATGGCATGAAGACAATGGCTTTAGATTGGCTGCTATTAGAAATAAGTCCATATGCATGGCACAATCAGATTATATCATTCAAATAGACGGGGATATTATTTTAGATCCACATTTTATCGCAGATCATTTAAGCCTTAAAGCAACAGGTTATTTTGTTACGGGTAGTAGATTGCTTTTAGGTAAAAAAATTACGCAAGAATTAATTGCATCCGAAAAAGTAAATTTTGCAGCACTAAGGTGGAAGGGGAAAAACTTTTTCAATACGCTTAGAATACCATACCTCATGCACTTATTACAAAATAGCTATAAAACAAAAGGGAAGCATATATATGATGTCAAAGGCTGCAATATGGCATTTTGGAAATCAGATTTATACCTAGTGAATGGATACGATGAATCTTTTAGTGGTTGGGGTAGAGAGGATACAGATATTTGTATTCGTTTATTACATGCAGGTGTAAAGAAAAAATTCATCAAATTTGGTGGCGTGCAATACCATTTATATCACCCACTTGCATCAAGAAATCAATTGGATGCCAATGATGCACTTATTGCACAACTAAGATTAAATCAAATAAGTTTTTGTAAGCAAGGTTTGATTAAGCCAGCGTAATGAACTTGAGTCATTAAATTAACTGGCTTTTTCATTTTTCCACCATCTATAAGCGACGTAGCCCATGATGCCAAATGGCATGGCAGCAAGATAGAGAATACCTACATTAAATCCTTTTCCAGCTTCTTCGCCAATCTGCGCAGCTGTTTTAGTACAGATGGAGCATTGTGCTTTCCCTGCTAAAAAAATCAGTTGAAATACAATTAGTAAGTAAATGCTTTTCATGATGCAAAAATAGGCATAAAAAACCCCGAATAATCGGGGGAATCTATTTTAAAAAAAATTAAGCGTTTGCCTTTGGAGCCGCTGCTGCTGCCTTAATATTTCTTGTTTTGTGTGGTCTGCTCTTGCCAAAAGAACCTAAAAAGCGCTTTCCTTTTGCTGTTTTTTTATCTCCTCTACCCATGATATTTTAATTTTTAAATTGTGATTGGACTGCAAATATAAAAAAACCCTCTGAATAAATGGTTATCCGAGGGTTTTTATTCAAATAAATTTGAAATTACAACTTGCCGCTCAATTCTTTACCAGCCTTGAAACGTGCAACTTTCTTTGCTTTAATCTTGATCGTCTCACCTGTTTGTGGGTTACGACCAGTTCTTGCAGCACGCTTAGATACTGAGAAAGTACCAAAACCTACTAAAGTTACTTTGTCACCTTTTTTCAAAGATTTAGTTACTGCTTCGATAAAAGCGTCTAAAGCTGCATTAGCTTGAGTTTTTGGACAACCAACTGAGTCGGCGATGTGTGCGATCAATTCTGCTTTGTTCATAGATGTGTTTTTTATAGTTTTAAACGATAGAACAAATTTATTGAGTTTGATGAAACAAAAAAATATTTTAGTGTTTTTTTTAATTTTTATTTTTCCACTAAAACCCTTAAATAGTAAGGCTTTCCGCTTAAATCCAATATTTCAATTTTGGACCTATAATTAAAGCGTTATGCTGTAATCCTTTACAGTATTGAATTACAGCGGTTTTAAAAATGAAAACGAGGCCAGATATGGGTTTTAGGAGCCTAGCTATCCACAATCAATGCACAATTTTCATGCTTGTATTGAAGTGAAAACATTGATCTCCCCATTGTTCGGTAACGCTAAAAAGGAGTGTTTCTGCGTGTTTTTCCTGAAATTCGGACAATTGAGTTGCCGCTTTACTATACAATTGCAGGGTATAAGTAGGGGGCTGATCTGCTGCTAGGTCTAATTGGTAGAGCTGATGCTCTACAAAACAAGCTGTTGAAAGACAGCTTGGGATAAAGCTTTGCTTGATCCAATTTAACCAAGTTATTTCTATGGATGGGTCTATTTGAAAACTAATATTGTATACAAACATGGGGTTATTTTTTTATTTCTACCACGATTGGACAATGGTCACTATGCTTTATGTCTGGAAGGATAAAGGCATCTTTAATTTTTGTGGCCAATACTTTTGTTGTACAAAGATAATCAATTCTCCATCCTTTGTTTTGCAATCTAACAGATGGAAATCTTTGACTCCACCATGAATAGGCACCAGTCGCATCTGCATGCATGTGTCTAAAACTATCTACCCAATTGTTTGCAAGCATTTCATCCATCCATGCTCTTTCTTCGGGTAAAAAACCAGAAGATTTTTTATTCCCTTTTGGATCATGGATATCCATTGCTTGATGTGCAATATTGTAATCTCCAGCCACAATGATATTTGGTCTTTCTATTCTCAGTTGTTCTACCCAATTGTAAAATTCCTTCAGCCATTGGTATTTATAAGTTTGTCTAAGGTCGCCACTTGTGCCGGAAGGAAAATAAGCATTGATGATGGTGAGGTCGCCAAAATCAACTCTAATCACTCTTCCTTCTGCATCGCTCATGCTATGTCCAGTGCCATGCTCCACAAAACTTGGCTTTTGTTTACTAAATACGGCCACCCCACTGTATCCTTTTTTTTCGGCAGGATACCAAGCAATATGGTATCCTAAATTGGTAAAAAGCGTTAAGTCAATATCTGTACTGCTTGCTTTTGTTTCTTGAACACATAGTATATCTACTGGGTAGTCTATAAGCCATTCAATTAAACCTTTTTTAATGGCGGCTCTAATTCCATTGACATTATAACTAACTATGCGCATAGATATTTAATTTGGCGATTGAAAAATTTCACTATAAGCAATTAGCAATAAAAGCGTAATGATTGAACTTGGATATCCTTGTTGTATTGGTATGATGTAATTGGGTTTGTTCCTTCCTTTTGCCGCCATGATGGCCTCATTGTTGATGTAAATTATTTTAACATCAATATCATCGTTGAAAAGAATTTTAAAAGTATCCTTGCCAATATTCCCTTCAATCGATTTAGAGATAATGATCACACCTTTTGGGTAATTGCTATTCAATGCATAAAGTGAACTGGAGTCATAGCCATTGAATATTTGGTTTGAATTATACATCAAACCAGCACTGGCTTTCTGCTCAAGCACTTTAAACCTGCCAATTAAATTAGTATCGGAAAATATTTTATGAATACTGTCTGGTAGAAATCGAATAGGGGGTGTGGCGCGTAATTCGGGATCAACCATTGGATTGAATTCAATAAAAGCTTCCAGTGTGTAATCTTTATTTTCACTCACATTCCTTAAGGGTTGTAGCGCTTGATAGTATTCTTTGAAAATGGTATTGGACCTTTTTTTTATTTCAGGTAAAATAGCAAAAAAAGGATTGTTGATTGATTTGTCCTTCGTGTCAATTTTTTGCATGTTTGCATTTGGCGTTCTTAGCACAACCAATGCATAATTTTGCATGAATTGAATAAAACCTTTACTAGTATCCACTGAGATTCTAGGTTTAGCATGTAACAAAGGCATCATAAAATTATCTGAAGCGTAACTGATTGGCACTTTTGCCTCAATGTAGGCTAGTTCCTCGCCATCTTTATCAAAATAACTGATTCCAGATTGAATGGCTTTGAATAAGCTTTTGGGGGTTGTGACAGGCACATTGATTGGGTAGCCAATACCTTGGTTCGCAATTGGAATCATACCCATTAAAATTGTTTTTTGAAAAACAGGGGTTTTATTTGCATCTAAAATAGTACAGGTTAAAAACCAAGTGGATTGTATGCTATCTTTTTTTGGAATGACTACATTGATCATTGAATTACTGAAAGTTTGAACTGGAGTTAATTCATAAATTTCTAGATAGGCATGAAAAGCCGAAGAGGGACTTTGGCTCCAATCAATGACAAGCTTTCCAATTTGGTTTGATTTGGTTAAAATTTTAATTTTAGTTGTATAGCTTGTGTCTCTTTGAAGTTGTAATGGATTAAATAGTGCAGAATCCAATATGCTAGTGAATGCTTGTACTTGTGTTGCTGAGGGGCGCCAATATTTTCCCTCTGGTTGAATACTAGAATACATTTGAACTTGTTCGAATGTCACTTGATTGGATTGTCCAAATGCAACAATACAGACACATTGCGTGAAGACTAGACTTAAAAAGTAAAAGCTGTTTTTCATTAAGCAGGATCAAATTGGGTAGTCAAATTTAGTTGATTTAGACGTTTAATACTTATTTTATTCTAACTACATATCTAATAAGTATATACCTGACAAAAAGATTAATCAATCACAGGTTGCAACCACTTGGTGATATACTCTAAAGATTGATTTTTTCTTTTCGCATAATCGATGACTTGGTCTTGCTGTATTTTCCCTAAACCAAAATATTGACTTTGAGGATGTGCAAAATACCATCCACAAACACTTGATGCGGGATACATAGCTAAACTTTCTGTCAAACTAATGCCAGTATGTTGTTCAGCGTTCAATAAATTAAATAAGGTATATTTTTCTGTATGGTCTGGACAAGCAGGATAGCCAGGTGCAGGACGTATACCTACATAATTTTCTTGGATCAATGCTACATTGTCTAGTTGCTCATCTTTTGCATAGCCCCAGAATTCTTTTCTTGTTTTAACATGTAAATATTCTGCAAATGCTTCAGCAAAACGATAGGCTAATGCTTGTAAAATAATTTTATTGTAGTCATCTAAATTATCCTCAAATGCTTTGATATGCTTTTCGATACCATGAATGGTCACTGCGAATGCACCAATATAATCTGCTTTGTTTTCAGAAGCTGGACAAATAAAATCTGCTAAGGAGAAATTCGGTTGACCTGCTGCTTTTTTTGCTTGTTGTCTTAGAAAATGTAAGTCAACTTGGTTTGCGCCGTCGGTCACCATCACCTCATCACCAGCAGCACTTGCTGGCCAAAATCCAACGGCTCCTTTTGCCGTTAACCAGTTTTCTGAAATGATTTTTTTCAATAAGGCCTGTGCGTCTTGGTATAATTTACTTGCGACTTCACCAACGACTTCATCTGTTAAAATAGCTGGGTAATTACCATGCAATTCCCATGCAATAAAGAATGGTTTCCAATCTATGTACTCTACTAAAACAGAAAGATCTGTTATTTCTATGGCTTTATTACCAGTAAAACTAGGTGCAGTGCTATTAAATCCGCTCCAATCAATCGCTACTTTATTTTCTAATGCGCTTGCATAAGGGATGCTTTGCTTCACTGTTTTTTTATTGTCAAAGTCAGCCTTTAATTGCAAGTAGGTTTGTTCTAATTCTGCTAAGAAAGGCTTTTTTGTTTCTTTGTTCAACAAAGACCCAGCCACAGTCACACTTCTTGATGCGTCCAATACATGAATGACTCCATCATTGTATTCGGGCGCAATTTTAACCGCAGTATGCATTCTAGAAGTCGTCGCGCCTCCAATCATCAATGGAATGGTCATGCCACGACGTTTCATTTCTTTGGCAATGTAGACCATCTCGTCTAGTGATGGGGTAATCAATCCACTTAATCCTATGATATCCACTTGGTGTTTTTCTGCTTCTGCAAGAATTTTATCGGCAGGCACCATCACCCCAATATCAATAATCTCATAGCCATTACAACCCAATACCACGCCTACAATATTTTTTCCAATATCATGCACATCTCCTTTCACAGTAGCCAATAAAATTTTTGCTGGTCCTTTTGTTTGACCATTTGGATTGGCGGATGCATTTTTTAATCTTTCTTTTTCTGCTTCAATAAACGGCGTCAATACGGCCACACTCTTTTTCATCACCCTTGCACTTTTCACCACTTGAGGCAAAAACATTTTACCTGCGCCAAACAAATCACCCACTTGATTCATGCCCGCCATCAATGGCCCTTCAATCACTTCTAATGGGGCACTATATTGCAGTCTTGCTTCTTCTGTATCTGCTTCAATGAAATCGGTAATACCATTAATCAATGAATGCGCTAGTCTTTCCTCTACTGTGCCCGATCTCCATGCTAATTTTTTAGTATTGGCTTCTGCCACTTGTCCTGCGTCTTCGCCTTTTGCTTTTAAGGCATCTGCATATTGAATCAATGCTTCGGTCGCTTGGTTATCGTCATTGTTTTGATTCAAAATCACATCCTCACAAAGCTGTTTTAATTCAGGTTCAATCTCATCGTATACAATTAATTGACCTGCATTCACAATACCCATATCCATTCCTGCATGTACGGCATGGTATAAAAACACTGCATGAATGGCTTCTCTTACCGCATCGTTGCCTCTAAATGAGAATGACACATTCGATACACCGCCACTCACTTTTGCTAAGGGCATTAAGGTCTTTATTTCTTTTGTTGCTTCTATAAAATCTACTGCATAATTATTATGCTCTTCGATACCTGTTGCAATCGCAAAAATATTTGGATCAAAAATGATGTCTTCTGGTTCGAAGCCAACCTGTTCTACTAAAATTTTATAGGCACGTGCGCAAATTTCTACTTTTCTTGCTTTGGTATCTGCTTGTCCTACTTCATCAAATGCCATCACAATCACTGCAGCACCATAGGCTTTGCAGATATGCGCTTGTTCTATGAACTTAGCTTCTCCCTCTTTCATGGAGATGGAATTCACAATACATTTTCCTTGCACACATTTTAATCCCGCTTCGATGATCTCAAATTTGGAACTATCAATCATGATAGGGATTTTTGCAATATCAGGTTCGCTCTGCAATAAATTCAAATAGGTCGTCATGGCTTTCACACCTTCAAGTAAGGCATCGTCCATATTGATATCAATGATCTGCGCGCCACTTTCTGCTTGTTGACGGGCGACAGATAAAGCTTCTTCGTATTTATTTTCCTTAATGAGTCTTGCAAATTTTTTAGATCCAGTCACATTGGTTCTTTCTCCAACATTCACAAAATTTGTTTCAGGACGAATCACTAAAGGTTCTAATCCTGCTAATCTTAAGTAAGGCTTTATATGTATTGGCTGATCGCTCATAATCTTATATAGTTTTGTCTACAATTGGTAATTTTCTTGGTTGAATGCTGCGAACACTATCCGCCATATGTTTGATATGGTCGGGGGTAGTGCCACAACAGCCACCTACAATATTCACAAATTTATTTTTAGCCCATTCTTCAATAAAATGTGCAGTTTGATGCGGAGCTTCATCGTATTCTCCCATCGCATTCGGTAAGCCTGCATTGGGATAGGCCGATGTGTAACAGGTTGCGATTTGAGAAAGCTCCTCAATATGTGCACGCATTTCTTGCGCACCTAATGCACAATTCAATCCTACACTCAATGGTTTAGCA